>Ga0157370_10003888_pt1 | contig 17401 bp, 14 predicted proteins | sample C35metaG_FD_113463 | JGI IMG/M metagenome (GOLD analysis project Ga0157370, IMG submission 113463) | Corn rhizosphere microbial communities from Kellogg Biological Station, Michigan, USA - C3-5 metaG | ecosystem: Host-associated > Plants > Roots > Rhizosphere > Soil | place: USA: Michigan...
GCTCAATTCCAGTGCAGCGGAAATACCGACCGGGCCTGCGCCCGTGACGCACACGTCAAACACCTGTTGAAAGACCTCTAAATCCGCAAACATCTGCCCCCCCCCAAAATTTCGAGCTAGCGTCCTTTCAGCAGCAGCCGCAATCCCGTTACGTCCCCTTGCGGCACTGCGGATAGGTCTTGGCGCGATCGCCACCGGATGGAAGGTGGAGGCGCAGACCTGCGGGGGCACGCTAGTGCTTCACCATCCGCAGAACAATTTCACCTTAAGTGGAATGAATTTACTCGTCACTTCGAGCAAAAGGATTAGTAACAGCTTTGGACGCTCTGCAATCCCGGTCGTCGTCCAGCCGAAAAAGAAGGCATCCGCAATGGCAAACCGAAGATAGGCGTTGCCATGAAAGAAAACATCTCGGGAGCTCGCAACATCCGATTCTTGCGATTGGTGGAGCGGGCGATCCCGAATCAAGCGGCGTAATCGCTTCACATGCATGCAAGACGTGCTCGAATTCCTCTCTGGCCGGCGAATACTCTCCCATCTCAGAGGCGCTGTGCTTCTTCCACCAGATCGCAGTGGAGGCCGCCCTTTGCGGCGGTGCCGGTCAACAGAGCGATATCGGGCTCCTTGTGGAGCACGCTTCAGAAGCCGTCATTAGTGCGCATGCGACAAATGCCATCGCATCAAATATTACCACGCCTTGCCGATCCTATTCCGAAGGCTGATAAGAAGTAACAACGTCAACGACACTCTTCCTGTTACAGCATGCGTTCGAAAATGGGCAATATTTCTTGCGGTGTCTTCCGAGCTCGACCCCACAACAATATTCCGAATCTATGACGGACCTTCATGCCGCAAGCAGCGAGGTCGCCATGTTGACGAACACGACGACCGCATCATGCATCTGCTGCAAACCGGGTTATTCGATGGGATAGTGTCCAGCATTCTCCAGCATGACAGTCTTGACAGGGACCTTCCTGACTCTGCGCAAGAAATAGTTCGCTAAGATGTGGCGGTGTCCAACGATCTTCCGCCGGTTGCGTGAGCAAGATCGGACAGACGTCGAAAATCTCCGACTGGGGTCTTGTCGCGATAGCAGGCTCTCAAGGCCGCCTTGTTATTGATTAGCGCATACATCTTGCTGGCAAGGCGCATAACGGCAAGACCCGCGCGAGCCGAGATCGAGGCGGCGCCGGTCATCATCGCCTCGATGTGGAAGCCAGCGTTGGCGATCACGAGCACGAGTATCAAAGCGAAAACCTTCACGTTGCGCTGATTCTTTCCCGCGATGACCTCGCGCGCGGCCACCGCGCCAAATATAAGGAGAAAGGCCGGATCCATCAGTGTGGCGGGGATCCATCCAATTTTCGCGCAAAAAAACTGCCACCCAGCCTATGGCCCACAGCGTGGCGAGCAGAACGAGCAGCCAGCCGGCAACAGGCAGGCAGCCCGTCCAGCTAGGGATCGCAGTTAGTGGGAATCCCGCGACAACAGCCGCCTCATAGGGGTAGATCGTCTCGTGAATGTGCCAGTCGACTGGCGAAAATGCGGTCGGAATTTCGATCTCGCCCGTGAAGAAAGGCCGCCAGATAGCGATTGCCACCACGGCCCAAAGAGCGGCGCCCGGAAAGAAGGGGCGGAAGCCACGGCTCCACAAGGCCGGGCCGCTCCATGACCTTTGTGTCTCTGCTGTGCGTTTCATGGCCGATCGACTCCGAAGGCTATGGTTTGTACCACGTCAGAGGAAATTAAATCCATGAACCCCGGCGACCGCGCCGAACGCCGTGAAGGCTGCGAACAGCAGAAGGAATTGGTGAAGACGGCACATGCGGCGGATTGTGCCGGCCGGATCTCGGCGCGCGCGGTTCGCGAACCTTGTGAGCAGAAGCGGTTCGACTACGAACAGCATGAGCATGAAGGCGAGCCACAGGCCGAGCATGGATCCCATCCACCAGAAATCCGGATCGACGAAGCGATTCCAAAGGTCGAGCCGATAGGTCATCCAAAACCCTGTCGCACCGACAAGCGGAATGGAGATCCGGACCTGCTTCGAGAAACGCCGTTCTACGCTCTCGAACAGCGCCAAGGCTTCCTCAGCACTGTGACGCGACCTCGCCAACGGCAATATGATCAGCGTGACGAATGCCAGTCCGCCGATCCAATGGATCACGGCAAGGACGTGCAGCGCGCGCGCCAGTGTGATGTCGTCCATCGCTCACCCCTCGAAGATCGGTAGCAGGAGAGCAAACGGCATCACATCGTGCGTCCCAAGCGAAAGCGGGGGCGGGTAGACGAATAACATCTTTTCCAGCGGCCAATTCATGCGGCACCCACCATTTCTTGGCGCGGATCGGATCGCAGGCGTTCCGCTGCAGTGAGCGGATCGGAGCCGAGTTCGGCCAGTTCGATCACACGCGCGAACCCTCCGGAGAATTCGCGAAACGGCGTCAGATTGACCAACGGGACACCGATCAGAGTAGGAACGGATAGTTCAAACGCCTTGGCGATCAGTGCTCTGAAACCGCCGCCTTCAACCTCAGCCTTTCCAAATTTGCAGAGTACCAGGAGATCGGTTTGGTCGGACAACCCGGCTTCCGCCGTTGCGCAGGCATGCAGCAGCCGATCGGTATTCAGGACGCAACCACGCGCATGAGGGCCACGGTCGTCAGATATGACATGACGCGCGCCGGTCGCGAGATCCAGCAGATACATGTCGCATTTCAGGCGGTCAGGTTTCGGCTGGCTACGCTGGATAAGACCGGCCAGTCGAATGCCGTCATCGGCCATCACCGCAGCCACTTCCCGCAGGAAGGCCTCGAACTGCACGCCGTCGGAATAGGCGATTGCAGTGATCGGATAGCTTCGACTAGCGATCTGCATGCAAGACCCCCTTGTACAATTGCGTCCGCTGACGGGCACAGGCAGCGAACGTGTCGATACGGAACAAAAAGCCTTCACGCATTGAGCCGCAGTTCGGATGACGGATTGGATTGAGCATTTGCTTCACCCGCCGAGCATCGACATGTGGCGTGCGAGCGCCGGCCGCCCGCCCCGATCAATCCGGAAGTCATGCCCACGCGGCTTCGCTTGGATTGCCTTATCGATGGTTGCGTGGAGCGCGTCGTCGGCCTCGGAGCCACGAAGCGCTTCCCTCAGGTCGGCTCGATCCTCCTGGCCGAGGCACGTGTAGAGTATTCCAGTCGCGCTCACCCGCACGCGGTTGCAGCTTTCGCAGAATGTGTGGCTCATCGGGGTGATGAAGCCGATCCTGCCACCAGTTTCTCGGATGCGGGCATAGCGAGCCGGGCCACCGGTGCGTTCCGGCGTATCGATCAAAGTCCAGCGCGTCTCGATCAGTCGCCTCAGTTCAGTCAGCGGCAGATATTGGTTGGTGCGGTCTTCGCCGATATCACCGAGCGGCATGGTCTCGATCAGCGTCAGATCCATTGCCTGACGATGAGCGAAGACAATCAGATCATGGATCTCGCTCTCAGTAATCCCTTTCAGCGCGACAGTGTTGAGCTTCACATGCAGGCCCGCTTCACGCGCGCATCGCAGCCCATCCATGACGACGCCCAGCGTGCCTCGCCGCGTTATCGCCCGAAAGCGTGCGGCATCGAGCGTGTCCAGAGAGACGTTGATGCGTCGAACGCCGGCACGCGCCAACGCTTCGGCATATTCGGCAAGGAGTGTCCCGTTCGTGGTGAGCGTCAATTCCTTGAGCGCTCCCGACGCGAGATGGCGCGACAACCCCTGCATCACGGTCAAGACACCCTTTCGCACCAAAGGTTCTCCGCCCGTAGTGCGGATCTTCGAGACCCCACGGGCGACGAAAGCCGACGCCAGCCGATCGAGTTCCTCCAGTGTGAGAAGCTCGCGGTGTGGAACGAAGGTCATCTCCTCCGCCATGCAATAAACACATCGCAAGTCGCAGCGGTCCGTCACCGAAAGACGGAGATAGCTGACCCGGCGCCCAAGACTGTCAATAAGGGAACAGGCCATGCCACCTATCCTGCGAATCGCGGTTGATCGAATGGGAGAATTTCGAGATACGTGCCGGCTTGGGCAGGCGTTGATGCGCCCGGCACGATCGCAATGGCGTCGGCGGACGTCATTGGCATCAATCTGTGCGAACCATCCGGTCCGCTGCGATGGGCGGTCAATCGGCCCTGCTTGACGTTCAGGCGAACCGGCAGGAGTTCCGTGCGATCGGGCTTGCGGGCACATGCGAAGCCTATCTCGGCCGTGATGAGGTTCGCTGGAGCCTGGCCAAGAAGCTCCCTCATCATCGGGCGCACGAAGGCGAGCGCGCCAAACGCCGCGGCTTGCGGGTTGCCAGGCAATCCGACGAAATACGCGTCCCCCATCTTGCCGAAGGCAAGCGGCTTGCCAGGCTTCATCGCCACTTTGACGATGTCGAGCCAACCGCCGGCTCGAGCGGCGGCATCGCGAACATGATCCTCGTCTCCAACCGACATGCCAGCAGTGGTGATCACAAGATCAGCCGATTTCGCCTGAGTTTCGAGCGCATGCGCGATCGCAGCCACATCGTCCCGTACGGTCAGGGACGTGATATACATATTCGGCGCTGTCAAAAGCGCGGCGAGCATAGGCCCATTGGAGTCGTAAATAGCGCCTGCTGGCAGCGGCTCGCCTACATCGCGAAGTTCGGAACCGGTCGCAACAACCGAGATCCTAAGGGGACGGGCAACCGAGACAGTCTTGACGCCGAGGGCCCCGAAAAGCGCAACTTCGGCCCAGCCGATCAAGCGGCCTGGCTCAAGGATGACGGCTCCCTGCGCTACGTCCTCGCCAAGCTTCCGGATATGGGCGCCGGGCTCGATATCGAGTCCGAACTGCACGAGATCGCCCCTGCGCGTGACGTGCTCCTGCATCACGACGGTATCGGCGCCGCTCGGCAGTGCGGCACCTGTCATGACGCGATGCGCCGTGCGTTGGGCTAGTATGCCCGGTGGGTCCCCGGCATCCGTGCGGCCAGCCAAGGGAAGGACCGACGGCACGCCTTCCCTGCCGGATAGGCAAACGGCATATCCGTCCATGGCCGCCTGATCGAATGGCGGAAGGGCGCGGGGAGCCTCGATCGTAGTCGCCAGGATACGTCCGGCAGCATAGGCCAGTGGCACTTCCTCCGACCGATTCAGCGGCTGAACGAGCGCGGCGGCAGCACGCCGCGCGGTATCGAAAGACACCATCTGTCTGCCTGGGCCGAAGCAACTATCGCGGTGGACGGTGCGCATCGTCAGACCCCCTTTATCTGCGGCAAGGCTTTTTCAAGAATTGCGCGGATGGCCGCGAGGCCCGGATCGTCCGCACGGTTCATGATGCCGATCAGCTGGGTCCAAAGATCGTCGGACGCTGTCTCCATGAAATTGCGCACGGTCGAGCCAACGATATCGGTCGGCAGCCGGCCCGATGCATCGGCGACCGCAGCCAGACGCGCCAGCAAGGCTGGCTCGTCGAAGGCTGCGAGGAGGCCCATAGCGACCTTCGGATCGTCCAGAGAAGCAATGAGATTTCCGAGCATCGCGTCCTCCTCACTGCACCAGCGGCGATGAAGAGCCGTCGATGGCAATTCCGCTGATCGCCGCCTGACCGACAAGAAGAGTCAGATATTGCACCGTCGCTTGCCGTTGGACGTGCTCGACCAGGTAGGAGGCGATGCGCTCCCGCACGGCCTCGAATGGCAGCTGGCGGCCGTCGATCCGCCGCGTCAGGCGAATGAGGTGGACGCCGTAGCGCGTCTCCACCGGCGTCGAGATGTCGCCGGGGGCAAGCGCGATGAGAGCGGCCTCAAACTCCGATGTCGTATCGCCCGGCCCGATCTGGCCGAGGCTGCCCCCGAGGGATGCTGATGGGCAATCCGAACAGTCGCGCGCCAATGTCGCGAAACGCTCTGGCGCGGTTGCTAAGGTGGCTCTCAGCGATGAGGCCCTTTCGCGGGCCGCCGCGAAGGCTTCGTCATCATCGCGGCGTGCGCCTATCAGGATGTGATCGGCCTCGTAGAGCGATGGCGTTACGAAGCGGCGAAGGTTGTTCTCGTAGAACCGGCGGAGCGTCTCCTCATCCGCCTCGGGGACACTTACTTCGCGTTCGATGAGGCCGCGCACCAGCGCGTCTTCCGCTGTCTCCCGGCGCCCGTCCTCGTCGGTCTTCTGTTCGACGCAAACATCAAGACGCCGGGCTTCCTGCAGGAGCAATTCGCGAATGACCAGAGCACGTGTCGCCGCCCTCCAGCCCTCGCCGGGATTGCGGGCCGGAAAATTCTGCACCTCGGCGGCAATCGCCTTACGCGATATCGTCACGCCATTGACGGTCACTGGGGGCATCGCCACACGCTCGCCCGATGGCCTTGTGTCAGGTGTCGCGGGCCGATGTTCGTGCGGATGTTCGGAAGATGGCTGGCGGTTGGCCGCGTGATTGATAACGAGCGTTGTCATGATTTACTCCGCAGGCTGGCGGGCGGGACTGCCTGCGGCAGGCCGCGCAGGCGTGGGGAACCGGGCTGTCGGTATTGGAGCGGGTGACCGACGCCCCGCAAAGCGCGTGCGCACAATCTGATAGCCCGGGCGCCCGAGATACCAGACCGGTGCGCTCCAGACATGGACCAGCCTCGTGAACGGGAAGACCAGGAAGATGGTCATTCCCAGAACGAGATGGGCCTTGAAGATCGGGTGCACATCGGAAACGTAGGCGGCCGCAGACGGTTGCAGGGTGGCAATCCCCTGTGCCCAATTCATGAATTTCACCATCTCGTGGCCGTCCATATGGCCGAGCGAGACGAAGATGGTGGAGAGCCCAAGCGTAAGCTGAAGCCAGAGCAGCAACAGAATGGCGATGTCGCCGAAGCTGGACGTGTTCCGGATCCGAGCATCGAACAGCCGGCGGTGGGCAAGAAGCGCAATCCCGATGAAGCAGGCAATACCGGCGAGGCCCCCCACGACGATCGCGAGCCCTTGCTTGAAACCGTGCGAGATGCCGAGCGCGTCAAAAATCCAAATTGGCGTCAGCAGGCCGACGAAATGTCCACCGAAGATCGCCAAGATACCCAGATGGAAGAGATTGGAGCCCCAGCGAAGCTGGCTCCGCCGCAGAAGCTGAGAGGATCCCGTCTTCCACGTGTATTGCTCGCGGTCGAAGCGGATGAGGCTGCCGAGAAGAAATACAGTCAGGCAGAGATACGGATACCAGCCAAAAAACGCGTAGTTGATTGCATTGGACATTGCTTTTCTCTCCGCTAGGTAGCGCTATGCCGCACGTCGCGATTGGCGGCGCGCATCTGTATTCTCAGCCGATCCACGGAACAGCCGTCGGTGGCGTTCCCTGGACCGAATGTGACGGCCGTTTCTTCCCAAGCGACATCGATGGCCGCCAGATCGTCGGGCTCGTCATCGGTTTCGATAGTGTCAGTGATCACGGCGACATCACTGACGATCGAAAGTATGGCCGTGAATACGGCGGCATAGCCTCCGCTTCGCTTGGCGAGCCTTTCCTCGAGCAACGAGAGAATATGAGCCGTCTCCTTGAGCAGGCCACGCGCCTCTTCGAGCGGGCGAACGGAGAGGAATTCCAGGAAAAGCGGAATGAAGTCGGGCAGTTCATTCGCGGCGATCAGAAGGCCGCTGCGCTGATAATGCTGGACCAGATCGACCATCGCCTGGCCTCGGTCGCGGCTCTCGCCGTGGATATGCTCGAAGAGATGCAGCGAGTGACGGCGCGTCTTGTCGAACAATTCGACGTAGCGTTCCTGGAGATGGTACAAATCCAGCGTGTCGAGATCGACAAGCAGGGGATGCAACTGCTTCACCGCTTCTTGTGATACCAACCTCTCGGCTGCGATCACCGCTTCGATTTCCGGGATCGCCATCGTGAGTTCCCTGGTCGGATAGGCCAGGAGCGCCGAGAGCGCCTTGAAGGTCCTGTTCGAAGGTTGTTCGGTCATCACGCGATCTCCATCGGGTTGGTCGGCCGCTTGGTCTGCTTCGTGCCGAAGAGGTTCGTCTCGGTGGAGCCGCCCGAGCAGCCGTTTCCGAAGGAGAAGCCGCAGGAGCCGCGCATCTCCTGCGCGTCCTCGCTCCATTCGCGATGCGCAGTCGGGATGACGAAACGATCCTCATAGTTCGCGATCGCCATCACCTTGTACATCTCGTCGATGGCAGCCCCCGTCAGGCCGACCCGCGCAGCGATCGCCTCGTCCAAGCGGCCATCGATCGTCTTGGCCCGCATGTAGCTGCGCATCGCGAGCATGCGTTCGAGCGCCAGCGCCACCGGCTCCTCTTTTCCAGCGGTCAGCAGATTGGCCAGATACTGGAGCGGGATGCGCAGGCTGCGCACATCGGGCATATCCCCGTCGACGCCCATCTTACCGGCCGCGGCTGCGGACTGGATCGGCGAGAGCGGTGGCACATACCAGACCATCGGCAGCGTGCGGTACTCTGGATGCAACGGGAAGGCGATCTTCCATTCCATCGCCATCTTCCAGACCGGCGAGAGCTTGGCGGCCTCCAGCCAGTTGTCGGGAATGCCGTCGGCACGCGCCTGGGCGATGACGGCCGGATCGTTCGGGTCGAGGAAGACGTCGAGCTGAGCCTGATAGAGATCCTTCTCATCCGGCGTGCTGGCGGCTGCTTCGATGCGATCGGCGTCATACAGGATAACGCCGAGATAGCGGATGCGCCCGACACAGGTTTCCGAACAGACCGTCGGCTGTCCCGCCTCGATACGGGGATAGCAGAAGATGCATTTCTCCGACTTTCCGGACGACCAGTTGTAATAGATCTTCTTATAGGGGCAACCGGAAACGCACATGCGCCAGCCGCGGCACTTGTCCTGGTCGATCAGGACAATGCCATCCTCTTCCCGCTTGTAGATGGCGCCTGATGGGCAAACCGCGGCGCAGGCCGGGTTAAGACAGTGCTCGCACAGCCGCGGCAGGTACATCATGAAGGTGTTTTCAAACTGTCCGTAGATATCCTTCTGGACACCTTCGAAGTTCACATCCTTCGAGCGCTTCTCGAACTCGCCACCGAGGATCTCCTCCCAGTTCGGCCCCCATTCAATCTTTTCCATGCGCTCACCGGTAATGGCTGAACGCGGGCGGGCGGTGGGGAAAGCCTTCGACTCCTTCGCCGTATGCAGATGCTCATAATCTAAGGTAAACGGCTCATAGTAGTCGTCGATCTCCGGCAGATCGGGGTTAGCGAAGATATTGGCGAGGATACGCCATTTGGCGCCCATCTTCGGTTCGATGCGGCCGTTCTTCTTGCGCCGCCAGCCGCCGTTCCATTTCTTCTGGTTTTCCCACTCCTTGGGATAGCCGACGCCAGGCTTGGTCTCGACATTGTTGAACCAAGCGTATTCGACGCCTTCCCGGTTGGTCCAAACGTTCTTGCAGGTAACGGAACAGGTGTGGCACCCGATGCATTTATCGAGGTTCAGGACCATCGCGATCTGAGCACGGATCTTCATTCTGCTACCTCCTTCGGCGCTTCAGATTCGAGCGGCCCTTCGAGCCAGTCGACGTTGGCCATCTTGCGGACGACGATGAATTCATCGCGGTTGGAGCCCACGGTTCCGTAATAGTTGAAGCCGTAGGATTGCTGGGCGTAGCCACCGATCATGTGCGTGGGCTTCAGCACCGTTCGGGTGACCGAGTTGTGGATGCCGCCGCGATTGCCCGTCATCTCCGATCCCGGCGTGTTCACGATCTTTTCCTGGGCGTGGTACATCATCATCATGCCCGGCTTGATGCGTTGGGAGACGACGGCGCGCGCGGTCAGCGCGCCGTTGATATTGAAAACTTCGACCCAGTCGTTGTCGACCAGACCAGCCGTCTTCGCGTCGGTCTCGGAGATCCACACCACCGGGCCGCCGCGGTTGAGGGTCAGCATCAGCAGATTGTCAGTGTAAGTCGAATGAATGCCCCACTTCTGGTGCGGCGTGATGAAGTTGAGGACGATTTCCTTGTGTCCATTGGGGCGGACATCCTTGATGGCGGAAATCGTCTTCAGGTCGACCGGCGGCTTCCAGGTGACGAAGCCCTCGCCGAAGGCCCTCATCCACAGGTGGTCCTGGTAGAGCTGCTGGCGGCCGGTCAGCGTGCGCCACGGGATCAACTCGTGGACGTTGGTGTACCCGGCGTTGTAGCAGACCTTCTCGCTCTCTATGCCGGACCAGGTCGGCGACGAGATGATCTTGCGCGGCTGGGCCTGGATATCGCGGAAGCGGATTTTTTCGTCTTCCTTCGGCAAGGCAAGGTGGGCGTGCTCGCGGCCGGTGATCTCCGACAAGGCTTCCCATGCCTTGATCGCGACTTCGCCGTTGGTCTCCGGCGCCAGCATGAGAATGACCTCGGCTGCGTCGATGTCGGTCTCGATCTTCGGCAGGCCCTTGGCCGCGCCATCGAGACGCATGCCGTTCAAGACGCCAAGCGCCTCCACTTCGTGTTTGGTGTTCCAGGAAATGCCCTTTCCTCCGTTGCCGACTTTCGCCATCAGCGGTCCCAATGCCGTGAACTGGGCATAGAGGTTGGGATAGTCGCGGGTGACAAGCGCCACCGACGGCATGGTTTTGCCGGGAATGGGCTCGATTTCGCCGAGTTTCCAGTCCTTCACGTCAAAGGCCTGAGCCATCTCGGCCGGGCTGTCATGCTGGATGGGGGTGAGAACAACATCCTGCTCGATGCCCAGTACCTCGGATGAAACCTCCGAGAAGGACTTGGCAAGGCCCTTGTAAATCTCCCAGTCGGACCGCGACTCCCAGGCCGGATCCACCGCGGCAGAGAGCGGGTGGATGAAGGGGTGCATGTCGGAGGTGTTGAGGTCGTTCTTCTCGTACCAGGTGGCCGTCGGCAGCACGATGTCGGAATAGACGCATGTGGTCGACATGCGAAAATCTAGAGTGACGAGTAGGTCGAGTTTCCCCTGCGGCGCGTTCTCGTGCCACACGACCTCGGTGTTGCGGACCGCCCCTTCTGTACCGAGATCCTTGCCCATCACGCCGTGGGTCGTGCCAAGCAGATGCTTGAGAAAATACTCGTGCCCCTTGCCGGATGAACCCAGCAGGTTCGAACGCCAGATGAACATGTTGCGCGGCCAGTTGGCCGGATCGTCGGGATCGTGGCAGGAGAGCTCCAGCTCGCCGGATTTCAACGCCTTGGCAACATAATCCTTCGGTTCGAGACCGGCAGCCTTGGCCTTAGTCGCGATCGTCAGCGGGTTCTGCTTGAGCTGGGGAGCGGAGGGCAGCCAGCCCATGCGCTCGGCGCGAACGTTGTAGTCGATGAAGCTCTTGTTCCAGTCGCCGTCCGGTGCGGTGGGCGACAGGATTTCGGCGGCCGTCAGCGTTTCATAGCGCCACTGGTCCGTGTGAGCGTAGAAGAACGACGTGGAATTCATGTGCCGCGGCGGACGGCTCCAATCGAGGCCGAAGGCCAGCGGTGTCCAGCCTGTCTGCGGGCGCAGTTTTTCCTGCCCCACATAATGCGACCATCCGCCGCCCGACTGACCGATAGCGCCGCAGAAGACCAAGAGATTGATGATCCCGCGGTACGTCATGTCCATGTGGTACCAGTGGTTCACGCCAGCGCCGAGGATCACCATCGATCGACCGTTGGTCTTCTCGGCGTTGGTAGCGAATTCACGGGCGACCGTGATGATCGCATCGCGCTTTACGCCCGTAATGCGCTCCGCCCAAGCGGGCGTGAACGGCACATCCTCATCATAGCTCTTGGCCGCGTGATCGCCGCCAAAACCACGGTCGAGACCATAATTGGCCATCATCAGATCATGCACAGTGGCAACCGCCACCTCCGCGCCGTCGCTCAGCTTAATCCGGCGGACTGGCAGGTTCCGGGTGAGGATCTCTCCGTGGTCTGTCGAGACGAAATGCTCGGTGGCACGACCGCCGAAGTAAGGAAAATCAATGGCCACGATCTCGGCGCCTTCACCCGCGAGCGTCAGCTTGAGGCGAAGCTCATGGCCTTCGCCATCTTTCTCCTCGAGATTCCATTTGGCGGTTTCACCCCAGCGATAGCCAATCGAGCCGCGCGGCGCGACAAGAGCGTCGGTGCCCTCGTCGATCGCAACCGTCTTCCACTCCGGATTGTTGGTCTCCCCCAAGCCACCAGCGATCTCGGAAGCCCGCAGAAGCCGTTCGGGAACGAGTCGGCCATCCCGCTCGGTCAGGCGGACCAGGAAAGGCAGGTCCGTATATTTGCGAGCGTAGTCGTCGAAATAGGGAACCATCCGATCGAGGTAATATTCGCGAAGGATGACGTGGCCCATGGCGAGGGCTAGCGCGGCATCCGTTCCCTGTTTCGGATTGAGCCAGATATCGGCGAATTTGGTCGCCTCGGCATAATCCGGGCTGACGACTGCGCTCTTGGTGCCCTTATAGCGGACCTCGGTATAGAAATGCGCGTCGGGTGTCCGCGTCTGCGGCACATTGGATCCCCAGACGATGATGAAGCCGGCATTGTACCAGTCCGCGCTTTCGGGAACATCTGTCTGCTCGCCCCAGGTCTGGGGGCTGGCCGGCGGCAGGTCGCAATACCAATCGTAGAACGACATGCACACGCCGCCCATCAGCGACAGGTAGCGTGCGCCCGCCGCGTAGGAAACCATCGACATGGCCGGGATTGGCGAGAAGCCGATGACGCGGTCGGGGCCATGGGCCTTCACCGTGTGGGCGTTGGCGGCCGCGATAAGTTCGTTCACCTCGTCCCAGGTGGCGCGCACGAAACCGCCATGGCCGCGGATCTTGACATAGGACTGGCGCTTGTCCGCGTCCGCGACGATCGAAGCCCAGGCCGCGACGGGCGGCATGGTGGCGCGCGCGGAGCGCCACAGCTTCAGCAGCCGCCCGCGGATCATCGGGTATTTCACCCGCGCGCCAGAATAGAGATACCAGCTATAGGAGGCGCCGCGTGCGCAGCCGCGAGGCTCGTGGTTGGGCAGATCCGGCCGAGTGCGCGGATAGTCGGTCTGCTGCGTCTCCCAGGTGACGATGCCGCCCTTGACATAGATTTTCCAAGAACAAGAACCGGTGCAGTTCACGCCATGCGTGGAGCGCACAATTTTGTCGTGCTGCCAACGCTTGCGGTATGCGTCCTCCCAGGAACGATCCTCATTGGTCACGATGCCGTGGCCATCGGAGAAATCGTCTACGGTCTTACGGAAGAAGGTGAGCCGGTCGAGAAAATGCGACATTGCTTTTGCCCCTGATTATTCGGCTGCGGCCGGACGGATGGACGCACCCTTTTTGGCGCGTTCGATATCGTGGAGAAGGCCGCCCTTGCGGGTGTAGACGGCCCAGGTGATCGCTAGACAGCTCACGTAGAAGAGCAGAAAGCCCCAAAGAGCAGCTTCCGGCCCTCCCGTGAGGGCGATCGAGGTGCCGTAGCCCTTGGGGATGAAGAAGGCGCCGAAGGCGGCAATCGCCGAGGTGAAGCCGGTGATGGCGGCGGATTCCTTTTCCGCTTGCCGGCGGCGCGTCTCCGTATCGGCCTTGGGCATCAAGCGGCCCATCTCCTTCGCCATGATCACCGGGATCATCTGGAAGGTGGAAGCGTTGCCAACGCCCGTCGCGAAGAACAGCACGAGGAACGCCACGAAGAAGCCATAGAATGCGCCAGGCTGATCCTTGATGCCGATGAACCATAGGACCCCCGCGACACCCGCCATCATCAAGACGAAGGCCCAAAAGGTGACGCGCGCGCCGCCGTATTTGTCGGCAAGCCAACCCGTTCCCGAGCGCGACAGGGCGCCGACGAGTGGGCCGAGGAAGGCGAACTGCAGCGCATTCACCTCGGGGAACAGCATCTTGGATAGCAACGGGAAGCCGGCAGAGTAGCCGATGAACGACCCGAATGTGCCGGTGTAGAGCCAGCACATGATCCAGTTGTGCCGGCGCTGGAAGATGACGGCCTGTTCGGCGAACGACGCCTTGGCCGAAGCGATGTCGTTCATGCCGAACCATGTCGAGAAGGCGGAGATTGCGATGAACGGCACGAAAACAAAGCCGGCATTCTGCAGCCAGAGTGGCGTAGTTCCCGTGCCCCCCTTGACCATGGCCGGATCGCCGCCGAGCCAGCCGAATATTCCCGCGGTGATCGCGAGCGGCACCACGAACTGGACGACGCTGACGCCAAGGTTCCCAAGCCCAGCGTTGAGCGCGAGCGCATTGCCCTTTTCCGCCTTCGGGAAGAAAAAGGAGATATTGGCCATAGAGGAAGCGAAGTTGCCGCCGCCGAAGCCGCAGAGCAGCGCCAGGATGAGCAATACGATGTAGGGAGTATCCGGGTTCTGCACGGCATAGCCGATACCGACCGCCGGAACGATCAGCGACCACGTCGTAAGGGTGGTCCAAAGCCGGCCGCCGAAAATTGGTACCATGAAGGAATAGAAGATGCGGAGCGTCGCGCCCGAAATGCCGGGCAATGCGGCGAGCCAAAAGAGCTGGTCGGTCGTAAAGGTGAAACCGACGAGCGGGAGTTTGGCGACGACGACGGACCACACCTGCCAGATGGCGAAGGACAGCAGCAGTGCCGGGATCGAAAACCAAAGGTTGCGCCGGGCGATGCTGCGTCCCTTCTCTTCCCAGAAGATGGGGTCCTCCGGGCGCCAATCCATTAGCGCGCCGCCATTCTGCGGCACGACCACGGGCTTGGGCATGCCCTGCATCTCGGGGAAGGACGGAAGTGTGGCGAGCGCCTTGCCGACCGTTCCACGTTCCATCTGACGGATGGCAACGTGCATCCAAAGGAGCGCACCGGAGACCAGCACGAAGAGCGCCATGAAGCAGCTCGTCCATAAACCGGTAAGGTCGAGCAAGACGCCGAACAGGATGGGCAGCAAGAAGCCGCCGAGGCCACCGATCATCCCGACGAGGCCGCCGACCGAACCAACATGTTCGGGATAATAGACCGGGATGTGCTTGTAGACGGCAGCCTTGCCGAGCGCCATGAAAAAGCCGAGCACGAAGATGGTAATGATGAAACCGACAAGGCTCATCTCAAGATGGAAGGCAGTCGTACCCTTGAGGCCGTGGACCACGTAGTCGGTCGGCGGATAAGACAGGATGAAAGTTGCCACGACCGAGACCAGGAAAGTCCAGTAGAGCACACGCCGTGCGCCAAAGCTGTCCGAGAGGTGCCCGCCATAAGCACGAAAGAGACTCGCCGGCACCGAGAAGAAGGCCGCGATCATACCGGCTGTCTTGATGTCGAGGCCGTAGACGTTGATGAGATATTGCGGCAGCCACAGCGCGAGCGCGACGAACGCACCGAAGACGAAGAAATAGTAGAGCGCAAAGCGCCAGATCTGCACGTTCTTCAGTGGTTCGAGTTCGAGCCAGGCGCTCTTCGGCTTGATCCCGGACCGCCTACGTTCAACGATGACGGGGTCGTCGCTTGTTGTGAACCAGAAGGCGACGGCCGTAAGGACGAGGCCTGCCGCCCAGACCTGCGCCACGACCTGCCACCCGAAGGCGACGAGCACGAAAGGTGCAAGGAATTTGGTAATCGCCGCGCCGACATTACCGGCGCCGAAGATGCCGAGCGCCGTTCCCTGTCTTTCTGCCGGAAACCAGCGAGAAACATAGGCGACGCCAACCGCGAAGGAGCCACCGGCGATGCCGACGCCGAGTGCGGCTAACAGCATCTGGGGGTAGGTATGGGCGTAGGACAGCAGAAATGTAGCGACGGCGGCGGCCAGCATGTTCGCCGTGAAGACGGCCCGGCCGCCATAAAGATCCGTCCAGATGCCCAGCACGACCCTTATCAGGGAGCCAGTGAGTATCGGCGTGCCGACAAGCAAGCCGAACTGCGTTTCGCTGAGGCCAAGTTCCTGACGGATGCGAATGCCGATGATGGAGAAGATGGTCCAGACCGCAAAGCAGACCGTGAACGCTGCTGTGCTCGCGCCCAAGATTTGACTGGACTTCGGATACGCGGTCGTTTGCATCGCAGACGGTCCCTTTCGATAGTTGGCTCCAAGGAACGGAATTCGTCTCCGTTCGAAGCTAAGCTGCCGAAGTCGCCGTCTTGCGACATTGATCTAGGTCAAGGAATGGTGTGACAATTATCACAGATGATGAGGCAGCGATTGAGGAGCTCAATCGGGGAGACAATCGGTTGGACGTAATAATGGAAAAGGAAATTATACCGGAAGCGTTGCCGCTGTTTCGAACGCTATCCGAGGCAAAGCGGGCCGACTTACTGCGAAATGCCGTCGTCCATGGCGTTTCTGCAGGCACCATCTTGTTCGAACAGGGCGAGGTTCCAAACTTCCAACTGGTTGTGCTCTCGGGATCGGTCCAATTGTTTGGGCGATCCGCCGAAGGCCGCGAGGTGTTGATCGAGGCCGTCCACGCCCCGGACCTTATAATTCCGGCTGCTGTCGTGACAGGTGCGCCTTATCTTATGCAGGCTCGCGTGCCGGAACCGTCGCGATTCCTGCTTATCCATGCGGCAACCTTTCGCGCAGCAGTCGAGGTTGACCCTTTGCTGGCGCAGGCAGTGATTGGAAGCCTCGCGCAGCAGTTCCGACGCATGGTTCGGCAGGTGAAGAACCTAAAGCTCAGGTCCTCGACGCAGCGGGTGGGATGTTACATCCTTTCCTTGTCTCAACGGCAAGGCACGCCAAGCCAGGCCGTGTTCCCGTATGAGAAAAATCTCATTGCGTCAGAACTCGGCATAACCCGGGAATCGTTTTCGCGAGCGCTGTCGCGCTTGGAGAAGTCGGGTATCAAGGTCAAGGGCCAGACTATCGCAATTCTCGATGCTGCTCGGCTTGCGGTCGAATGCTCGCCCGATCCGCTGATCGACGGAACGGATAACGATGACATCGAGCCCTGATTCGCCTCACTGGGGCAAGCCATCCCACACCACTATCTGAAGTTGAGAATTTGGCACTAGAAGCCGAACATTAATCTTATCAGTACCCGGCGGCGGCAATCGCCGGCTGGTGTGCAAATGTGAGTATCGTATCGCAGAGATGCGTGGTTCCGGGGCTCGCAAAACCCAATTCTTGCGATTGGTCGAACAGGCAGTACTCGGGCTTGCTGCCTAATGAATCTACCGGCAGCTCATTTTCAAAGAGAATGCGCTCGCGGATGCCAATCTTAGAAAGCCGTGGCCAAGGCTCCAAATCAAGCGGTCGCGTCCGCCTCCCCTCGAGCATTCCTGCGCAGGGCGTCGGCAGACACGCCAAAGGTCCGGATGAACGCGCGGCGCATATCTGTGCAGCGTAAATCCAACTCAGGTCCTGCATTGCGTGCCTGTTCGAGCTGCGTCTGCAATGTTTTCCGGCTGGAAAACATTGCAGACAATCCCTTACGAGCAAGGCGAGCGCGAAACCCCGGTTCGCTTTATCTTGCCGTACTTCCC
>Ga0157370_10003890_pt1 | contig 17399 bp, 10 predicted proteins | sample C35metaG_FD_113463 | JGI IMG/M metagenome (GOLD analysis project Ga0157370, IMG submission 113463) | Corn rhizosphere microbial communities from Kellogg Biological Station, Michigan, USA - C3-5 metaG | ecosystem: Host-associated > Plants > Roots > Rhizosphere > Soil | place: USA: Michigan...
AGGGATAAATACTTCCTGATAAGTGGTGTCTTTAATTAAGAATTCGCCACCTTTAATTGTCTTTTTTTCAGTTGTTTCCATTGTTATGAGATTTGAGAAATGAGATTTGAGGCTTGCTCAAAACTCAAGTCAATACTATTAAAGTAATCGTCATTGCGAGGTACGAAGCAATCCTACAACGATTGCTAGTTAAACCAAAGCATTAAGATTGCTTCGTACCTCGCAATGACGGTTTTGCGCGTTTACAACAATTCAAATATCCCCGCAGCACCTTGCCCGGTTCCTACGCACATGGTAACCATTCCGTATTTTTTGTTTTGTCTTTTAAGTTCGTTCATGATTTGCACCGTTAATTTTGCTCCTGTACAACCCAGCGGGTGACCTAATGCAATTGCACCACCATTTACGTTAATCACATCAGGGTTTAAATCAAGGGTTCTGATTACCGCTAATGATTGCGAAGCAAAAGCCTCATTGAGTTCAATCAGGTCGATATCTTCCTTCTTCAAACCAGCTTGCTTCAATGCTTTCGGAATCGCTTCAATCGGACCAATCCCCATAATACGCGGCGGAACACCTGCAACACCATAGCTTACCAATCGGGCAATAGGCTCGGCATTCAATTCTTTCATTTTCTTTTCCGAAACCACCAAAACAAAGGCTGCCCCATCTGACGTTTGAGAAGAATTACCTGCTGTTACGCTTCCAACGGCATCAAAAACCGGTTTCAGTTTCGCCAGCTTATCCAGTGTTGTATCTGCGCGCGGCCCCTCATCTGTATCAACCACATAAGAACGGGTTTTCTTTTTCAGATTGGCATCCAGATAATTTTCGTTTACGGTAATTGGTAATACGCCATCTTTTAAATGACCATTTTTTATGGCATGAACGGCTTTTTCGTGCGATTTTAATGAAAAGGCATCCTGATCTTCCCGACTTACCTTATATTCTTTGGCTACTGCTTCGGCGGTTAAGCCCATGCCCCAGTACCAATCGGGATTATTTTTGGCTACTTCGGCGTTTGGCACCAGTTTCCAGCCACCAAAAGGCATGCCGCTCATCACCTCTACACCGCCTGCAATAATACAATCGGCCATTCCTGCCCTGATTTTAGCAACTGCGGTGGCAATGGTATCTAAACCTGATGCGCAATAACGGTTAACAGTTACGCCCGGAACTTTATCTGTATCAAGCCCCATTAGTGAGATCATACGGCCAATATTTAAACCCTGTTCAGCTTCTGGTGTAGCGTTACCTACTATTACATCATCTATCTGTTCGTTATCTAAATTCGGAACCGATGCTACCAATGCCCTGATTACTTCTGCAGCTAAATCGTCGGCCCTTGTAAAACGGAATACGCCTCGTGGCGCTTTGCCCACAGCTGTACGGTATCCTGCTATTATATATGCTTCCATTATTTTAGTGTCAAGTTGCAAGAATCAGGTATTTAGTACTGAGTATCTAGACTTAATCCTTGCATTGTTTATTTGTTAATTAATGTTCATAAAGTTTTATCCGACATTCGTATCTTGATACTCTTGCCTTAATATTTAACTCACTAATTCCTCAATGGTTTCCCTTTTGTAATAATGCTCTGAATCCGCTCCAACGATTTTCTTTCGCCTGCCAGCGATAAAAACGCTTCTCTTTCCAGATCAAGCAAATATTGCTCGGTAACTTCTGTAGGAGCAGATAAATCACCTCCACACATTACATAACCCAATTTTTCGGATATTTTCTTATCGTGTTCAGAAATGTAATGCCCTGCGTACATGCTGTTTGCACCGGCATAAACAATCCCCAAACCTTGTTTTCCTAAAACTTTGATATCATTACGCTGAACTGGTTTGGTATAACCTGCATCGGCAAGTTCAATAGCTTTTGCTTTCGCATCGGCTAGCAAGCGGTTGCGGTTCATAGAAATTGAGAATTTATCTTTTTGCAAATAGCCCAACTCATAAGCCTCATAACCCGAAGTAGAAACTTTAGCCATACCAATGGTAAGGAAACGATCTTTCAGGGCGTTCTGCACAATCTGATCGTCTTTATATTCGTCAGACGCACGCAAAGCAAACTCTTTGGTACCACCACCACCAGGAATTACACCTACACCAAATTCTACCAGTCCCATGTAGGTTTCGGCCGAAAGCTGAACATGATCGGCATGCAAGCTAAACTCACAGCCACCGCCCAGTGTTAGGTTATGTGGCGCCACTACCACCGGAATGGAAGAATAGCGGATGCGCATTGAAGTATTCTGGAACATGCGGATTGCCATATTCAACTCGTCCCATTCCTGCTCTACCGCCATCATAAAAATCATTCCGACATTGGCACCGGCCGAGAAATTAGCCCCATCATTACCGATTACCAAACCGCGGTAATCTTTTTCGGCCATATCAATAGCTTTATTGATTCCCGAAATTACATCGCCACCAATGGTGTTCATTTTAGTATGGAACTCAACATTCAGAATGCCATCGCCCAAATCGATAATAGAAACACCTGAGTTTTTCCAAACCGTTTTATTTTCGCGAAGGTTGTCTAAAATGATAAATTCATCGGTACCAGGTAACGCTTTATAGGCTTTAGATGGAATATCGTAATATTTTTTAACGCCGTTTTCTACTTTGTAAAAACTCGTATTTCCGGCAGCAAGCATTTCGCTTACCCAGTTGGCAGCTTTATTTCCATATTGCTCCATACCTTCCAGCGCTTCTTTAACACCCACTGCATCCCAAAGTTCAAATGGCCCAAGCTCCCAACCGAAACCTGCCCGCATCGCATCATCAATACGGTAGAGTTCATCAGAAATTTCAGGAATCCTGTCTGATACGTATTCAAACAAACCAAAAGAAGAGTGGCGGAACAATTCGCCAGCTTTATCTTTTCCTTTCGCAAAAATCTTCATCCGCTCACGCAGGTTTTCAACCGGCTTGGTCATTTCTAAAGTGGCCGATTTTACTTTTTGCTGAGGTTTGTATTCCAGCGTTTTTAAATCGAGTGCCAGAATTTCGGTTTTACCATCTGCCGTTTTTGTTTTTTTATAGAAACCCTGCTGGGTTTTATCGCCCAGCCATTTGTTCTCTTCCATTTTTTGCACATAAGCCGGAAGCTTAAACAAATCGTGTGCTTTATCATCAGGACAATTGTCGTAAAGGCCTTTAGCCACTTTAATCATGGTATCTAAGCCCACTACATCCGAAGTACGGAAAGTAGCCGATTTCGGCCGGCCTAAAGCTGGTCCGGTAAATTTATCGACTTCTTCTACAGTTAAATCCAGTTTCTCTACCAGATGCAACAGCGCCATAATCGAATACACACCTACCCTGTTGGCAATAAACGCAGGGGTATCTTTACACAAAACAGTGGTTTTTCCCAAAAATTTATCGCCATAATGCATTAAGAAATCAACGATTTCCGGTTTGGTATGCGGCGTTGGGATAATTTCGAGCAATTTGAGGTAACGTGGCGGGTTAAAAAAGTGGGTTCCGCAAAAATTAGCTTTAAAATCCTCGCTTCTGCCTTCGGACATCAAATGAATAGGAATACCCGAAGTGTTCGAAGTAATTAAAGTGCCTGGTTTACGGAATTGCTCTACCTGTTCGAAAACCTTTTTCTTGATATCTAGATTTTCGACCACTACCTCGATTACCCAATCGTAACCGGCAATTTTCGACATATCATCGTCGAAATTTCCGGTTTTGATTTTATTTAATGCTTTTTTGGTATAAACCGGCGATGGATTTGTTTTAACAGCTGTTTGCAAAGCGGTATTTACAATCCGGTTTTTTACAGCTGGGTTATCCAGCGCTAATCCTTTCGCCTGCTCTTCGGGACTTAGCTCTTTTGGGGCAATATCCAATAGCAAAACCTCAACACCAATATTGGCGAAGTGACATGCAATACGCGACCCCATAATACCTGAACCTAAAACAGCAACTTTATTAATGCTTCGTTTCATTACTTTATATATTTTTCTTTAGGCCTGATTAAACCTGTACAAAGTGAATTTATTTTGCTCCTGATTAATCAACAGTATAGGCTACTGTGATTTCATTTAGTTTTATCAAAAGATTAATGAATGTTTCTTTTTCCTTTTTGGTAAAGTGCTCATCCAGATACTCGTTAAATTTGCGTACAACACCCTTGGCCAGCTGCTTTTTTTCTTTACCGAAATCTGTTAGAAAAACTTTTACAGAACGTTTATCACCAACGGATGTTTCGCGATAAATAAGATTAGCCTCTTCCATATTATTTAACATACGCGAAAGGCTGGTGGCTTTAACGCCTAGCAGGGCAGCAAGGTTTGAAACAGCAGTACCTTCGTCGTCGTTAATGTTAATAAGCATATAACCAATAGCCTGGGTAATACCAAAACCTGAAGCCATTTGGTTATATTTATTAAACATGTTTTGCCAGGCAAACTTAACATGGTAATCTATTGTTTGTTGTTGTTTCATTCTTTAATTTATTATGCTTGCATAACAAAGCTAATGAATGTATTTTGTTAATGCAATAGAAAAAATCAAAATAATTGTCAAAATTTTCTTATAATGGAAACACACAAATGAAAACGACTTAATATACTAAACATGAAGCACCTTCTCCTGTTCTGTTCCTTCCTTTTATGGGGTTTGATTTGCAAAAGCCAGACATCTTACTTCGGTAATTCGGCTGCCAATAGCCAGAAACTGGAAGTTTTTAAAAAGACAACCACCTTTTTTACGCTTCAATATGCAGATTATGCCGAGCTTGAAAAATTTGATAAGGCCATTAAAAAGATCTGGACCATTACGCCCTATAAAATTATTAAGCCAGAAGAACTATCGCGCTACGATACGCTGTCCAATTACTCTTTTTTCTATTTTGATGGCTACCTCGAAAAAACAGATAGCACAACGATGGCAAACATTGTATATACATTAAAACTGGTAACGCCCGGTAAAAAGCCCAGGATAAAGGAAGAAAGCGTATTGGCAACAGTTACACTTTTTGCAGACAGATCGACCAACATGCTGGTTGAAATACAGGACAAGCAGTATGGTTCACAAAAGAGTATTAAAAACTATCTTTTATCGAACCTTTACAACAAATCGCATTTTCAGAATTGGTCAGCAGGTTTTTTAAGCGGTTATTTAAAACAAATTAATGATGGACTACAGGCTGCAGAAAACCGTGGGATAGATTACCAGTTTTACAATAAAGTACGTTTGCCACAACTGGCTAAGGAAACCTTATATATCCCTGAATATATTAAAGCAGAATTTTCGTCGAAACTGGCACTGTTACCACCTTCAGGCATTGTTGCCGAACCTTACAATTACAAGCTGAAATTCGTATCGAACAAAGAACTTGATAGCTTAATTTTAAATCAGGATACGCCTGTTAAATATGTGATTTATACGCAACGATCTGATGATAAAATTATCAGCGTTTACGACAGTAAGGATAATCAAATTATTTACCAGCGATTTTACCCGAATTTACCAAATTTTGAGATGAACGATTTAAGTGAGATAAAAAAAAGGATTCTATCGATTAAATAAAGGCTTTAAACCAAAAAAGTCCCGGCTCGCACCGGGACTTTCTATTTTCATTTAAAAACAGACTAGTAAAGGGTAAACTCTACGCGGCGGTTTTGTTGACGACCAGCTGCTGTTTTATTGGTAGCAATTGGTTGACCCATGCCATAACCTGTAGCTTCGATACGTGATGCATTTGCACCTTGCGATACCAAATAAGCTTTAACAGATTCAGCTCTGTCTTTAGATAAACGTAAGTTCAATTCTTTTGAACCAGTATTATCGGTATGACCAGCTAATTTTAAGCTAAAGTTTTTCTCGATCAATAGCGCTGCAACCCTGTTTAATGATGCATAAGATTTAGAGCGGATAGTAGCTTTACCTAAATCAAATTCAAGATTTTTAATCGCTTCGTTAACTACTTTACGGTCTTCTTCGGTTACAATTACTTTCTCTACTACTTTTTCAGGAGTTTTTAACGGACAACCCGCTCCATCTACTACAGTACCAGAAGGTGTGTTCGGGCATTTATCTAATTTATCAGCCACACCATCACCGTCTGAGTCTTTTAACAAATCGATCATTTCTGAACGTAGTTTTGCATTTTCAGCTTTCTGCGCATCTAAATCACCTTTTAAAGCATCAGCAGTTTGTTTTGCACTCACGGCTTCATCATAAGTTAAAGCAACCGGGTTGTGGAATGCCAATTGTTTCCCGCTACCTAAAGCAAATTCTAAACCGGCATAAGCATAGTTGTATTTATCATTCCCTCCTCTGTAATAACCATCTAAGTTATCGCCATCAACAAAATTGATTGTCCAGCCTAAATCGAAGTTAACGGCATCAGAAATTCTAAATTTAGCACCTAAGCCTACCGGAATAATCAATTCCTGAATGTTTTTATCGCCAGCATATAAAGAAGTACCTGCTGCAGTGGTGATAGTAGGTTTGTAACCTGCAATACCCGCACCTGCAGAAGCATAAAGCTGCAATGCATTCTCTTTCTTAAACATATCGATGTTAAACATGTTTACTACCGCATTTAAACTTCCAGAATAGGCCAGCTGGGTATCGAAAGCTTTTACCGGCGAATTGTTTACCACACCACTTTCATAAGGTTCAGTATTATCGCCTTTTAATTTACCACGTACTCCATCTAAACGAAGTGAGAAATAAGGGGTAATTTGTTTTTTAATATACAAACCATAACCTAAACCAGATTTGTTATTGCTAAAATCGTTTTTTCCACCAAGCGGTGAAAGTGGAGTTAACACACCAGCGTTAACACCGATAGACCATGTTCTGAAAGTAGCTGAACTTGCCGGTTTTTCCTGGGCAGAGGTAACCGATCCGATAAGCAATCCAGCTAAAGCAACCGGAAGTGTTCTTAATAGTTGTAATTTCATAGTTTTATATATAACGTTGAATAAGCGTTATTTAACTATTGCAATAGTTATACCAAAACCTACAGGCAAGAAAAAATACTTATCAACTTTTCCACAACCAAAGGATGGGGAAGAACATCTTCACTACTGTATTTATGCTATTTTATATCACCGGCAAACTTCCATTGGGTACTAAAATTTTCGGGCAGTTGCTGATTTGTTAACAAAGCTCTCACCATTTCTACCGGCATGTTATTTTCGTGTAATATGCGATCGTGAAACTGGATATTAGTCATTTTACCACTTTGTACCAGCTCCTTATGTAAAGCCCTGAACTGGAGCCCGCCCAACATGTAGCCAATTTGATAAAGCGGACCATAGCCTCCAGTAAAAGACCGGCGTACCTCGGCTTCGGCATTGGCACGTTCAAAACCTACGCGATCAACCAAAAACTCGATACATTGTTTAGGCGTCCATTTGCCCAGGTGATAGTTCATCGAAAAGATGATTCGCGCACAACGGTGCATACGCCAAAAAAGCATTCCGATTTTATCTTCAGGCGATTTGGGGAAATTCTGATCCCAAAGCAACATTTCCCAGTAAAGCGACCAGCCTTCGGTCCAGAAAGGCGTACTAAACACTTTGCGGTAAGGCTTGTACCGGCTTTGCATAAAATATTGCAGGTTATGCCCCGGAATAAGTTCGTGAAAGACTACCGCCCTTGAAAAATGTCTGTTGTTACCTCGTAAGGTCATCATTTTGGCCTCTTCGCTCATTTCTTCTGTTGGGTAGGCAATCAACACAGACTCTCCACCCAGAAAAAACGGAGCAAACAATTGTTCTTTAGGAGTTAACATTCTCATCTGCCACCCCTCTTTGGCCAGTGGTGGAATGGTAATCAGGTTATGCTTTTCTACAAAATTGATGGCTTCATTGGCCAGTTCGTAAACCAGTTCTGGTTGCTTACCCAGTTCCGGATAATCGGTTTTTACTTTTTCGAGTGCTTTTTTCCAATAGTTGCCAAAACCCATTTGTTGTGAGGCTTTGAGCATTTCGGCATCGCACCAGGCAAACTCCCTCATGGCAATGGCTTCAATCTGCTCAGGTGTGTAAGCAATCATCTCGTCTTTTAATTTGCTCAATAAGGCTGGGCGGCCTATCGGATTACCGATAATACCACTACCATCATCTACCGCATTAGAAGGCCGGGCCATTTTACCCAGTACATCGGCATAAGCCTGCAAAGCACCTGCTACTTCGGGGTAAACGTCTTTTGTAGCCTTAGTAAATTGCGGGTCGTAACCATCGTAAAATTTATACGCTTCGGTAAATACGGCTAAGTATTGATTGACAGTTTGTTGTGCCCAGGAAGCCTGCATTGGTGTAATTCCCAAATCTTTCTGCTCTACGGCCCTGGTGGTTTTCCTGATATCTTCCCGCAGCTGTTCAAATTGTTGCTGCACAATTTTACCGTTTTGCTGTTGTCCAATTCTGCGCTTTGCTTCAAAATCAATCAATGTTTGAGCAAAAGGCAAAGTAAAAATGCTGGTTTTAAATTCGGCGTAATTCTGTTGCAAACTGGCCGAATCAGAACGAATGTCACGTTTCAACAAAATATAATCAACTCTTTCGTTTGCTGTGAGTTTGTTAAAGGGTAGTGCGCTTAACTGTTTCTGCCAACCTACATAAAATTGTGCCATCCGATTAAAATATTCTTCAGCACGTTTGAGGTTATATTTACGGTTAAACATGGTTTTGTCTGATTGGTATTGGTTAATCAGCGGACTTACCAGGCTGGCCTCATTGGTTTGGGCTTGTAATTTTAAGGCGATTGTTAAAAGTAAAAACAGGGAGCATAGTTTGCGCATAGCAATAAATGGTTTGGGTTAGCTCACGCAATATAAAGAAACGGGAAGAATCGGCCATAAGGAAGCAATGTAACTTATTGACGATATTCTGCTTTAGCTCGCTATAAAATAGTTACGCGCAGGGCTTTTAAGCCGCTTAAACCTTGCAGATCTTCTAAATCAAGATCTTCGGTTTCAGTGCCTAACACGCCTGTTTCCTGCAGGTATTTTACAAAAGGAAGGTAATCGTCTATATCTCTTTTATTGAAATAGATTAAGGCCAGTTTCTCAGGCTGGGTTAGCCGCTCTTCGGAGTTGCGAATAAGCACTTTGTCGATTCTTTTTTTAATCATCTGGTACCTGATGTTATAAGCTCCTTCTACATCGAACTTCCTTTCATCGATCCTGAAACTGATATCTATCGGGTGGTTATGAATGAAGATTAACTGCGTGGTTGCTAATTTAACGGGCAGATCAGGTTGGCGTTGCCGCACCATTTTGGCTATCGCTGCCATTGATGAAAGTTGCCACAAACGCAGGTTTTTAAGATGAATGTGATTAAAAATCCGGTCGGGAGCAATAGACTGCCCAATGTAGATATCGTACTCCACACCATCTGTTCTAAATTTTTCGAAATAGCAGGGATATGATTCCTGGAGTTTTTCGCGTTCAGCTTCGAAATAATTATTAATATCGGTATTAATCAGCTGCATAGATGTTTCTAAAGCCTGCCGGTTTTTGTACACCTGGCCACCCTGTACAGCAATGCTTTCGAGATATTGATCGATTAGCTTTTTAGTGTGGGGATGCGATTGCGAAATGAGCTTTAAATAATCGCTGGTTTCTTCGTTGAGGAAAATGTTGAGGCTGTTCTCATCAGTTGTATTCAGTTCCTCGCCCTGCAAAGTATTATTCCATTTGTTGCAGTTAAAGATAATTTCAAGCAGTAAAGCATCGCCATAGGTTTTACTGAGTTGTTGGAGTGTATCGCGGAGCAGGCTCAGGTGCAGGTTAAGATCGGCTTTGCTGGCCAGATTTCTTTCGGCTGTAGAGTTTCTGATATCTATTGCCCCATAAAATGGATAAACATCTGTAAAGCTGATATCCTCAGTGCGCAGGGGCAAATTCTTTTTCTTATCGTGCAAGTAATGCCAGGCAGCTTCGTTAAATTTCCATTGTACAGCTGGCTGTATAGATGTATATTTCTCTTTGATGATGTTTTCGATCTCGAGATTAAATTCATCAATATAAACCTGCAACAGCTGGGCAATAGGTGCCAGCACCTGTTCCAATAGCGTAATTTTCTTTTCATCGAAAGTTTCACCAACCCAGGTATGCATGCCTAACACGCCCACTAACACCTGATTATGAAATACAGGTAAAAGCGCCATCGATTTTACATTGAGTTCCCTAAACCGCTCTAACCAGGGGAACATTTCCCTGCTTTCGGCCCAGATATCGGGCGAATAAAAGGAATTGGGATTTGCAGCGTAGCCCTCGGCAATTTGCTGAAAAGCTTCGGGGCTTAAGGTTTCTTCGCCCCATACCGAGAAAAGCAATCCGCTGCCCCCTTTTACGTAACCGTAAACCATTTTATTGTTAACCCTTACAAAAGGAAAAAGATCGAACTGGATATTGGCATTTTTTACCAGTACTTTAAGCGATTGAATGACTTCTGAATAAGCTGCTCCCTCGTTGCCTGGAACACGGCTCAACCTCACAGCTTTAATATTTTCGACGGCCTGTCTTGCTGTTACGTCAGTTATTGTAAGTACCGAAATTCCCCTGAGCTCAAAAAGTGATAAAGGTAGCACTTGCTGCAACTTATCAAGGCTCGATTCTTCACTCAAATATTGCTGTAGCTCCCGGTAACTCAATTCAGGCAATGTTTGTTTAGCTTTTACCTCAATAAAACCAGTATTTATCCCAATATGAAAATAACCTGGCAAACCGGTATCTGAATTGATGCCTGAATGATATTTTTCCTTCAATGGTGCATGGAAAGCATACAATTCGTTCAGAATGAAGGAATATATAAAATGCAGACGATCCCGCTGTAGCTGTTCTGCGGTTCTTGATCCTGCGAAACTGTTCTGATCTTTTTCTTCATGCTCCAGCAGTTCATACATCAGCGATGTTCCATAAAAAGTAATGGGCTGCATAGGCGCACAAAGCCCCCAGGCCTGTTGATCTTCGGCTATGTATGCTGGCGAAAGACAGGCATACATATGTTCGAGCAATAACTCATGCTGGTAAATGTCTTCGAGCGCAATTACCTGGTTATCGATTCCCTGCTTTTCAAATTCTTTTAAAGCATTGCGATAAAGTGTGGCTTTTACTGTTTGCTCTTCTTTAATTTTATAGTGCAGGTATTGTATAAAAGGGCCAAAAGAGATGGCCGAATCTACATTAGGTAAATCCGCATAATTCAGGGCAAGGTTAAATATGCGCTTCTTCATCTCTTTAGATTTTAAATCAGACAGGCAGTAACCCAAATGATAACAGATTGCCTATAGCTAAGATAAAAAATTGAAGCGATATTCAGCTACCAGCCAATAGCCTTATCGTCGCCCCGGGGATCTGCCCCTCCCTGATAGTTACCCCATTGGGTCCTCAGAATGGCATCTACCCTGCCAATTGATCCTCTTGGCACGAGATTATAACCTTTGGCCCTTAATTTTTGTGTAGTCAGGCTATCAATTGCCTCTTTTTCTACATACACTTCGTCGGGGAACCACTGGTGGTGAAATTTTTTAGCTGCTACTGCCTGTTGCATCGACATGCCGAAATCAATTACATTAATAATGGTTTGGAACACCGAAGTAATGATGGTTGATCCTCCCGGGGTACCCACAACCATAAACAATTTCCCGTCTTTTTCTACAATGGTCGGTGTCATAGAACTTAACATTCTCTTATTTGGTGCAATGGCATTGGCTTCGCCGCCAACCAAACCATACATATTTGGTGCACCGGGTTTAACCGAAAAATCGTCCATTTCGTTATTGAGCAGAAAACCTGCCCCTTTTACCGCAACTAACGACCCATAAGAGCCATTTAAGGTTGTGGTAATCGAAACGGCATTCCCATCGCGATCTACGATAGAAAAATGTGTGGTTTCCTCGTGCTCTTTTCCTTTAATTTCGCCGGCCAGTACTGCACTGCTTGGTGTTGCAGCAGCCCAGTTAAAGTTCGCCATCCGATTTTTATTGTAGGCAGCATCTAATAACTGTTGTTGCGGAACGGCATAAAAATCAGGATCGCCTAAATGTGTAGCCCTATCCGCATATACCCGTCGTTCAGCTTCCACAATTACCTGCACAGTAGAATCAGCATTGTGTCCCCATTTTTTTAAGGGATAAGGCTCCACTGACTGGAGCAACTGGATTAAAGCAATGCCCCCGCTACTGGTTGGCGGCATGGTAATAATTTTATAGCCTTTATAACTGCCTGTAATGGGTTTACGCCAGGTGGCGTGATAATTTTTTAAATCTGCTTTGGTAATTAAGCCTTTGCCGCGTTGCATTTCGGCTACAACCGAATCGGCCACAGCACCTTCGTAAAAACCAGCCCGGCCTTTTTCCTGAATCAGTTTTAAAGTGTTTGCCAATTCTTGCTGTACCAATACATCATTTTCCTGCCAGGTATGCTCTAAATTTACAAGTGCAGTTCCGTTAGGATTAAAATCCATTAACTTTCTGTGCAAACTGTTTAGCTCGCTGGCCTGGCGTTTTGTAATTTTAAAGCCGTTTTGCGCTAAAGTTAAGGCTGGTTGTACAACCTGTGCCCAGCTCAGTTTTCCGTATTTTTTATGCGCTTCGACCATCCCATCAACAGATCCTGGCACTCCTGCAGCCAAATGTCCATAAAGACTTTTATCTACAATTGGATTGCCAACAGAATCAAGATACATATCCCTGCTCGCTGCCGCAGCTGCTTTCTCTCTAAAATCCAAAGCATTTATTTCGCCATTTGCCCCTCTGTACACCATAAAACCACCACCACCTATATTACCAGCATTGGGGTAAACAACGGCAAGGGCAAACTGCACCGCAACGGCTGCATCAACTGCATTACCTCCTTTTTTTAAAATATCGATCCCAACTTGCGAAGCTTCAGGATGGGCAGAAACAACCATGCCGTTTTTATATTCGCCACTGTTATTTTTACCTAATTGCCCGGTTACACAACCGGCCAATAAAACAACCATGCTCAGGCAGGTTAACGATCTTTTTAAATTATTGAGGGGCTTTATAGTTTTCAGCATCTTTATATATCTTTTCAATTACTTCGTTATTTTTCTCGGTAATTACTTTTCTTTTCAAGCTTAGTTTTGGCGTAAGTTCACCACCATCAATACTCCACTCTTTAGGTAATAATGCAAATCTTTTTACCTGCTCCCATTTACCAAAACCTGCGTTTGCAGCTTCAATAACTTCGTTATATTTAGCCAAAACCTGCTCGTTTTTAATGAGCTCGTCTATTGCCGTAAAGCTAATGCCTTTTCGGCCAGCCCACGTTTTTAAGGTTTCGAAGTTAGGCACAATAAGTGCTGAAGGGAATTTTCTGTTCTCACCCAAAACCAAAATCTGTTCGATAAAGATCGATTCTTTGTATTTATTTTCCAGCATCTGTGGTGCCACATATTTACCACCTGCTGTTTTAAACATTTCTTTTTTACGGTCAGTAATCTTTAAAAAACGGCCATCTACCAGTTCGCCAATATCGCCTGTATGAAACCAGCCCTCCTGGTCTATTGCTTCACTGGTTAAATCGGGACGGTTGTAATAGCCTTTCATTACCTGGTGTCCGCGCGTTAGCACTTCGCCATCAGCTGCAATTTTAACTTCCACACCTTTAATTACTTCGCCAACGGTGCCAAACATGGTACCTCCAAAATGGTTTACGGTAATTACCGGTGAAGTTTCGGTTAAACCATAGCCTTCAAAAACAGGCATACCAGCTGCCCAGAAAATTCTGGCTAAACGCGGGTTTAGTGCTGCGCCTCCTGATACAATTACCACAATTTCTCCTCCCAACGCTTCCTGCCATTTTTTAAACACCAGTTTACGGGCAATACCCAATTTTAAATTATACCAGGCACCTGCGTTAACCGAATATTTCTCGGCCAATGCAACCGACCAGAAGAAAATGCCTCTTTTAACGCCGGTTAAAGCTTTCCCTTTCTCCATAATCTTATCGTACACTTTTTCGAGCAGTCGGGGAACGGTAGAAAATGCGTTAGGCTTTACATGCTGAATATCGGCAACAATGGTTTCCATACTTTCGGCATAATACACTGCAGTAGCGTTGAACAGGTACAGATAAATGATCATCCGTTCGAAAATATGTGATAGGGGCAAAAAGCTCAGTCCTTTTTTAACACCTTCGGGTATTACTACCGATGAGTTGACAAAATTGGCCACCAGGTTATTGTGCGTAAGCATTACCCCTTTAGGTGTACCGGTTGTGCCGGAAGTATAAATCAAAGTTAAAACGTCTTCAGGTTCAACTTTTGCCCGGTAATTGTCGAGGTTGATTTCTGTATCTTCTTTGCCAGCTTCTATCAGTACATTCCAGTTTTCCGCTTCGGCAATTTCGTTAAAACTGTAAATCTTAATGGCTGGATTAATGGCATCGGCACAGGGCTTTATTTTTTTATACAATTCTTCATCGGCCACAAATACGATCGAAATCTCAGCATCCTTTAATATGAATTGAATATCATGTTCGGCCAGCGTTGGGTATAGTGGAATCTGGTAAGCCCCGATCTGGTTGGCAGCAAAATCGGCAATGTTCCATTCTGGCCTGTTGTGCGACATTACAGCCACTCTCCCGCCCTTGTTAATACCTTGTTTAATTAATCCACGGCTTAAATTATCTACTGCTGTACAAAAATCGGCTGTACTATAATTTATCCACTTACCTTTAATTTTTCCGCTGATGAATTCCTGCTTAGGGTTTTCGAGGCTATATTTCAAAAGATCAAAAACCCGTTTAATTTCTGCCGCCATATGAATTGTTATTATTTGGTTAAGTTAAAAAATCAATCATAAAGATTGATCAATATGTCCCTCTTTAATTAAAATAATACATTTTGCTTAGTCAAAAGCTGTATTTATTCTGATCAAAAATTTAAAACTAAACTTAGCAATTACAAAATTACTATGCAAGCATTGTTTTTTAATCGTTCTGGATTTTGACCTTAAAAACAGAAACGGCATTAAAGTTGTTAAGCAGATAATTATTTTACAAAAACATATTAATTATGAAAAAGTTATTTACAATTTTAGGATGCATTGCATTATTCGCACTGAGTACAACAAACGTTAAAGCTCAAAACTATAAAACCGGATTAGGTTTAGGTATCGATTTTGGTGATGGTGCTACATTGGTAGGTCCATCTATCAGACACCACTTTAGCCCAAAAGCTGCTATTCAGGGCGATGTTTTATTTGGTGGTAATTCTACCATTATCCAGGGATTTTTACAATACAATTCTTCGATTCCAGGCGCAAGAGGCTTAGATTGGTATCTTGGTGGTGGTCCGTCAATTCAATTGTATGATGGTGGTTCTAACTTTTTTCTGGTTCCAATGGTTGGTTTAGATTATAAATTTAGCGGTGCACCATTGGCTTTGGCTTTAGATTGGAGACCAAGGATTTATTTGGGCAGCAACGACAGTGATTTTAATGCCGGCCGATTTGGTTTAGGTTTTAGATATACTTTCTAGGCAAAAGGTTGCGCATTGGCGCTAAACATAAAAAAATCCCGTAAGATTAATTTCTTACGGGATTTTTTTATGCCCAATTGAGCTTTGTTAACTGAAAACTGTTAACTAAACTCCTGTCCATTTTTTCAATACTGCTTTTTGAGCGGCTGTTGCATTTTCGTTAACAGTTGCCTTTAAGCGTACATTCGGATTTTCTTTCAGGGTTAAAGAAATTTCTTTCTCCAGGCCATCGCGTTTAACTTTAAGTTTCAGTACCTCGCCAATGTTTTTTTTAGCTACCAAAGGCAATACATCTAACGATAAAGCCGGGCTTTTTAACCTAATGGTTGAAAGGGCATCGCTCAGCGAAGTATCATCTAAAGCTAATACCACGTCATTCACGTTTAATCCGCTAATCCATGCAGCAGAATTTCTTACCGTAGCGGTAATGGTTAAGCCTTCACTGCTGAGCTGTCCGCTGGCACCAGTAACAGGTTTTCCAGGAGTGGCATTTTCGGTCGAAACATCAACACCTGCATAGCCGAAATATTTTACATACTCTACATCATCAACGCCGTTAACATATTTCGCCCAGAAATTGGTAAAACTAATTCCCGATATCTTTTCAACCATAGCTTTAAATTCGGCATCAGTATAGCCGCGTTTTAAAGTTTTGCATTGCAGGTACATGGCTTTCATTACATCATCCAAACTTTTAGCACCTTTTGTGGCATTAATAATTTCGAGATCCATCAAAATACCAATCACCTCACCTTTATTGTAGTAAGAAATCGAATTGTTTTTTGAATTCTCGTTAGGTCGATATCCAATAATCCAGGCATCATAGCTGGAAGAAGCGGCCGACTGGTATTTGGCACCGGGTGTATTTAAAACCGTACCTACACCTCCAGCTAAATCTTTTAAAAATTCGTTTACATCAGTAAAACCTGCACGGTGTAAATATTTGTTCTCGTAATAAGAGGTAAAACCTTCGGCCACCCAAAGGTTAGTGGTGTAATTCTCGTTATCGTAATCGAAAGGGCCTAATGCCACAGGACGCAAACGTTTCACATTCCAAAGGTGGTGATACTCATGTGCTACCAAACCTAAAAAGCCTTTATAACCTTCAGCAGTATTGTAGGCATTTCTGGTTGCCCCCAAAGTAGTAGAGTTTAAATGCTCTAAACCACCGCCACCTTTTAAAAAGTTATGTACAATAAAAAGGTAGTATTTATTTGGGTTTTCGCCATAAACTGCAGTTTCTTTCTCTACAATTTTAGCCATATCCACTTTAAGTTTTTCTTTATCGTAGTTACCTCCACCGTACATGGCTACTTCATGGCGAACACCCGCAGCAGTAAACTCAAAAGTATCCTGGTTACCTACTTCAATCGGGCTATCATATAAAATATCAAAATCGCTGGCTTTATAAGTAAACTGCTCACCTGCAACCGGAGTTAGGCCTGTAGAAACTTTAGACCAGGTGTTAAAAGGAATAATTTTAACGGTACTTGGCGATTTAATCATTCCATCAGGATGCATAAAAATTGCTGTAGGCGATAGAAATGCATGCGACTCATCGATAAATGCAGTACGAACAGAAATTTCGAATGCATAAACACGGTAGTTAATCTGAATATCCTTTGCTTTTGCAGAAAAGATCCTCCAGATATTTTTCCTCACTTTTTCTACTTTAACCGCTTTGCCGGCTGCAGTAGCTTTGAATTCTTCTACGCTTTTTTCAAATTCGCGAACCAGGTAAGAACCTGGGGTCCACACCGGCATTTTTACATCAACATAATCTTTTGCCAGGCCAGAAATATTCATCTGCACCTCTGCGTAATGTGCTTGCGGCTCTTTAAAAGAAACCTCAAAGCCTATTTTTACCTGCGCCTTCGCTGCCATAATACACGTTAGTAGTAAAACT
>Ga0157370_10003892_pt1 | contig 17395 bp, 14 predicted proteins | sample C35metaG_FD_113463 | JGI IMG/M metagenome (GOLD analysis project Ga0157370, IMG submission 113463) | Corn rhizosphere microbial communities from Kellogg Biological Station, Michigan, USA - C3-5 metaG | ecosystem: Host-associated > Plants > Roots > Rhizosphere > Soil | place: USA: Michigan...
ATGTTAAGGCTCTTGCCAAAGCCAAAAAGTTTCCCTGCTCAATTCCTTTTAAAAGGGGATAATTGGTATCCATTAATAAACTATCTTTGATACAAAGAAATAGAATTTATTCATTATTTAACGCGTTATTCCTAACATCTTTTTTTATTCTAAAATGTCGATACCAAAAATCATACACCAAACATTCAAATCAAAGAACCTGCCTTTAATTACGCGTTGGCATATCTTTAGATTCCTCAAAAGAAATCCTGGCTATCAGTATGAATTTTATGACGATGAAAGGATCGAGAAATTCCTCTCAGAAGAGTTTGATGATGAAACATTTAAACTATACCAAAAACTCAATATCGGCGCAGCTAAAGCAGACTTTTTTAGGTATGCCATTTTATTAAAAAAAGGTGGTATATATTTAGATATTGATTGTAATGTGAAACAGAATTTCAATCAATTTATTAAACCCGATGATGTAGCTGTATTATCTCCAGAAAAGAATCCTATTTTCTATGTACAATGGGCATTATTTTATGAGGCAGGACACCCCTTCCTTCAAAGAACCATGGAGTTGATGTTGGAGAATATCAGAAAAAATAAATACCCACATGATGTACATAAGATGACTGGACCCACCGTATATACTGCAGCAATAAATGAATGTTTATCAAAAGATCCGAGCATCCCTCACAGGACATTCGGAGTTGAATATGCTCCATATCTTAAAGACAAATACAAACTGGCAAAATTTTTCTTGTATGAAAAGAAATCCAATCATTGGAAAAAACTCCAGGTCTCATCAACTGTATTGAAAGCAGAGTAAAGCTTTAAATACTCACAACTTTATCCTTAAGTCAATTAAACTACCTTTGTTGTTACATCCTATCAAAGCAGTAGCCCAGAAATAAAATGAAAAACACTATTCTATTTGATTGTGAAAGACTTAAATATCCAAACACTGGTCTCTACACTTTTTGTGAAAGTCTTGGAAATGCACTTTTAAAAAATGCAACCTCAAACGAACAGATTACTGCTTACATTCCAGCCAAAGCAATCAACATCTTTGGCAGTAATGCCAGATATCTTATTCAGAGACCTTGGCATAAAATGTTCATACCGCAGGCCTCGGAGTTTAACCTGTGGCATAGTTCTTACCAATCATCCAAATATTATCCTTCTAACAATAACACTAAGATATTACTAACCATCCATGACCTTAATTTTTTAGTTGAAAAACAGCAACGCCCGGATAAAATAAGTAAGTTGCTAAGTAAAATTCAAGAAAAAATTGACAAAGCAACTGCAATTGTCTGTATTTCAAACTTTGTAGCCTCTCAAGTGAGGCAGCACTGTGATTTAGGAAACAAAACTATAACTGTAATTTATAACGGATGCACGGTAAATGACTATCCAGATTTCAAAAATCCCTCATATGAACCAATGAAGCCTTTTCTTTTTACCATTGGTACCATTTTGCCAAAAAAGAACTTCCATGTACTACCTGCTCTTCTTCAACAGAATGACTATGAGTTAGTTATAGCAGGAAATTTAAGTTCACAGACATATATAGAAAGCATTCTTTCAGAAGCTGAAAAATATAAAGTATCAGAACGAGTTAAAATTATTGGCAGTATTTCTAATCAAGAACGAAGTTGGTACTACAGAAACTGCAAAGCGTTTGTCTTTCCCTCTATTGCAGAAGGATTTGGACTACCTGTAATAGAAGCTATGCATTATGGTAAACCAGTATTCTTATCCACACACACCTCATTACCTGAGATCGGAGCTGATGCAGCATATTACTTCGAAGATTTCGAGGCTGAAAACATGCAACAAACATTACAAAATGGCCTTATAGATTTCACTATAAACAATATGACGGAAAAAGCAAAAAAAAGGGCAGCGGTATTTAATTGGAATAATACAGCTAAATCTTATCTCAAAATTTACAAAGCCATGTCTTAGCAAAGACAAGTATTATCGGCAAATTTCATACATAGCCTTAATTCTGTATCTTTGAAAAAATATCACACTTTTAATGAAAGATTACTTCAGATTACTATCCTTTGCCAAACCAATTGAAAAGTTTGCAATACCTTATGTAATTGCAACATTACTTTATATCTTATTCAACACATTAAATCTTGCTTTATTAGCTCCATTGCTAGATACCCTTTTTAACAAAGACACCGCCGTCGTAGCGGCCCCGATATCAACGGTTACACAAGAAAAACACTGGTGGGACATTATGGCTTTTATAAAGCAAATCCCAGACTATTTTACCCATACCTACCAGCCCCAGGAAGCCTTAAAATTTGTATGTCTGGTTATTGTTGTCTCCGTATTTTTATCCAACATTTTTAAATACCTTTCCAGCAGAACCATGGAAGACCTTCGTGTCCATACCCTTCTGAGCCTAAGGAGGTCAGTGTTTAACAATGTTATGGACCTTCACCTGGGTTACTTTAATAGTCAGCGCAAAGGCGATATCATTTCTAAAGTCTCCTCAGATGTGCAGGTAGTTCAATTTACCGTAACCAATACCTTGCAGGTTGTATTTAAGGAGCCTGTAACACTTATTGTTTACATATTTGTGCTATTTGCAATATCAGTAAAACTAACCTTGTTTTCCCTACTGGTAATTCCACTATCAGGATTTATCATTGCCAAAATTGTAAAGCGATTACGGCAGCAGGCTACTAAAGCACACGAAACCTTTGCAACTATGCTCGGCTATTTGGATGAAGCCTTATCCGGCATTAAAATAATAAAAGCGTTCAATGCTACAGACTATGTAAAAGGCCGGTTTCACCAGGAAAACGTAACCTATTCCAATATCAACAGGAAGATGGCGCGCAGGCAACAGTTAGCCTCTCCGGTATCGGAATTTTTAGGGGTAATGATGGTTGCAGGAATCGTATACTTTGGCGGTTCCATGGTCTTAAAAGGTGAATCCACCCTAACTTCATCGGAGTTTATCACTTATATTGCCATATTTTCCCAGGTAACACGTCCTGCCAAAGCCTTATCTGATGCATTTAGCGGCATACACACAGGTCTTGCCGCAGGCAAACGGGTACTGGATTTAATTGATACCAAGCCCGCACTGGTTGATCGGCCCAATGCCACTCCCATTAAATCCTTTCAGCATTCGATCCAGCTGAAGGACGTATCCTTTTCATATGGTGACCGGCGAATATTAGACCATATCCATATAGAGATCCCAAAAGGCAAAACTGTTGCCCTTGTCGGTCCTTCAGGAGGGGGAAAATCTACACTGATGGACCTGTTGCCACGGTTTATTGAGCCGCAAAAAGGCGACGTTTATATAGATGGAATTAATATACGTGACATAAATACCGATTCCTTAAGAAGCCAGATGGGCTTTGTAAATCAGGAATCGATCTTGTTTAACGATACCATATTCAACAACATTGCTTTTGCTAAGCCCAACGCCACTACTGAAGAAGTAACCAGAGCCGCGAAAATTGCCAACGCACATGACTTTATCTTGGAGTCCGAAGATGGTTACCAAACCTTTATAGGGGACAGGGGCATTCGTTTATCAGGAGGACAAAAGCAAAGACTTTGTATAGCAAGGGCTGTATTGGGCAATCCACCAATTATGCTTTTGGATGAAGCAACTTCGGCATTGGATACAGAATCAGAAAAACTGGTACAGGATGCCCTTTATAAATTAATGGAAAACCGAACTTCATTAATAATAGCCCATCGTTTGTCCACAGTCCAAAATGCCGATCTGATCATCGTACTGGACAAGGGAATAGTAGCTGAACAGGGAAGCCATAATGAATTGATGAATAAAGATGGTCTCTACAGAAGACTGATAGACATGCAGACCTTTGCAGACTAGCCTAAATTAAACTTAGCCTGTTGGAAAAATGAGAATTGTATTCGATTGTGAAAGAATGAGATATCCCTGCACTGGCATTTTTGAGTATTGTGTCCAGCTCGGCAACGCTCTTCATGATCTTACAACCCATACTGTTGAATTGAGCTATTATATTGACGAAAAGGCAAAAAAATATTTCAATCCGGAAAGTCAATTTCTGATCCACAAACGCTATCATAAATTTCTTTTCCCGGTTTTAAAGGACGTCGACCTATGGCATATCACTTACCAAATGTCTGCCTATGCGCCAAAAAGTAAAAAAATAAAATCTGTTTTAACCATCCATGATCTCAACTTTTTATATGAAGGACGTACTACAGGTGAGGTTAAAAAGAACCTGGATAAACATCAAAAGCGCATCAAAAATGCCGACCACATCGTAGCCATTTCCAATTTTGTTAAAAATGACATTATTAGGCATCTGGACATTGAGGATAAACCAATTACTGTAATTTACAATGGCTGTGCCGAAATCCAACCTGCTTCAACCATCCGGCCATCTTCCAAATCAGCAGCTCCCTTTCTTTTTACACTTGGTACGGTTAACGCAAAAAAGAATGCACATTCACTGATCCCTTTGCTCATTGACAACGATTTTGAACTCCTAATCGCCGGAAAGTCAGATGCAAGCTACCTTAAAAAAATCATAAAAGAAGCAGAAAAGCATGGGGTTTCTAAGCGCGTAAAACTCTTAGGTGCAATAACCGAAGCCGACAAACAATGGTACTACAAACATTGTGAAGCCTTCCTTTTTCCATCCATTGCAGAAGGCTTTGGGATTCCCCCGATTGAGGCGATGCGCTTTGGCAAACCAACCTTTCTTTCAGACAGAACCTCTCTTCCGGAAATTGGTGGCCAACATGCCTATTATTTTAAAAGCTTTGACCCTGCAGCAATGCAAGCTGTTTTTAATGCTGGAATGGAGCACTTCCGGCAGCATCAACCTGCAGCTGATCTTATTTTACATGCACAGCAATTTAACTGGAAAAATACAGCGCTTGCCTATCTAGACGTTTACAAAAGAACTTTAAATGTATAAAGAAGAAAAGCTATTAACCATCATTATTGTAACCTATAATGCAGCCGGTACGTTTCAAAAATGCCTTGATAGCATTGTAAACCAATCTGCATTCTCCATAATTGATATTGTTGTAATAGATGGCCAAAGCGTTGACGATACAATAAACATACTTGCCAAAAACCAGGAGCAGATAACCTATTGGAAAAGTGAACCAGATCGAGGAATTTATGATGCCATGAATAAAGCATTAAATCACATACATACGCCCTGGGTTTATTTTATGGGAGCCGACGACTCCTTACTCCCTGATTTCTCCAGTTATCTGACCGTGTTACAAGACGAGACACATATATACTATGCCAATGTATTGTATAAAGGCAAAAAATGTTCTGGCCATATTACGCCATACAGGCAAGCTAAATTAGGGTTATTTCACCAATCTATCATTTATCCATCCTCCGTATTTAAAAAATATAAATACAATACTAAATATAGGATAGCAGCCGATTATGCATTAAACATGCAGCTCTACAAAGACCCAGAATATACATTTGCCTATAAAGATTATGTCATTGCAGACTACAATCATACCGGTGTTTCTGCAATTAAAGATCAGGCTTTTGAAGCAGATAAAAGTAAAATGATCTTTCAATACTTTGGATTCAAAATCTGGTCAAGATATATCTTCAGACTATTTAAAGCAATTCTTTTCTCTAAACACACTCCTAATGAAAACTGAGGTTGCTGTTGTGATCCCGTTCTATAAAACTGAGCTCAACCACAATGAAGTGTTCTCTTTAAAACAATGCTTCAAAGTTTTAGGAAAGCACGGCATCATAATCATTAAGCCCTTGTCACTCGAGCTCCCCAAACAATTAGATCCTACTCCTGTAAATCAGGTAATCTCATTTGAAGAGAAGTATTTCAAAGACATACAAGGTTATAACGAATTGATGCTTTCAACTATTTTTTATCAAACATTTCTGAACTATGAATATATCCTGATTTACCAGCTGGATGCTTTCGTATTCTCAGATCAGCTTCTTTACTGGTGCGGAAAAAAATACGATTATATTGGCGCACCCTGGCTTTATCCTACATTTGAACTCAGTTGGTTCAGCAGGACATTATTGGATTTGAAAAGCTTTTTATATAGGCGATACAATAAAAAATCAAAAAATGGCCTGCCCAGACCCAAACAATTTCTTAAACAAGTAGGCAATGGAGGTTTGTCATTACGACGCACACAAGCATTTTACGATTTAAGTATCACATTTAGCGAGCTGGCTGCCGCATACATCAAAGAAGAACGGCTTGAGTTTAATGAAGATATTTTTTGGTCAATTGCCATCAACCGCAAAAAAAGGTTTTTAAAAGTGCCACCCTACAAAACAGCCTTAAAGTTCTCAATTGAAACTTGTCCTGAAATAGCCTTTAAACTAAATCAGAATCAATTACCGTTTGGTTGTCATGCCTGGGATAAGAACCTTAATTTTTGGAAGCCAATATTACAAATATCCGGATATCTGCCGGAGAAATAACCTCCAACAGTTCAATTCCACTTATAAAGTTGAAAACAAAGCCTCAAACTTTGGCAATTGCTTTGTAGCGCTATACAGCATCGCATTTTCTTTTGATATCGCCGGATTAGAAAGTTCAGGGTTCGCATTTAAATGTCGTATCTCACTGATCAGGCTGCCAATATCTCCGTTATCAACTACAACACCCATTCCCGGCTTTAAAAACTGCTTTGCAATACCTACATTAAAAGCAACAACAGGTATCCCCAGGTAAGCTGCCTCCACCATGACCAGCGAAAAAGATTCCTCTCTTGACAGCAACAACATGCCTTTGGCCATAGACATGTAATTGTAATAGTCAGCAGACTGTGGCCCGGTAAAAATCAGCTTCCCTGGATATTTGAGCTGAGCTACTTTTTCAATATAAAAATCCAGGCCATTATCAAACCTTGCCCCTATCCATACCAATTTAACCGGCTCATCTTTAAAATGTGCTAAAACTGACAGTACATAATCCAAACCCTTCATGTAAAGCGCCCCCCCTGCAACCACCCATACAAAATCTGTAGGCAAAATGCCCAATTCCTGTCTTATCCTTACAACCCGTTCCTGATCAACCAAAATCGTATCCGTATCCAGAAAACTATGCTGCAATCTGATATCCCGATGTCCTAATGCACTGATCGCATCACAAACCATATCCGAACAGCCAATGCATACATCAGAATCTGCCACGATCCTTTTCATTGCCTTTCTGCTAATTAAAGAAAAAGCGTTCAGCAACTCATGTATGTGAATGACTGTCTTAACCCCCATTCTTTTCCCAACGACAAATGCATCGGGTATTGCAATCGTATTGATGTACCATATATCTGCCTTAAAAACTTCCTGGATCTTATTCAGCTGGTAAGCAAATGGATCTATGCCAAAGATTTTCAATATACGCCTAAAGGTTCTGTCAAACCAGCTGGGACTCGACTTGTAGCCGATATTTTTTTTTACATGCTCGGGCAAAACGTCATAGAGCTCTCCTTTCCGCAGGCAAAAAACAGCAATCGCATATTGTAAAGGATCCAGGTTCCTGAATAAATACCAGAGCATCACTTCGGATCCTGTTCTTGCCAGATCCTGTGTTATAAATAATATTCTTTTTTTCATATAATCCCTGTGTATAACCTACAATATCCCATCATCAATATTATCTTTGTTCGATATGGACCCAAAAATAACGGTTTTTATGGCTGCTTACAATGCAGCAAGCTATATAAATGAATCTATAAAAAGTATACTCAATCAAACTTTTGAAGATTTTGAGCTGTTAATCGTAAATGATGGGTCAACAGATGAGACAGTGCCCATCATCAAGAAATTTGTTGACCCCAGGATCAGACTTGTTCACAATGACAGGAACAGGGGCTTGGTATATACCCGAAACGTAGCTTTAACAGCCGCCAGAGGAGAATACATTGCCGTGCTGGACAGTGATGATTTAGCCACTCCCAATCGCCTGGAACTACAGTATAACTTTTTCAAACAACATCCGGACGTTGCTTTATGCGGAGGGCATGGCATAGTGATTGACAAACATGGAGATACCCTTAAGGATAACCGCTTAAACGTTCCTATAGGAAGGGATAACATCAAAATGAGACTTCTGTTTCTCAACACCTATGTTAACTCCACGGTAATGTATAGAACAGCCGTTTTTAAAGCATTACAAGGTTACCAAGATTATGCACCAGCTGAAGATTATGACCTCTTTATCAGAATTGCTGATCAATATCCGGTTGACAATTTAGACCAGGTATTGGTGAAATACAGAGATCATGACAGCAACACTTCCCTTCAACAGGCTGAAACTGCATTCAGAAAAATCAATGCCATCAAAAAAAAACAGTTAGTCAGTTTACAAATACACGCGAATCAAAAACTGACAGATATCTTTCATAATTTGCTAAGGTGGGATTTTAAAGATTTTCATTTCTCAGACTATCTATCGTTGCTTAGGCAACTCAAATCAGCCAACACACGGTTAAAAAAATACCCAGAGGCCGATTTTGAGTGCATGCTATTCTACTACTGGTTTGAAATCATTCTTAACAAAAAGGCTAAAATGAATGCCATCGTATTATTGTTTCAAAAAGGACTCTTCAAATGGTCCTATCTAGATGTAAAAAAAATTCGCAAGACCATTAAACTATCAATTAAAGGAATTGGACAAATATCCAAATAAGTCTATGTTAAATAAATTAAAGAACTTCTTTAGTAAAGATGAACGGAAAAAAAACTTCAGGTTGCAGTTTGAAACCCTTAAAAGAAAAGAAAATCAGTGCAAAAAACGTTTTGAACTTGAAGAAAAAGATTTCTTTCCGATATTACACGAAAATACTGAAAATACAGGCTTCGACCGACACTATGTATACCACCCTGCCTGGGCTGCGAGAATAATTAGGGCTAATAAACCTGCAAAACATATCGATATTTCTTCTTCTTTACATTTCTGCACCTTGCTGTCTGCCTTTATCCCGGTTGATTTTTATGATTACCGCCCAGCACATCTGGAGCTCAGCAGCCTAAAATCGCTGACTGGCAATGTCATAAGCCTGCCGTTTGACTCCAATACGATCATTTCCCTATCTTGTATGCATACCATAGAACATATAGGGCTGGGCCGATATGGTGATGAGATTGATTACGATGGTGACATTAAAGCCATTAGTGAACTAAAAAGAGTATTGGCCCCGGGAGGGAGTTTATTTTTTGTTGTTCCGATTGGCTCAAAAGATAAAATTCATTTTAATGCCCACCGTATATATACCAGACAACACGTGATTGAATTGTTTGAAGACTTGGATCTGGAAGAATTCGCACTCATTCCCGAAGATGAGAAAGATGGAGCCCTGGTAAAAAATCCCAGCCACGAATTGTTAGCCCGGCAAGATTATGGATGTGGATGTTTTTGGTTTAAAAAAAATAATGAAGCATGAAAATTGTGAGATTTTTGGGCGGCCTGGGTAACCAAATGTTCCAGTATGCATTTTACAAGGCATTACAAAAAAGGTTTCCAAATGTAAAGGCAGATTTGCAGGGCTATACCGCTTATGCGCTGCACAACGGACTGGAACTGGAAAATATTTTTAACATTCAACTGAACAAGGCCCCAACCTTTACCAGTAACCTCTATTACCTCCACAACAGGAAATGGATATACCGTAAGTTGCGCCAGATATTAAATTTAAGGAAATCCTATAAAGAAGAACAGATCTTATTTTCCTTTGATCCCTTTTTTCTAGAAAACCCTACACCAGCTTATTATTGGGGTTACTGGCAAAACCATCAGTATTTTAGCTCAGTGGCGAAAGAGTTACAATTAGACTTCCGGTTTAAAAATCCATTGACACCACAAAATCAGGAAACTTTAGCCCAAATTCAGCAAAGCAATAGTGTATCCATTCACATCCGTCGTGGTGATTATCTTAAAGACCCATTCCTTGGCGGACTATGCAGGCCGGAGTATTATCAGCAGGCCATTTCCTATATTCAAACCCGAGTTAGCTCCCCAGAGTTCTTTATTTTTTCAGATGACATTTCCTGGTGCAGGGAAAAGCTCAGTCTTCCAGATAGCAATTTTATCTCTTGGAATACAGGAACTGAAAGCTATATAGACATGCAGTTAATGAGCGGCTGTAAACACCAGATCATTGCCAACAGCAGTTTTAGCTGGTGGGCAGCGTGGTTAAATGTATACCCCGAAAAAATAGTCATTTGCCCAAAAAAATGGGCTAATGACCCTAACCCAATGGTCAATATGTCATTCCCCGATAAGTGGATCAGCCTTTAGCCCTATACCTTAATATACCCATGAAAAAAATAGCCTATATATATGAAACGGAGAACAGGTGGAGTTATGCTGCCAAAACAGTAGCCAACGGCTTTAAAAATGCTTTTATAGATCGCGGTGATTCCTTCAGATTTTTCGACATTAAGAAACTGGAAAATTCCTTCTGGCCTGCAGAAAAGATCAAACTAAGAAGTTTCCACCCGGACATCCTGTTTACTTCCGTAGACAATGTGATCTATCTACCCTTAGATAACCTTAAACCAAGCTCATTGGTTCTTTGGGGTTCCTTTTATTCTCCATGTAACTACGAAGCACAGATCCATACAATAAGCGAACAAACCAAACAGACACTGAATAAATATAGTTCCAAACACAACATATTGATCTGGTCACAGCATGATGAACAGATCAATGAACAGTTTTTTGGAGGTTATGAGAAAGAACTAGGGCTCAAAATGATCCAGTTGCTACACTGTGCAGACCAAACCAAACACGCAGTACCTTTGCTGACACCTGAATTTGACTTTCTATGGATTGGAAATACCTCCCACCGCTTGAGTACCTACAAATCATTCATAGAGCCTTTAAAGAAAGAATTCAGCAATTATCTAGAATATACCCAGCACAACATGATCAATCCCGAAACGGCAGAGCGCAAAAATTTATATGCACGTTCTTTCATTACCCCAAACGTTCATACTGCTGCCCAAATTGAGCATAACATCCTGCTTAACGAAAGAGTCTTTACCGCGACTATGCTGGGAGGCTTTCAGATTTGCGATAACAGCATGGCCAGAAGGTACTTTGACGAAAATGAATTGGTAATTGCCACTAACAGCAGCGATTTTATCGAAAAAACACACCATTACATTTCGCATCCTGAAGAGCGAATTGAAATGATCAAAAAAATGCAGGAAAATATCTTATCCAACCATACCTACTTTAATAGAATTGATTCCATTCTAGAAGCTTTAAAGCTTTAATTTTCAATGGTATGTAAAGAAGAACTGCTGAGTATTGACCAGGTTTATATCGTAAGGGCGAAAATTGAAGCCAACACCGATAGGTACACTTTTATCCTGAAACAATCAATCCAGACCAACAAGAAAAAGATGAAAAAGAAATTGAACAAGATCTGAAAGTATTCAGTTGGTGAGGACAATAAAAGGATAAACAGCTTTCTTAGAGATTTATAGATCTACGATTAATTTTAATTATCTTATAAAATCATTGTCCTTACTTAATAGATATAATAAGCCAATCCCAAAGTCATAACTGATGTCTTATTATATCTTGATCCCTGCAGTATCATTATTTTTTTTTGCTGATCTGTTATTGATTGATAATAGTGACCTTTTAAAGAGCAAGAAAGATTTTTGGCAACTTCATAATCTAGTCCAATTTTAGCAACCCAACCAAATTCTGACCTGTTATCTAATGTTGAATTAAAAATATAATTATATTTAATCTTCTCTAGGCCAATCAATTCCTCTCCTTCATGGTTAGAATATTGCTCAAAGACATTTGGTGCAATTCCAGATACAACACTTTTTAACCAATAAGCATAATAAATACCTGAAGTTCCAGAAGCGACTAGTTTGTTTACAACTCTTATCGCATATTTTACACTTATGGGAAACTGTAGGTAAGCATTGTTTATATTTTGATAAATAGCACTATTGTTTTTAACAGAATAACTTTTCTCCAACAAAGCAGGTGAAACTTCTATTCTCAACCATTTATTGAACTTATAATCCAAGCTAACATTTATCATATAGCCCTGATTTTTGAATAGTTTTAGACTATTATTAATGGGTCTGAAATCTAATTTATTAGAGGCTATTCCAACATCAAAACTAAAAGTTGTTTGAGCATTTGCTTTCATTTTAAATAGTGAAAGGATGATAAAGATATAGAATAGTCTCTTAAAATTCATTTGAATCAGTTATCTGATTTATGTGCTTAAAAAAATTGAAATCATCAACATTTTCTAGTTAATTTGACTTATAGCAAATTCAAGTTGGGCATCCTTACCTAACGATAAATCATGAAGATTAAAAGGAGAATACCTGTCTGGTGTTATTCCAATTCCCTCATAAAAAGCTCCATCGGGACCTTTAAATTCTACAGATGACGTCGTAACAGTTAAAAATTTGTTAACACTGAACGATCCGGAATTGAAAACCTCAGAATCCGAAACCGCTCCTGTAGCACCATAAGTCTGCTCACCAATAAACAAATTTTTTTTAGATCTTAACGCAAGAATAATAATTTCCGATAATGACGCTGTAAAATTATCTCCTAATAAGATAATAGGAACTATAACTTTATAATCAGGATCATGCCTTAATTTAGATTCGAGCCATGGCTGATAACTTAATCTCCCTAACCCACTTTTACTTCTACTGTAACCGAAAAGAACATCCTGGGTAACTAACTTACCTGCAAGAAAATTTAAATCTGCTACATTCCCTCCGCTATTGTTTCTAAGATCGATTATAATACCATTTATAGGATTTGGAGTTCTTTTAAGTTCAGAAAAGAAATAATCAAGGACATGTTTCACTTTATTGCCGTCACTTGCTTCATATGACTTTTTTAAGGAAAAGAAATTACAGTGGAAGTAAAGTATGTTTTTATTTATTGTTCCCGCAGTAACATTTATTAATTTGCCGTTTTGGTTCACTTTCCCATTCTCTGATAAAAACCCCTCATCTAAATAAGACCGAACAACACCCTCATAATTATATCTTGCATGATAATTATCAGATTTAATTTTTCTTTCAAATGATGGGTCAATAACAACCCCGGCCAGTAACGTATCTTGAAAGCTAATTTTAAAGTGGTTATCAATAAAGGTGGCGGTCATTTGTTTAAAATAAGATGCCGCCTTTCTTTTATCATCATCATCATTTTTGTTAAGCTTACTAAATAATGGTTGATATTGTTTATATATTGAATTCCAATCTAATCTTTCTTTGTCCCAATACACATATTGAATATTCATTTTCTCCCAAAAAAGAAGAAATATCTCTTGTAAGCTATTAGCATCCTTGGGATTTGTTACTCCCGTTTCCTTTTTGCAGGAGCTTAAAAAAACAAAAAGTAATACAACCGAAATTCTAATGCAAAAATTAAGAGATTGTAATTTTTTTTCATAAATCATGATGAGATCTTATGAACAAGAATACGACTTTTTTTTTAAAACCCTTAACCAATTATTATTTTCATTAGCTTGCAATTATCAATTTCGTTTGTAGATTTGCTGCTCTAAGAAAACGCTTTTAATTTTAAAATAACGCTTTTATGAAAAAAACAAAAATCATCCTTCTATGGTTGGCCTTTATAACTATTTTAAATAGCTGTAAAAAAAATGAGTCTCCAACAGTTTCTTCTGTCAAAGGAAACAGTACGCTTTCTGCTCGTGACGGAGTATGGGATCTACTAGGGTACGGCTATGACGCAACTGGTGAGTATGGACATTCTATCTCCTCAAAATTTTCTATTATCGATGTTGTAAAACTTAAAACTGATTACGCAACCAGAGTTGAAACAGATCTATCAGCTAGAAAAGGCGGGGAGGTTGTTGCAGGAGAAAACGCGGTATCTTATCTGTCAGGCATTTCTAATAAGATCGGAGTCTCTATGACAAAATCTGAAACTGACACAGCAAAAATCCCTATGTTTAAAGGGAGTTTTGATAAATTTGGTGAAAACTCCAATTTATTCTCGTCAAAATATGTATACAGTAGCTATTATTTGAAGATTCAACAGAAAAGGGTTAAGATTAATGCTACCAATGCTTTATTGATGCAATATTTAACACCTACTTTTATCGCAGATGTACAGAACAGTTCTCCTGCATATCTTGTTAGTCAATATGGAACCCACGTATTAAAAGATATTATACTAGGAGCAAAACTATCTATTCAATATAGATCAGAAACAACAAAAACAGATCGTAAAGATGCTGCGCAAAAAGGTATAGAATTTAATATACTAGGTATTTTTGGCTTTAAAACCAGCTCGACCTCTAATACGCAAGCAGTTTCTGAAAACTTCTCTTATAAATTAATTTACGAAACAATAGGAGGTAACCCTGCAGCAAGTCTATCAGGTACTGTTACAGGAGCTACGACGCCGACACCTGTTCCAACTTCAGCATGGGAAAACAGTTCAACAGTACAAAATTCAGAATTGATAGACATAGCGCCAGGTGGATTAATTCCCATTTATGACCTAATAAGTGATCCGGTAAAAAGTTTGGCCGTTAAAAATTATGTAAGGGCATATTTGCTTGCAAATATGCCAACATTGGTATACGAACCCGTTCCCGTATATTTACATTACGCAAGTTCAATTTTCGATCATGCATTAAGTACTGAGCCATCTGAGTATTACCCGGGCTGGTCGAATCTTAAAATATCTTTTAAAGCGCACAAAACTCAGGTACCGGGAACTGTTCCAATATATTCTTTCTACCATGCAAACTGGAAAGCACACTTTTATGCTTATGACATGGGGCCTTCTTCTTGGTCAGGGATGGCTTATACAGGGATTGCATTTTATCTTCCCAATACGAATGTGCCTGGAACAATACCAGTCTATGAATGGTATCGTGACGCCATCCATGATTGGCTTTTCGATCCGAGTCCAAGCGCCAAAACAGGGCAAGCTGGATGGCAAAATAAGGGCACTGCCTTTTATGCGTATCCAGCCAATTAGTTAAATAAACAGTCCAAAAACTGGTTCAAATACTTGGCCAGGTCAATTACGTATAGCGTTTTCTAAGATAAGAAATGGCTAATTATTGTTAATAATTAGCCATTTCTTATATAATGATATTTTATTAGTATTCATTACTATCTTAAAATACAAGCGGACATTACTCTATAGAATCATAGCCTATCTAGTTAGTCACCAATAGTCCAATTAAATCTAGTTTTCCTAATTAGCTTAAACAAACCAAGCCTGTTCTTCCAGCTATCGCCGCACCAAACCTCAGCAGTCCCTGACTAGTTGTTTGTCCTGGAACTCCATTATTAGTGATGTCTATAAGTTTATTTGTATAACAGTTCTCCAAAAAAGATTTAAGAGGCCATTGAAACCCCAACATAGCACTCCTCCCCTCCACCGAGCTGGCTCCAAACGTAACTATATTTTACTATCTCTATTATAAAATTGTACATGACTACCACATACAGGCATTCTACCTTGTGAGAATGCACTAAGGCCTATCAAGATAAAGCAAATAAAACTACAAAATCCTATTACATTTATTTTCACCTTACACCTAATTCAGCGCGTTAGTATTTGGCATTTCTTTACCTAACAAAAAAGCGCCTTAAATTAAGGCGCTCTTCAATATTATTTTTAATGATTACAACTTCCTTTTAACTTCTACTTGTTCGTAAGCTTCAACAATGTCGCCTACTTCAATATTGTTGAAGTTATGGATGTTCAATCCGCATTCGTAACCTCTGGATACTTCTTTAACATCATCTTTATAACGTTTCAATGAAGCTAATTCACCTGTGTAAATTACCACACCATCTCTAACGATACGGATTTTGCTATTACGTGTAATTGTACCATCTAATACCATACATCCGGCAATTGTACCCACCTTAGTAATTTTAAAGGTATCCCTGATCTCAACGTTAGCAGTAATCTTCTCTTCAAACTCTGGAGCCAACATACCTTCCATCGCAGCCTTGATCTCATTGATCGCATCGTAGATGATAGAATACAAGCGGATATCTATCTGCTCAGCCTCTGCCAGTTTACGCGCACCTGATGATGGGCGAACCTGGAAACCTATAATGATCGCATCAGAAGCAGAAGCTAACAATACATCAGATTCAGAGATCTGACCTACCGCTTTACTTATGATATTGATTTGAATCTCTTCAGTAGAAAGTTTCAGTAATGAATCAGATAGTGCTTCAATTGAACCATCCACATCACCTTTAACAATCAGGTTAAGCTCTTTAAAGTTACCAATCGCTAAACGACGGCCAATCTCATCAAGAGTAATGTGTTTCTGAGTACGAAGACCCTGTTCACGCATTAACTGTAAACGTTTGTTTGCAATTTCTCTTGCTTCAACTTCACTTTCAAGTGCATTGAATTTATCACCTGCAGTTGGTGCACCTTGCATACCCAATACCTGAACTGGTACCGATGGGCCTGCTTTATCTACTTTTTGTCCACGCTCGTTAAATAACGCTTTTACACGTCCACTATAACTACCAGCCAAAATCGGATCGCCTATTTTCAATGTACCAGCCTGTACAAGAACCGTTGTAACAATACCACGTCCTTTGTCCAAAGTAGCCTCAATTACGCTACCTGTTGCACGTTTATTAGGATTAGCTTTCAAATCTAACAACTCAGCCTCTAATAAAACTTTCTCTAATAGTAAGTCTACATTTAAACCACTTTTACCAGATATCTCTTGCGACTGGAAGTTTCCACCCCAATCCTCAACAAGAATATTCATTATTGATAATTGCTCACGTATCTTATCTGAGTTTGCACCCGGTTTGTCAATTTTTGTAAAGGCGAATACCAATGGTACACCAGCAGCCTGAGCATGGTTGATGGCCTCTTTTGTTTGAGGCATCACAGCATCATCCGCCGCTACAACAATAATTGCAATATCCGCTACCTTAGCACCACGTGCACGCATCGCTGTAAAGGCTTCGTGACCCGGTGTATCTAGGAAAGTAACTTGTTTTCCTGTTGGTGTAGTTACCATATAAGCACCAATGTGTTGGGTAATACCACCCGCCTCACCAGCTACCACATTCGCTTTACGGATATAATCCAGTAGCGATGTTTTACCATGATCCACGTGTCCCATTATAGTTACAACAGGCGCTCTTGGCAATAAATCCTCTTCAGAATCTTCTTCTTCAATAACAATATCACTTTCATCATCTGGTTTAACGAATTGAATTTCGTAACCAAACTCATCAGCAACAATTGTTAAGGTTTCAGCATCCAAACGTTGGTTAATCGATACAAACATTCCCAAACTCATACAAGTTGCGATAATCTTTGTAACCGGCTCATCCATCATTGTGGCCAATTCATTTGCCGTAACA
>Ga0157370_10003894_pt1 | contig 17388 bp, 14 predicted proteins | sample C35metaG_FD_113463 | JGI IMG/M metagenome (GOLD analysis project Ga0157370, IMG submission 113463) | Corn rhizosphere microbial communities from Kellogg Biological Station, Michigan, USA - C3-5 metaG | ecosystem: Host-associated > Plants > Roots > Rhizosphere > Soil | place: USA: Michigan...
CGACGTCTCGCTGGTGGGCTTCGACGGCCACGAGATGGCCGACCTGCTCGACCTGACGACCGTGTGTCAGCCGGCGGAGGAGCTGGGCGCCCTTGCCGCCCGCTGCCTGCTCGACCTGCTCGATCATCCGGATCACGAACCGCAGGAACGACGGCTACCCACCCAGCTCTACGTGCGTGGGTCGACAGCGCTGCGCCGGCGGGTGGGTGCTGAGGTCCAGTCCGCTGGCTGAGGTCACGTTTTGCGATTTGGTCTGGACGGCGAGCAGGAAGCGTCGTAAGTTCGGGCACACGCGTGCAGTGTGGGAACGATGCCATCGACACCAGACCGATGCCAAACCGTAACCGTGTACATCGGCTTTTTAGCGCGTGACGCCTTGATCTCACCAGCAAACCGCGTCACGATGTCAGCGTTTGCAGCCCGAGTGCGAAACGGCTGCCCGTCCCCAGTCGCAGGGAGAAACCATGACCTTGAGCAAGTCTTACGGCTCGCGACGCCGTCGCCTCGTCACCGTAGGGTCGGCGATGGCGGCGGTCGCGATGCTCGCCGCGTGTTCGAGCAGTAAACCGAAGGCTTCGAGCAGCACGTCTTCGACGCCCAGCGGGGGAAGTTCGTCGTCCGCGGCCGCGCCAAGCGCATCGGGTGGGTCCGCGGCTCCGGCCGGCTGCGACGCCTTCAAGGCGTACATGGGCCACTCGGGCACCACGGTCACGATGTTCGGTTCGATCCTGAGCCCTGAGTCCGACTCGCTCAACAAGTCGTGGGCGCAGTTCGAGCAGTGCACCGGCATCACGATCAAGTACACCGGCTCCAACGACTTCGAGTCGCAGCTGCCGGTGCAGGTGCAAGGTGGCACCCCGCCCGACCTCGCGATCATCCCGCAGCCCGGTCTGCTCCAGCAGATGGTGAAGACCGGCGCGGTGAAGAAGCCGCCGCAGGCCGTCGTCGACAACGTCGACAAGTTCTGGAACAAGGCGTGGAAGCAGTACGGCTCGGTCAACGGCACGTTCTACGCCGCGCCGCAGAGCGCCAACATGAAGAGCCTGGTCTGGTACTCGCCAAAGGCGTTCGCTGCCGCCGGATATCAAGTGCCGACGACATGGGCTGACCTGATGAAGCTCAGCGACACCATCGCCGCTTCCGGCAAGGGCCACGCCTGGTGCGGTGGCATCGGCTCCGGCACCGCCACGGGCTGGCCGGCCACTGACTGGCTTGAGGAGGTCGTCCTCGGCAAGTACGGCGGCGACGTCTACGACAAGTGGGTCAGCCACGACATCAAGTTCTCCGACTCGCAGATCATCGACGCGATGAACGTCGTCAAGAACTGGATGCTCAACCCCAAGTACGTCGGTGACGTGAAGGCGATCGCCTCGACGACGTTCCAGGACGCCGGCAAGCCGATCCCGGCCGGTCAGTGCTGGATGCTGCAGCAGGCGTCGTTCTACGAGGCGCAGTGGGCCAGCATCGACAAGAACCTGAAGGTCGGGCCTGACGGCGATGTGTTCGCGTTCAAGCTGCCCGCTGTCGACCCGAGCGTCACCGACCCCGTCGAGGGTGGTGGCGAGTTCACCGCAGCGTTCTCCGACCGTCCTGAGGTGCAGGCCGTGCAGACCTACCTCTCGTCGGCAGACTGGGCGAGCAGCCGCGTCAAGGTCGCGCCGGGCTGGGTGTCGGCGAACAACGGTGTCGACAAGAGCCTGTACACCGACCCGATCGACCAGATCTCGGCGAAGTACCTGACCGACCCGAACGCGACGTTCCGGTTCGACGCCTCCGACCTCATGCCGGCCGCTGTCGGCTCTGGTGAGGAATGGAAGCAGATGACCGCCTGGTTCGCCGAGGGCAAGTCGGTCGACTCCGTGGCCAAGGCCATCGACGCCGCCTGGCCGTCCTGATCGGTCGGTGACCCGACCGCAGACCGGTCAAGTTTTACCGGGCTGAACTAACGACGCCGTGGCCCGGAGGGAGTAGCCTCCGGGCCACGGTCGTCTCCACATCCGCAACCAAGCGCGGAGCCACCGAAAGGATGGGACTCGGTGTCGGTGTTGGCCTCCAGCGGCATAGTGACCGCGTCGACGTTCTCTGACTCTGCGAGCAAGCTCGGCAACGTTCTCGCGGTCGTCGCGGTGTTCTTCGCCGTCGTGCTCATCATCTTCTTCGCGGCGGGGCGAGCTACCGGGCGGTTCCAGCGCCCGCTCTCGATCGTCATCTTTCTCGGGCCCGCCATCGTGTTGCTGGCGATTGGCCTCGTGATACCGGCGATCCGGACTTTCTACCTGAGCCTGCACGGCGCAGACCTCGGTGCAAAGTACGTCGGCTTCAAGAACTATCGGTGGGCGTTCACCGATCCTGGTGAGCAACAGGTGTTGCTGAACACGTTGCTGTGGCTCATCATCGCGCCGGTTGTGGCAACCGCGCTCGGGCTGCTGATCGCCGTCGGTGTCGACCGCATGAAGCGGCAGAACCTGGTCAAGTCGCTCATCTTCATGCCGATGGCCATCTCGTTCGTCGGTGCCGGCATTATCTGGAAGTACGTCTACGACAAGCAGCCCGACGGCCTGCTCAGCAGCATCGTTCACGCTCTCGGGTGGAAGAACCCGCCGCTTTGGTTGCTGAGCCACCCGCTCAACAACTTCCTCCTCATGGTCATCATGATCTGGATCGAGACCGGCTTCGCGATGGTCGTGCTTTCCGCCGCCATCAAAGCGATTCCGGACGACGTCATCGAGGCGGCTCGGGTGGACGGTGCCCACGGCGCGAAGCTGTTCTTCAGCGTGCAAATCCCGATGATCCGCTCGACGCTGATCGTCGTCCTCACCACCGTGATGATCGCGACGTTGAAGATCTTCGACATCATCAAGGCGGTGACAGGCGGAAACTTCGGCACCAACACGCTGTCGAATGACATGTGGAACCAGACGTTCGTCCAGTTCAACTATGGCCGAGGCTCCACCCTCGCCGTCATCATCTTGGTCGCGGTCGCGCCGCTGCTGGTCTACAACATCGTGCAGTTGCGGAAGGAGCGTGCGACGCGATGACCGCCACGACACAGGTCACCGAGGCGCCGGTCGTCAAGCCCGGCGGGGTGAAGGAGGTTCGCCGCGCGTTCAGCGGCCGCACCGCCTCCATCCTCATCGTGTTGCTGACGATCCTGTGGACCGTCCCGACGTTCGGTGTGTTCATCACCTCGTTCCGGCCGGCTCACGACGTCGCGAACTCAGGCTGGTGGGAGTTCTTCGTCCACCCGCACCTGACGTGGGACAACTACCACACCGTGCTGTTCGTCGGCGGTAGCGGCGTCACGGGCGGCATCATCCCCTACCTCGTCAACTCGCTCGTCATCACGATCCCCGCGACGCTGATCTCGTTGACGATCGCGGCGATGGCGGCCTACTGCCTCGCCTGGATCCGCTTCAGGGGCAGCGACACGATCTTCTTCATCATCTTCGCCCTGCAGGTCGTGCCGCTGCAGATGTCCCTCGTCCCGCTGCAGCGCTTCTACAACCTCGGCGCGCATATCGGCAGCGTGCCGATCTTCCCGGCCCTGCATCTCGGGCAGCACCACCCGATCGTGCAGATCTGGATCTCGCACACCATGTTCGCGTTGCCGCTCGCGGTGTTCCTGCTGCACAACTTCGTCGCGCAGCTCCCGCGCGACCTCATGGAGGCCGCTCGGGTCGACGGCGCCAACCATTTCCGCATCTTCCGCACGATCGTGCTGCCGCTCATCACGCCGGCGCTCGCGTCGTTTGCCATCTTCGAGTTCTTGTGGGTGTGGAACGACCTGTTGGTCGCTTTGACGTTCGGCGGTTACAACGTGAAGTCGACGCCGGTGACGTCTCGCTTGCAGCAGATGATCGGGCAGTACGGCGCGAACTGGCAGCTGCTGACTGCGGGCGCGTTCGTCGCGATCATCATTCCGCTGATCGTGTTCTTCGCCTTGCAACGCTACTTCGTGCGCGGATTGCTAGCAGGTTCGGTCAAGGGCTGACCGAACCTGGCGGTTCACGGCGTCTCGGTCACCAGCAGGTGCTCGTCGACGGCGTGCGCGGCACCCGTCTCCACGCCGCGTGCACGACGCCGCCACTGCGCGATTTCGCTCGCCGCCAACACCAGCAGCGCTACCCACACCAAGCCGAAGCCGATGAGCTCGGACGTCGGCAGCGGCTCGTGCCGCACATAGACACCGACGGCGAACTGCAGCACGGGAGTGACGTACTGCAGCAGGCCCATGACCGTGAGCGGCACTCGGCGCGTGCCGGCCGCAAAGCAGAGCAGCGGTATCGCCGTCACTGCGCCGGCGGCGACGAGCAACAAGTCGGTGCCGATCGCGACGTGGCCGAACGAGCCGCTGCCCTGCAACTCCATGACGACGAGAAAGAGCAGAGCAGGCGGCGCCATGACTGCCGTTTCGACCGCCATGCTTTCGAGCGCGGGCGTGGCCGCAAGCTTCTTCACCAGGCCGTAGCCGCCGAAGCTGAACGCCAAGGCGAGCGCGATCCACGGCAGCCGCCCGTAGTCGAACGCGATGACCGCAACCGCTAACGTTCCGATCGCCACGGCAACCCACTGCACGCGACGAAGCTTTTCCTTCAACACCAGCACGCCGAGCGCGATGCTCACGAGCGGGTTCACGAAGTAACCGAGCGACGTCTCGACGACATGCCCCGCATTGACGCCCCAGATGTAGATGCCCCAGTTGACGCTGACCAGAACGGCGGCAACCGTCAGCAGCCCGAGCCGACGGTGATCGCGCCGCAATGCCGCGGCGAACTGCCACCGACGTCGGACGGCGAGAACGCCTGCGACGAACACGAGCGACCACAACATGCGATGCGCCAGGATCTGAATCGCCGGGGTCGGCTCGAGAAGCGGCCAGTACAGCGGGAAAAGGCCCCACATCGTGTAAGCGGCGAGGGCATAACCGAACCCTCGCTGCCCTTCTCGCACACCTGTCACGTTAATCGACGCCGCACGAATGAGCCCGCGATTATGTCTGTGCTCCTGGTGCGGTCGGGTTGGTCTCGACGAGCGGTCCACCACCGGTGCCGGGCTGGCCGGCCGCGGCCTCGGCCAGGTACTTCGCCGACCTGGCCGACAGCGTGGCCGCGAGGCTTTGCACTCGGGACTTGTCGGTGCCGTAAACGTAGACGCCAGAGAAGTAGTCGCCGTCGAACTGGTAGACCACGGTGGTCCACACCGTGCTCACGCCGCCCTCGCCCGTCGAGGTTGAGGCGAAGGTCACCGCGAGGCTCTTCGAGACCAGCCCGGTGAGCCCCGAGACTCGCTTGATCTGGCTGACGACACCGCCGGGTTCGCGATAGGTCGACGGGCAGCCCGACACCGCTTTCTGGATTTCGGCGTACGCGCTCGCTGCCCCGCCGGCGCGGTACCGCACGAACTCGTTGCTCGCGGACTGGCTGCCACTGGCGTACTGAACTTGCACGCGTGCCGTGCGTAGCTTTTCGCTCGTGTAGGTGAAGTTGCAGAAGTCGAGCGTGGCCTGGTCGCCGACGCTGCGACCGCCGGGAATTAGCGCCATCAGAGTGCCGGCACCGAGATCGGTCGGTGCGAGCAGGTACTTGTCGAGCGGGCCCGCCGCCGCGTCGTCCGATGACTGCGGTTGCTGCGGCGAACCCGGTGCAGACGACGGCGCCGACGGCGCCTGCTGCGTGTCACTTGGCGCAGGCGAGGCTGAGCTGCTCGCGACGGCGGTGGCGGTCGGCTTTCCGACCGAGTTGCTCGTGGCGAATACCGCGATCCCCCCAGCGATCAGAGCCAGGACGACGACGGCAGCGGCCACGAGCACGCCTGACCGACGTCGGGGATGTGAAGCCCGCTCTGGCGAGGCGATGTAGTCGACGTTTCCGGGCGGGCCGAAGTCGGCGCGGTAGGTCGGCTCGGGGCCCACCCACCCGGCAACCGGCGCGGTCGGGTGGGATGGCGGTGGCGGCGGTGGCCCGTAGGCCGGCGGTTGCCACGACGGCGGCGGGGCCGCGGGAGGGCTCTGCTTCTCGGGAAGTTGCTTCTCGGGTTCTGCAGGCACGATCGGCTGGTCGGCCGAGGGCTGCCAGTCGCCGGCAGTCGGGTCGTCGGTCATGAAAGCGAGGGCGGGAGCCTAGGAAATCGTCCAGGTGTCGCCGCCGGCCAGCAGCGCCGCGAGATCGCCTGTGCCTTGTTTGGCGACGGCCTGCTCGAGCTGGTCGGCCATCAAGTCGTCGTAGACCGGCCGCTCGACGTCACGGAAGATGCCGATGGGGGTGGCTCGCAGGTCGGGCCGCGCGATGCGCGAGAGGGCGAACGCGAGTGAGGGGTCTTCGGCGTGCACGTCGTGCACCAGCACGCCGGGGTCGTCGCCGGCGCACAGCTCGAGCGAGCCGTTCGCGCCGCGGCGCACGCCGTGTGTGGCGTCCTTACCGAAGGTGATGGGTTGGCCGTGCTCGAGCCGCACGAGGTAGTCATCGCGGGTCTCCGGTGCCTTCAACACCTCGAACGCGTTGTCGTTGAAGATGTTGCAGTTCTGGTAGATCTCGACCAGCGACGTGCCGCGATGCGCAGCGGCCGCGCGCAGCACCGAGGTGAGGTGCTTGCGGTCGGAGTCGATGGTGCGGGCGACGAAGGTTGCCTCGGCGCCGAGGGCGAGTGAGACCGGGTTGAACGGGTAGTCGAGCGAGCCCATTGGTGTCGACTTCGTGATTTTTCCGACCTCGGACGTCGGTGAGTACTGCCCCTTCGTCAAACCGTAGATGCGGTTGTTGAAGAGCAGGATCGTGAGGTTCACGTTGCGCCGCAGCGCATGGATCAGGTGGTTGCCGCCGATCGAGAGCGCGTCGCCGTCGCCGGTGACGACGAAAACCGCGAGGTCGGGCCGCGATGCCGCCAGGCCGGTCGCGATCGCCGGCGCGCGCCCGTGGATGGAGTGCATGCCGTACGTCTCGAGGTAGTACGGGAAACGCGACGAGCACCCGATGCCGGAAATGAAGACGATGTTCTCGCGCTTCAGGCCGAGTTCGGGCAGGAACCCCTGCACAGCAGCCAGAATCGCGTAGTCGCCGCAGCCGGGGCACCAGCGCACTTCCTGGTCGGACTTGAACTCCTTGGCGGTCTGCGCCGCCTCGGTGACAGGCACCAGGTCGAATCCGCGACGGTGGCCGCCGTTGCTCAGGTTCACGGGTTCTGCGCTCACGCTTCGTTCACGCCTTCGATGGTTGCTGCGATCACATCTGCCAACTCGGACGACTTGAACGGCATGCCGGCGACCTTGTCGTACGACACGGCGTCGACGAGGAACTTCGCCCGGATGAGCAAGGCCAGCTGCCCGAGGTTCATCTCGGGGATGAGCACCTTCGAGTAGCGGGCGAGCACTTCACCGGTGTTCGCGGGGAATGGGTTGAGGTGGCGCAAGTGCGCCTGGGCGATCCGCAAACCGCGGGCCCGGACTTGCCGGCAAGCCGCCCCGATCGGGCCGTACGTCGAGCCCCAGCCGAGGACCAGCACGTCGGCGTCCGCGCTCGGGTCATCGACCTCGAGCGACGCGATGTCGCGTGCAATGCCGTCGATCTTCGCTTGCCGCAACCTCACCATGAGGTCGTGGTTGGCCGGGTCGTAGGAGATATTGCCAGAACCGTCGGCCTTTTCGAGCCCGCCCACGCGGTGCTCGAGACCGGCGGTGCCGGGAATCGCCCACGCTCGTGCCAACGTCTCGGGGTCGCGCACGTAGGGCCAGAATTCCCCTGTGCCATCGGCACTTTGGTGGTTCGGCGCGCTGGCGAAATCGACCCGAAGGTCGGGCAGCGCGTCGACGTCCGGTAACAACCACGGCTCCGACCCGTTGGCGAGGTAACCGTCGGAGAGTACGAAGACCGGCGTTCGGTACTTCGTCGCGATCCGCGCCGCCTCGAGCGCGGCGTTGAAGCAGTCGGACGGCGACTGGGGTGCGACGATCGCCACCGGAGCCTCGCCGTTGCGGCCGAACATCGCCTGCAGCAGGTCGGCCTGCTCGGTCTTGGTCGGCAAGCCGGTCGACGGCCCACCGCGTTGGATGTCGCAAATCACCAGCGGCAGCTCGAGCATCACCCCGAGGCCGATCGCCTCGCTCTTCAGCGCGACGCCAGGACCGGACGTCGTGGTCACGCCGAGCGCCCCACCGAACGAGGCACCGAGCGCCGCGGTGACACCGGCGATTTCGTCTTCTGCCTGGAAAGTGCGGACACCGAACGCCTTGTGCTTGCTCAGTTCGTGCAAGATGTCGGACGCCGGGGTGATCGGGTACGACCCGAGGAACAACGGCAGTGCAGTCGCCTTCGAGGCAGCCACCAGGCCGTAGGCCAAGGCGAGATTGCCCGAGATGTTGCGGTAGGTGCCCGGCTTCATCGGCGCCGGCTTGACCTCGTACGACACCGAGAACGCCTCGGTGGTCTCACCGAAGTTGTAACCCGCATGGAACGCTGCGATGTTCGCCTTCATCACCTCGGGCGTCTTCGCGAACTTGCGCTCGAGAAACTCCAGAGTGGACGCCGTAGGCCGGTTGTACATCCACGACAGCAAGCCGAGCGCGAACATGTTCTTCGCCCGCTCGGCTTCCTTCTTCGAAAGATCGAAGTCCTTCAGCGCCTCGACGGTCATCGAGGTCAGCGGCACCGCAGAGACCTTGTAGTCGGCCAGCGTGCCGTCTTCGAGCGGGTTCGAGGCATACCCGATGCGCTGGCAGGCGCGGGTGGTGAACTCGTCGGAGTTGGCGATGATGTCGGCGCCGAGCGGGACATCGGCAATGTTCGCCTTCAGTGCCGCCGGGTTCATCGCCACCAGGACGTTGGGTGCGTCACCCGGCGTCATGATGTCGTGATCGGCGAAGTGCAACTGGAAAGATGAGACGCCGGGCAGGGTGCCGGCTGGCGCCCGGATCTCGGCGGGGAAGTTGGGCAACGTCGAAAGGTCGTTGCCGAATGCTGCGGTTTCTGACGTGAACCGGTCGCCGGTGAGCTGCATGCCGTCGCCGGAGTCGCCAGCGAGCCGGATGATGACACGGTCGACCTGCTGGACCTGCTTGCCTGACACCGGGTGCCGAACCTCCTAGAGGGCGCCGATCACACTCGACGCGCACTCCATGGTACGGCGTGGCGCGCGCACCGGAGCCAGCGCTCGTTTCAGTGGTCGAGACCGTCCGCCGTGACCGCGCGGCGAGCAGCGGGCGCCGGCCGCTCGGCTTCTGCCTCGCTCAGCGACAAAGCGATCGCGCAGCCGAGGGTGATCGCGAACCCCACCGCTGTAACCGCCTCGAAGTCGCGCCGGGTGGCGTCGCCGAGGACGACCAGGCCGACGGCGGACGCCGCCAGCGTCTCGATCCCGAAGAGTGCGGCGGTTGCGATCGTCACCTGGGTGCGCTGCAACGCGGCCGCGAAGAACACCATGCCGCCGATGCCGAACGCGATCAACGCGTAGGTAGCCGGGGCCGAGAGCACAGTGCGCACAGAGTGCGCGTTGGACAGGATGCGCGATGCGATGCTCGTGCCGGCGAACGACAGCCCGGCGACCGTCGCGAGCACCCCGCCGACGTGGGGCCGCCTCAGCCCGAGGAGAAGGGCGCCGCCTACGAGCACCGGCGCGGCAGCGAGCACCAGCCACCACTGCGCCGCCCGGTCGACTGCGGTAGCGGCTTGCGGCTTGGCCCCGGACGCCAGCAAGGCGAGCCCGGCGCCCAGGCCGAGGAGGGCCAGGAAGTCGCGGTGGCGAAGGACGGTGCCGAGCACTCGTCGTCCGACCAAAGCAGTAACGCCGACGCTCGACGCCGCCGCGCATTGGACGAGGAACAAGGGGAGCCAGTGGAGGGCGCCGACGATGCAGAGAAAGCCGAGGAAGTCCAGACCGGTGCCGCCCAGGTAGAGCGGCGAGAGCACGAGATGGCTGACATCGCCTTCTTCGGCGCGTCGAGCAGCCACCGCCTGCATCACCGACGCAACACCCGTCGTCAGCGCCGCACCAAGAGCGAGCAGCAGGCCGGCGAGCATGGGCATGGGGTCTTGATGTCCCTGTATTAGTCGAGCTACTCAGCGGTAGTTCGTGAACTGCAGGGCGACGTCGATGTCCTTGCCCTTGAGCAGCGAGATGACGTCTTGCAGGTCGTCCTTCTTCTTGCTCGAGACCCGCAGCTGATCGCCCTGGATCTGCGCCTGGACGCCTTTCGGCCCCTCGTCACGGATGATCTTCGCGATCTTCTTCGCGTCGTCCTGGCTGATGCCTTGTTTGATGGACGACGACAGGCGGAACTCCTTGCCGGACGCCTTGGGATCGCCCGAGTCGAGAGACTTGAGCGAGATCCCGCGCTTGATCAGCTTCTCCTGGAAGACGTCGAGAACCGCCTTCGCGCGCTCCTCGCTGTTGGCCTTGATCTCGACGCCGCTCTCACCGGACCAGGCGATCGAGGCACCGACGTCCTTGAAGTCGTAGCGCTGCGAGATCTCCTTCGCGGCTTGGTTGAGCGCGTTGTCGACCTCCTGGCGATCGACCTTGCTCACGATGTCGAAGGACGAGTCGGCCCCAGCCATTTCGCACAACCTCCTGCGTTATTCTGTGTCGCGCCGTCCCTCGGGACGACGTCCGGCAGGTTGCCCGAGTGGCCAAAGGGAGCGGTCTGTAAAACCGTCGGCTCAGCCTACGTTGGTTCGAACCCAACACCTGCCACCAGATCACCAGCGGTGTCGATCACGTTCAGGGGGTCTGACCCCCCGAGGACAGCTCTGCAGACCGGTCCTCGGGGGGTCAAGCCTCATGACGGCCGGTGATTGTTCGGGCCCGCGCGCTCCCGTGTAGAGTTGCGGGCCGCGCCCCCTTAGCTCAGTCGGCAGAGCGTCTCCATGGTAAGGAGAAGGTCTACGGTTCGATTCCGTAAGGGGGCTCCACACTCCGCGGCGGAGTAGCTCAGCCTGGCAGAGCAAGCGGCTCATAATCGCTGTGTCACGGGTTCAAATCCCGTCTCCGCTACTGCTCGGCTACTGCTCGGCTACGGCTCGCTCGCCCTCGCCGGCCCCGCCGGTTTTCGCCAGGGCGCGGGTGTCGGTTATCCTGGCTCGTCCGCGTTTCGCCGTAGGAGCGGGCGCGCAACTTCCCGAAGCGTGTAGAGAGGCACTCGACCGTGGCCGCCAAGAGCGATGTCCGCCCGAAGATCACTCTGGCCTGCCAGGAGTGCAAGCACCGCAACTACATCACCAAGAAGAACCGGCGCAACGATCCCGACCGGCTCGAGATGAAGAAGTACTGCCCGAACTGCAACGCCCACCAGCTGCACCGCGAGACCCGCTAGTCGCTGCGGGCCCCAAGCGTTGATCGTTAGGCAAACCCGGGGCTCTTAGCCCGTTTCTGCCTAACATTCGCGGCAGAGGCGCACCCAGTCGTCGAGGCGCCTGCGTGGGCGTCTGTTAGCGTCCGGCTCATGCCTTTGGATCAATCGTTCGTCGGGCGCAGCTATCCGCCGACCGCGCCCTACGTGGTCGGCCGCGAGAAGATCCGCGAGTTCGCCGCCGCGATCGGTGACTCCAATCCTGCGTACGTCGACGTCGAGGCGGCCCGTGCACTCGGCCACCCCGATCTGGTCGCGCCGCCGACGTTCGCGATCGTGCTGTCCCTGCCCGCCGGCCATCAGGTGGCCCTCGACCCGGCGCTCGGGCTCGACTACACCCGGGTCGTGCATGGCGAGCAACGGTTCAGCTACACCCGGCCGATTCACGCCGGCGACGAGCTGGCCGTGGTCGTCACCGTCGAGAAGATCCGGTCGGTCGCCGGCAACGACATCATCACCACCCGCGGCGACATCGCGACCACCGCCGGAGAGCCGGTCGCCACGGCCTATTCGACCCTCGTTTCAAGGGGGCCAGACGCATGACGACACTCGTGTCCTACGCCGACGTCGAGGTCGGCCAGCCGCTGCCAACCCGCAGCTTCCCGGTCACCCGCGCCGACCTCGTGCGCTACGCCGGAGCCTCCGGCGATTTCAACCCGATTCACTGGAACCAGCGGTTCGCGCTCGGCGTGGGGCTGCCCGACGTCATCGCCCACGGCATGTTCACCATGGCGATTGCAGCCCGAGCCGTCACCGACTGGGCCGGCGACCCAGGCGCCGTCGTCGACTACAGCGTGCGTTTCACCAAGCCTGTGGTCGTGCCGGACGACGACACCGGGGCGCTGCTCGAAGTCGAGGCAGTGGTCGCGGAAAAGCTCGACGGCAATCTGGTGCGGGTCGACCTGACCGCGCGGTCCGGGCCCGACGGCACAGAGAAGGTGCTCGGCATGGCAAGGGTCGTCGTCCGGCTCTCGTAGACCGGCCGGCCGGTCTACGAGAGCCGGCCAAGTTTCGAGTGGGCGCCAGACGGTAACAGCCGGTACCAGCCCGTATCAGCCGGTGTCAGCGAGGTGCCAGGGCCCTGCCAGCGGCGGCCGTCATCGTCGTCCGCATGACATACGCGATTGAAGCAACAGCACTCACCAAGCGCTTCGGCGAGACCCAGGCACTGGCCGGCATCGACCTTGCGGTGCGGCCGGGCACGATCCTCGGGGTGCTCGGACCCAACGGCGCCGGCAAGACCACGGCGGTGCGAATCCTGGCGACGCTCCTGCGCGCCGACTCGGGCAGTGCGCGGGTGGGCGGCTTCGACGTCGTCCGCGATGCCGAGAAGGTGCGGCAGACTGTCGGCCTGACCGGGCAGTACGCCTCCGTTGACGAAGACCTCACCGGTACCCAAAACCTGGTGCTCATCGGCCAACTTCTCGACCTGCGTGCGAAGGACGCACGGCGCCGCGCCGCCGAGTTGCTCGAGTGGTTCGACCTCACGGACGCTGCCGACCGCCCGGCCAAGACCTACTCCGGCGGCATGCGGCGGCGGCTCGACCTCGCCGCATCGCTCGTCGGCCGGCCGTCCGTCATCTTCCTCGACGAGCCGACCACCGGCCTCGACCCAGCCAAGCGCGAAGACATGTGGGACGTCGTCCGCAACCTCGTCGGCGACGGCTCGACGGTGCTGCTGACCACCCAATACCTCGATGAGGCCGATGCGCTGGCCGACGAGATCACGGTCATCGATCACGGCCGCGTCATCGCACACGACACGCCCGACGGCCTGAAGCGCGTCGTCGGCGGTCAGACCCTGACCGTGCGGCCGGTCGACAGATCGCGACTCGCTGACGTGACCGCGATCCTGCGCGATGTGACCGGCGCGAAACCCGACTCGCCGGGTCGCGACGTCGTAAGCGTCGCCGTCGAAGGCGACGCCGCGCTCGCTGCCACCGTCGCGAAGCTTGCGCAGGCAGGAATCGCGGTCACCGAACTGTCGCTCCACCTGCCCAGCCTCGACGAAGTCTTCTTCACCCTGACCGGCACCCGAACCGCCCAAACGGAGGACGCCGCATGACCAGCCTCGACACCGTGCCTGCGCTCGAGCCGGCCGACCGGCCCGCGACCACGGCCCAAACCAATTCGCAGCCGACAGCGTTGCGCACGCTTCGTCACGCGCTCGCCTTGGCGAAACGCAACCTCATCAAACTGACCCGCACGCCGGAACAGCTGATCGACGTCACCCTTCAGCCGGTGATTTTCCTGCTGCTGTTCGTCTACGTGTTCGGCGGCGCGATCGCCGGCGGCTCGCGGCACGACTATCTCGAATACTTGCTGCCGGGCCTGCTCGGGCAGGGAATCGCCATGGGCAGCGTGGCACTCGGCCAAAATCTCAACGCCGATATCGAGAAGGGTGTCTTCGACAGGTTCCGGTCGTTGCCGATTGCGCGCTCCGCGCCGCTCGTCGGTGCCGTGCTGGCCGACTTCTTCCGCTACCTGAGTGTGTGCGTGGTGTTCCTCGGCTTCGGCTACGTGATCGGCTTTCGCATCGGCACCAACCCGCTCGCCACTCTCGCTGCCATCGCCCTGTCCATCGCTTTCGCGTTGTGCTTCTGCTGGGTCTCGGTGTTCGTCGGTATGAAAGCGCGGACGTCGGGTGCAGTGCAGGGCATCATGTTCCTGCTCATCTTGCCGTTGTCCTTCGGCAGCAGCGTTTTCGTGCAAGCGAGCACGATGCCCGGCTGGATGCAGGCGTTCGTCAAGGTCAATCCGATGACACATCTCGTCGGCGTCGTGCGCGGCCTGATGGTGAACGGCCCGGTCGCAGCTCACCTTGGCTGGACGCTGCTCTGGATGGCAATCCTGCTGGTCGTCTTCGTTCCGCTGGCGTTGCGGGCCTATCGCAAGAGGGCCTGATCGGCCGGCGCGGGGGCGATGGCGAGTCGCGCGGCCTCGGCGTCGAGGCCGCGCCCAGCCGCATAGGCGCCTGCGAAGCCATCAGCCCCGAGTGCTGCGCGCAACGTATTCGTAAGCCGGACGACGTCCGGGTGCGTCGGATCCTCAGCTCCCCGTAACCGAGCGGCCGCTCCGAGCATCTTGGCGGCGTCCTCGGGTCGGCCGTCGGCCGCAGCGAAGGCGGCAGCCCGCACGCCGACCGATGCGACGATCGGCATGTCCTTGGTTGGGATTGCAAATCCGAGTGCGGTCACGAGTTGCGCATGCGCGTCATCGAGATCGCCCTGCTCGAGACTGAGCTGCGCAGAAACAGCGTGCGCCATGGCCGCCACGTGCCCCTGCGCCGGATGGGCGGCCGGAAGCATTGTCAGGCGACGCAGCGAGTCATCGCGAAGCCGCATCGCCTCGGCCAGATCGCCTTCCTGGCGGGCGATATCGGCCAGGGCAACGTCGATGAGAATGCTGTGGAAGCTTGTCACGGACACGTCGGCCCGGCGTTGCACCGAGGCGATGCAGGCTCGCGCGCCCTCGATGTCGCCGGTGCGCATTCGGAGATCGGCCAGCCGGATCGCGAGAATCATCGTGTCGTCGTGGCCGGCAAGCGGCTCGCTCAGCGCGAGCGACTCCTCGAGCGCGGCGATCGCGCCGTCGAGATCGGCGTCGAGCGTCTTGAGCTGCGCGAGTACGCCGAGGCAGCTGGCCATGCCCCAGCGATCGCCGATCACGCGGAACTGCTCGAGAGCCACTTCGGCATCGGATCTCATCCCCGCAACGTCGCCGCTGTTCTCGGCGACCGCGGCACGGAAAAGGCGTAGCGAGGCAGCGATCCACGGGTCGGGACTGCTCAGCCCGTCTTCGACGAGCCTGTCAACGTGCCGCGGGTCGTCCTCCGCGAACATTGCGACCACGGGCCGCAGCAGCGTGAGTACTGAGTCCGGCGGGAACACGACGTCGTCGAGGCGTCGTCCGAGGTCGCGCAGCTTTTGCATGCCGGCTTCGACTTCCGCCGGGTCGCGGGTGCCGTCCGAGGCCATGGAATTGACCGCGCGCAACGCCTCGGCGGCCAACCGGGTCGCGGAGTCGGCCGGCCCATCGGCGTCCAATGCATGACCCAGCCAGCTCGCTGCGTCGCTGTGCCGGCCGGTGAAAGTCCAGTACGTCGACAGCTCGAGCGTCATCTCCAACGCGACCTGTGCCTGCGCGTCGTCGCAGAGAAATCGCAACGCAGCAAGGATGTTGTCGCGTTCCGCTTCGAGCAGCGCCATCCACTCGATCTGTTCGGCGCGCCGAGTGTGCGGGCCTGCTTCTCGAACCACCTCGGCGAACCGGCTGGCGTGCTGGCGGCGCAACGTGGCGAGTTCGCCGCGTTCGGCTAGGCGTTCGAGCCCGAACTCGCGCAAGGTCTCGAGCATCCGGTAACGCCCGTCGGGCGCCGCGAACTGCAGCAGGGACTTGTCGACGAGCGAGGCGAGCAGATCGTCTATGTCGTTGCGAGGCAGCGACGCGTCGCTGCAGACGACCCCGGCGTCAACGGGCGAAATCGTTCCGGCGAACACTGCTAACCGGCTCGCCAACAGCTGCTCGGACTCACTCAGCAAGTCCCAGCTCCACTCGACGACTGCCCGCAGCGTGCGGTGCCGAGGCATCGCGGTGCGGCTGCCCCCGGTCAGCAACCGGAAGCGGTCCGAGAGCCGGGCCGCAATTTCCGAGACGGGCAACGAGCGCAGCCGGGCTGCCGCGAGTTCGATGGCGAGCGGCAACCCGTCGAGCCGGCGGACGATCTCGATGACGTCGCGAACGTTCTCGTCACTGATCGCGAATTCCGGGCGGACCGCCGCTGCGCGATCGGCGAACAACCGCACCGACGGATGCGTGAGTGCCTCCGCGCAGTCTGCTCCAGGCCCCGGTTGATCGAGCGGCGGCACGACGATGAGCGTTTCCCCGACGATGCCGAGCGGTTCCCGACTGGTCGTGACGATCCGAAGCGACTCGCTCCGGGCGAGCAGTTCGTCGGCGAGGTGCGCGGCCGCGTCGATGACGTGTTCGCAGTTGTCCAGGATCAGTACGGCTGCGCGCCCGCTGAACGCGTCGACGAGCCGGCTCGTGGCATCGTGCGCCCGTGCGGACGCCCTCGTGTTGGCGCGGTCGACCAGCGCCGCGTCGCGCATGCCGAGCGCGTCGAGAACAGCAGACGGGACGTCGGCCGCTGCGGTCACCGGGGCGAGCTCCGCGAGCCACACGCCGTCCGGCATGTCATCGAGGACGGCGGAGGTCGCGACGGTCGCGAGCCGTGTCTTGCCGGCGCCGCCTGGCCCGACCAAGGTGATCAGCCGAACTTCGCCCAGCAGCTTGCCGATGCGGGCGATTTCCTCGTCGCGCCCGACGAAGCTGGTGAGCGGCGCGCGCAGGTTGCTGCGGCGCACCGGGTCGGCTCCGACTGCCGGCGCAATCTCGCCCCGCACGATCGCGAGATGTGCCGCTTGCACCTCCTGCGATGGATCGACGCCGAGCTCCTCGGCCAGCTTTCGCCGTACATCGTCGTAGCGGGCGAGCGCCTCGGCCTGCCGCCCGCTCGCCGCAAGCGCGCGCATGAGCAGGACCGTGAACCGTTCGCGAAGCGGATAGCGCGCCACCAGCTCGTCGAGTTCGGCGATGACGTCGACGCAGCGGCCGAGTTCGAGATCGGCTTCGATGCGATCGCCGAGCGTGTCGAGGCGCTGCTCCTGCAGCCGGGCCTGATAGCCGGCCGCCTCCGCGGTGTCGGCCCACACTTCGGCGTCCGCTCGCCAAAGCGCAAGAGCGTCGCGCAACGTCGCGGCGGACGACGCGGGGTCGCCGGCGCGCAGCAGACTCCGGCCCTTCTGCGCGAGTCGTGCGAACCGGTTGACGTCGATGTCGTCGGTCGCCACGTCGAGGCGATAACCGGCGGGCATCTGCTGAACCCGATCCGCATCCCCGAGCGCTCGGCGTAGCCGCGAGACCAATGACTGCAAGGCGTTCGCCTCGTCCGCCGGCGGCTCCTCGCCCCACAGGGCATCGATCAGGGCGGACGTCGACACCGCGCGCGGAGCGTCGATGGCAAGCCGGATCAGCAGCCCGCGCAACCGCGC
>Ga0157370_10003895_pt1 | contig 17385 bp, 14 predicted proteins | sample C35metaG_FD_113463 | JGI IMG/M metagenome (GOLD analysis project Ga0157370, IMG submission 113463) | Corn rhizosphere microbial communities from Kellogg Biological Station, Michigan, USA - C3-5 metaG | ecosystem: Host-associated > Plants > Roots > Rhizosphere > Soil | place: USA: Michigan...
GCATCAGCGCCCAGCGGCCGGCATCCTCCATGCCGAACGCGGCGCGGCGCCGCCGCCCCGCGCTGCCGCGCCGCTGATCGAAGGGAACGAGCAGCGCGCGCAAGCCGCCGAAACTGTCGGAATTGACGATGCCGAGCGCGACCAGCTCGGCCAGCGCATCCTCGGCTTCGGGACGCAGCAAACCCGCGCCCTCGACCAACTCGTCGAAGAAGGAGGCGCCGTGCTGGCCGATGAAGTCGAGGATCGCCTGGGCGCGGCTGCCGGGGCGCGCCGCATCGCCGAGCGGCGAGAGCGACAGCCAAGGCGCGGCATGACGGCGCGCCAACAGCGTGATCGGCGTGGTGCGCAAGGGCGAGGCCGCGCGCTCGCCCTCTTTCGCTGGTGTGTTCCGCGGCGCCAGCCGCATCCATGACACGCGGCCCGACAGACAGAGATCGTCGAGCCAGGCCGGCTCGTAGCCGGTGACGCGTGCCGGAAGAATCTCGCTCTCCCAGGCGGCGGCCGGCGCCTCGAAGCCTTCGAGTTGCGCGAGCACGGCCTCGACCGCATCGGGCCCTTCCATGTGCGTATCGGGCGCGACGCGCTGCCATTCGCAAAGGAAACGTAGGAAATCGCGCGCCGCGACCGGCTCGATCTCGGCACGCAGGCGTTTCACTGTATAGCGATGAATCCGTGCAAGCAGCCGGCGCTCGCACCATTCCTCGCCATTGGTGCCCGGCGAGAAGCGGCCCCGCATGGCGAAGCCTTCGCTTTCGAGCGCCGTCAGCGCGGCGGCGATATCGCCCTCCGAAAGGCCAAGCGGCGCTGCGAGCCTCTCGCGCGTCACCGGCCCCAAGCCTTCGAGCCGGCCGCGCAGGATCTCGACCAAGGCTTCTTCGGCAGGCCAGGTGCGCTCGGCCTCCTTTGCCGGCGGCGCGATCGCCGGATCGAGCATCGCCGCGGGCCACAGCGCCTGGAATTGTGCCAGACGCTCGGCGGTGAGATAGAGCGTCGCCTGCGGCAGAGAAAGTCGCGTCGCGCGCCTCTCGCGCGCGAGTTCGTCGAACCACGCGATCCAGCGCGGCCCCGCGGCGATTTCCGCGTCGGTCATGAAGCCGAGCCAGACCAGCGCATCGTGCAGTTCGTCGGCGTTTTGCGCATCGGGCCAGGTCTCGGCCTTGACGCGGAGGATCGCCTCGGCATCGAGCCGGCCGATTTCGGCTGCATCCTCGGGCGCCAGCCAGCGCCGCGCCATCACCGCCTGGGTGCGGCGCTCCTCGAGCGGCGCATCGTCAAGGAAGGCGTAAGGCCGCGCGCTCATCGCCTCGAGCGCCAAGGGCGAGGGCTCGGTCAAATCGCGCGCGACGACTTTGATGCTTCCGGCTTCGAGCGCTTTCAGCAAACGCTCCAGCCCTTCGATGTCCATCGCCTCGGTGAGACAATCCTCGATCGTCTGATTGACCAGCGGGTGATCCGGGATCTCGCGCTCGCCGACCAGATTCTCGGCGCAGGCGATCTGGTCGGGGAACACCGCGCCGACCAGATCCTCGGCGTCCATGCGCGCCAATTGCGGCGGCACCTTCTTGCCGCCACGAAAGCGCGGCAGCGCCAGGGACACGCCCGCTACCCATCGCCAGCGCGTGATGAACATCGGCGCATCGAGCATCGCCTGGATGAGGATCGTGCGGACGCTGGCGGAATGGAGATAACGAGCGACCTCGGCCAGCTCGAAGCTGTGCGCGGCCGTGAGCGAGAGCGCGATGTGGTCTTCGGTCGCGGCGGCTTGCAGCTCGAAGTTGAATTTGCGGCAGAAGCGCTTGCGCAGCGCCAAGCCCCAGGCGCGGTTGATGCGGCTGCCATAAGGCGAATGGATCACCAGTTGCATGCCGCCGGCTTCGTCGAAGAAGCGCTCGAAGACCAGGGTTTGCTGCGTCGGCAAAGTGGTGAGCGCGGCGCGCGCTGCGGCGAGATACTCGATCAGCTGAAGCGCCGCGGGCTCGGCGAGGCCATGCTCTTGTGTCAACCAACGCAGCGTATCATTGGTCTCCGGCCCCGCCGCGAGACGCGCGCCCATCTCGGCGCGCAGATGCGAGACTGCTTGCGACAGCTCGTCGCTGCGGCCCGGCGCTTCGCCGAGCCAGAAGGGAATGTTGGGTGCCTGGCCCTCGGCATCGGCAACGCGGACCGTGCCGCGCTCGGTGCGCAGAATGCGATAGGCGTTATTGCCGAGCTGGAAAATATCGCCGGCAAGGCTCTCGACCGCGAAATCCTCGTTGACGGTGCCGATGATCTGGTTTTCCGGCTCGAGCAAGACCTGGTAATCGGCGGTGTCGGGGATCGTGCCGCCCGAGGTCAGCGCCGTCAGCCGCGCGCCGCGCCGCCCGCGCAGCCGGTGATTGATCGCATCGTGGTGGAGGAGCGCGCCGCGCCGCCCGCGCCGCGTGGTGAAACCTTCGGCCAGCATTTCGACGATCGCGTCGAACGCGCTCCGCGCGAGATCGCGATAAGGCCAAGCGCGGCGGATCAGCGCGAAAAGCGCATCCTCGCTCCATTCCTTGGCCGCGACCTCGGCGACGATCTGCTGCGCCAGGACATCGCGCGGCTGCTCGAGGATCGTCAGCCGGTCGAGCTCGCCGCGCCGGACGCTGTCGAGCAAGGCCGCGCATTCGACCAGCTCGTCGCGCGACAGCGGGAAGAGCCGCCCCTTGGGCGTGCCATCGACCGCATGGCCGGAGCGGCCGACACGCTGCAGAAAGCTTGCGATCGAGCGCGGCGAGCCGATCTGGCAAACGAGATCGACCTCGCCGATATCGATGCCGAGCTCGAGCGAGGCGGTCGCAACCAAAGCCTTGAGCTTGCCATGCTTCAGCCGCTGCTCGGCATCGAGCCGCTTTTCCTTGGCAAGGCTGCCGTGATGTGCCGCGACATGCTCGCCGCCGACGCGGTCCGAAAGCTGGCGGGTGACGCGCTCGACCATGCGCCGCGTATTGACGAAGATCAGCGTCGTGCGATGGCCTTCGATGAGCTGCGCCAGCCGGTCATAGACCTGCTCCCACACCTCGCCTGACATCACCGCTTCGAGCGGCGATGGCGGCAGCTCGATGGCGAGATCGCGCGCACGGCGATGCCCGGTATCGATGATCCGGCAGGCATTGGCAAGAGCGTCTGCGCCGATCAGGAACCGCGCGACCTCCTCGATCGGCTTTTGCGTCGCCGAGAGGCCGATGCGCAGCAAGCGCCGGCCGCACAGCGCATCGAGGCGCTCGAGCGAGAGCGCGAGGTGCACGCCGCGCTTGTTGGGCGCGAGCGCATGGATTTCATCGACGATGACGGTGCGCGTCGTCGCCAACATGGCGCGGCCCGACTCGGAGCCGAGCAGGATGTAGAGCGATTCCGGCGTGGTGACGACGATATGCGGCGGGCGGCGCCGCATGCGCACGCGCTCTTCCGGCGGTGTGTCGCCGGTCCGCACCCAGGTGCGAATCTCGACATCCGGCAGGCCTTGCGCGGCGAGCATCTCGCGAATGCCGGCCAATGGGATTTCGAGATTCTTCTGGATGTCGTTCGATAGCGCCTTCAAGGGCGAGACATAGACGATCTGCGTCTGGTCCTCGAGCTGCCCATCGAGACCTTGCCGGATCAGCGCATCGATCGCGGCGAGGAACGCGGCGAGCGTCTTGCCCGAGCCGGTCGGGGCGGCGATCAGCACCGGCTGGCCCTGCTGAATCGCCGGCCAAGCTTCGGCTTGAGCCGCGGTCGGCTCCCGGAACCGGCTGGCGAACCAGGCCGCGACGGCGGGATGGAAAGCGGAAATCGGGATCGGAGCCTCGGGCAGTGTGTGTGTGGGACCCGCTTAATATAGGCCGCGAACCGTTAGGAACAAAAACAAAACGCCGCTGCGCCGGCGGCGCTCAGGGCTTGCCGAAGAGCTCGAACCAGAAGGCGCGCATGGCCTCCCAGGACCGGGCATCGGCAGTGGCATTGTATTGGAGGGCCGGCGGCCGGTTCGCCTCGGGATTGGTGAAGGCGTGCTTCGCACCGCCATAGGTGACCACCTGCCAATCGACGCCGGCCTGGGTCATCTCGGCCGCGAAACCCGCTACCTGCTCCGGCGGAACGAGCGGATCCTCGGCACCGGTGCAGACGAGGAGCTTGGCTTTGATGTTCTTCGCATCCTCGGGCGTCTTGGTGCCGAGAATTCCGTGAAAGCTCACAACCCCGGCGAGCGGCGCTCCCATGCGCGCGAGCTCGAGCACGGCGAGCCCGCCGAAGCAATAGCCCATCGCGCCGATGCGCTTCGGATCGACATTGGGCAGCTTGGCCAAAGCCTCGAACCCGGCGCGCGCATGCTTGCGCAACCGCGGAACATCCTCGCGCAGCGGCGCCATGAGCTGTGGCGCTTCCTCGGGCTTTTGCGCAACGCGGCCATTGCCGTAGAGATCCGCGGCCAGGGCGACATAGCCGAGCTCGGCGATCATGCGCGCGCGGCGCTTGGGATGGTCGTTGAGGCCGGGAGCTTCGTGGGCGATGAGCACGCCGGGCCGCCGGCCGCTGCCCTCGGGATCGGCGAGATAGCCCTGAAAGCTTATCCCCTCGGCGGAATAGGTCAGCGTCTCGATCTTCATCGCGAACTCCTGAAGCGCGGCGGTGCGTTGGCTCGGCGCCGCCAAGAGACAGAGCTTAGCGGAGTCACGGCCGTCTTGCAGCGGCGAGCCGGCCTGGCGCTTCGGCCCGGGGATGATCAGATTCTGGAAAGGATTTGGCGGTTTGACCAAGCTCAATCCGGCGGTGTCGGCCCGATGTTAGGTTTTTCAAGCGGCTCGTCGGCTCGCGTGCCAAAGGGATGCCATGGATAATTCCCTGCTGACCGATCTCTACCAGCTCAACATGATCGAGGCCTATCTCGATCACGGCGAGACCGCGCCGGCCGTATTCGAGTTCTTCGTCCGCAAACTGCCGGCGCGACGCGGCTTCCTGATGGCGGCGGGGCTGGAACAGGCGCTCGACTTTCTCGAATCCCTGCGCTTTGCGCCGGAGGATATCGATTGGCTCGCGCGCAGCGGGCGGTTCTCCCGCCGCCTGCTCGACTATCTCGCTGCGTTCCGCTTCACGGGCGATGTCGATGCGATGCCCGAGGGCACGGTGTTCTTCGCCGACGAGCCGATCCTCCGCGTCGTCGCGCCTTTGCCAGCGGCGCAATATGTCGAGACGCGCCTCATCAACATTCTGCATTTCCAGTCGCTCATTGCCTCCAAGGCGGCGCGCATCGCACTGGCGGCGCCCGGAAAGCTCTTGGTCGATTTCGGGCTGCGCCGCGCGCATGGCGCCGAGGCGGGGCTCTTCGCCGCGCGGGCGAGCTACATCGCCGGCTTCGCGGGCACGGCGACGATGCCGGCCGGGCGGCTTTGGGGGATTCCGCTGTTCGGCACCATGGCGCATTCCTTCATCCAGGCGCATGACGACGAGAGCGAGGCGTTCGAGCATTTCGCGCGTTCGCGGCCGCAGGGTCTGACCTTTCTCATCGACACCTACGACACGGAAGAATCTGCGCGCAAAGTCGTGGCACTCGCGCCGCGGCTGCAAGCCCTCGGAATCGAGATCGGCGCGGTCCGGCTCGACAGCGGCGACATGACTGCACTGTCGAAGAGCGTGCGGCGGATTCTCGACGAAGGCGGTCTTCACGCCACGACGATTTTCGCGAGCGGCGGGCTCGACGAGGACGAGATCGCGCGGATGCTCGCGGCCGGCGCGCCGATCGACGGCTTCGGTGTCGGCACCAGCCTTACGACCTCCTCCGACGCTCCCGCGCTCGATTGCGCCTACAAGCTACAGGAATATGCCGGCATCGCGCGGCGCAAGCGTTCCCAAGGCAAGGCCACATGGCCCGGCCGCAAGCAGGTGTGGCGGCGTCTCGGTCGGGACGGCAGAATGGCGGGCGATGTGCTCTCGCTCGAGGACGACGATGCCCTCGGCGCGCCGCTGCTCGAGCCCGTGATGCGCGGCGGCAAGAGATTGGCGCGCCCGACGCTCGATGACATCCGCGCAAGGGTGAAGCGCAACCTTGCGGCGCTGCCTGAAGCGTTGCGCCGGCTTGAGCCGGGCGCCGCCTATCCAGTCCAGATTTCGGATGCGGTGGTGCGGCTCGCGGGCGAGGCGGATCGGCGCAGCTTGGGAAAACGGGCCTCTGCCTCATGACCGGCATGGTTCGCATTGGGTCCAGTGACGTGCTGCTCGCCGTCGATCTTCAGAACGATTTCTGTCCCGATGGCGCGCTCGCCGTGCCGCGCGGCGACGAGGTGGTTGCCGTGATCAACGGGCTTGCGCGGTCTTTCCTGCATGTCGTGCTGACCCAGGACTGGCATCCGAAGGATCATCTCTCCTTCGCCTCGCAGCATCCTGGCGCCAAGCCCTACGACAATTTCGCCGCGCCTTACGGGCCGCAAGTGCTGTGGCCGGATCACTGCGTGCAAGGGACGCCGGGCGCGGCCTTTCACCCCAGCCTCGCCGTGCCGCACGCCGAGCTCGTCATTCGCAAGGGCTACCATCGCGCGATTGACTCCTATTCGGCCTTTCGCGAGAACGACCGCGTCACAAAGACCGGTCTCGCCGGCTATCTGCGCGAGCGCGGCTTCGAGCGCATCTTCATCGCGGGCCTCGCACTCGATTTCTGTGTGCGCTATTCCGCGGAAGATGCGGCCGAGGAAGGCTTCGCGGTAGTCGTGATCGAGGATGCATGCCGGGCGATCGATCTCAGTGGTTCGCTCGCGGCGACGCAACAGAGTCTAGCAGCGCGCGGCATTGCGCGCCTCGCAGCGGAAGCGGTGGGCTGAACGATGGCGCAGGGAAAAATTATCTATGTCATGGGCGCATCGGGCGTCGGCAAGACGCGGCTCATCGACTTTGCGCGCCGCAAGCTCGACGGCAAGCATCCGGTCGCTTTCGCGCATCGTTACATCACCCGGCCACTGGGCAAGGACGCCGAAAACTATATCGCGCTGTCGAAGGGCGAGTTCGAGCTGCGCAAGGCGCGCGGTCTTTTTGCCTTCGAGTGGCAAGCCTACGGCTTTGCCTATGGAATCGGAATCGAGATCAAGACGTGGCTAAAAGCGGGGCTTTCCGTGGTGATGGACGGCTCGCGCGCGCATTTCATCGGCGAGCGCGCCTCGATCGCCGACGTCGTGCCGGTCCTCGTCACCGTCGGCGGCGAGGAATTGCGCCGCCGCTTGACGCGACGCGACCGCGAGGATGCACAGGCGATCGAAGAACGGCTCCGGCGCGCCGGAGAATTCGCCATCGCCGATCTCTCTTTGCTGACGGTCGACAATTCCGGGCCGATCGAGCGCGCGGGCGAGGCCTTCGCCGCAATCATTGCCGCGCAGGCGGGCGAGCGATGACCGGACCGCTTCGCTTGCGCCATGTGCCGATCGATACCAACCGCGAGCCGGTCGCCTATTTGCCGCGGCATTCGAGCGTGTGCCGGCCCGAGGATTTTCAGGCTCTTGCCAAAATCGAGCTGCGCGGCGGCGGCACGCCAATTTTGGCCACGCTCAACATCGTCGATCATGACGATATGCTCGCCCGCGACGAGGTTGGCGTCAGCGATCAGGCCTTCGCCTTGTTGCGGTTGCCCGAGGGCACGCCAATCGAGATCGAGCAGGCGCCACCGCCCGCGAGCCTCGATGCGGTTCATGCGAAAATCCGCGGCGCCGAGCTATCGCAAGGGGCGATCGAGACGATTGTCGCTGATATCGCGGCGATGCGCTACTCGCGGATGGAGATCGCGGCGTTTCTCGTCGCCTGCGCGGGATTTCTTTCGACCGGCGAAGTTCTGAACCTCACTCGCGCAATGGCGAATGTCGGCGCCAGCCTCCATTGGCCCGGCGACATCGTTGTCGACAAGCATTGCATCGGGGGCGTGCCGGGAAATCGCACGTCGATGATCGTCGTTCCGATCGTCGCGGCGCACGGGCTGGCTATTCCCAAAACCTCCTCGCGTGCCATCACCTCGCCGGCCGGAACCGCCGATACAATGGAGGTGCTGGCGCGCGTCGATCTCGATGCGAGCGAAATGCGCGAGGTCGTCGCGGCGGAAGGCGGCTGCCTCATCTGGGGCGGTCACGTCAATCTCTCGCCCGCCGACGACATTCTGATTTCGGTCGAGCGTCCGCTCAATCTCGATCCGCCGGGTCAGCTCGTCGCATCGATCTTATCGAAGAAGCTTGCCGCCGGCGTTACCCGGCTCGTGCTCGATCTGCCCGTCGGGCCGTCCGCCAAAGTGCGCGACAAGGCGGGCGCGCTGCAATTGCGCAAGCTCTTCGAGTATGTCGCCGACCAGATCGGACTTGCCATCGATGTCGCGATCACCGACGGCACGCAGCCGATCGGGCGGGGCATCGGTCCGGCGCTCGAAGCGCGCGACGTGATGCAAGTCCTGAACGGCGAAGCAAGCGCGCCCGCGGATCTGCGCGAGCGCTCGCTGCAGCTGGCCGCGCGCGTTCTGGAGCTCGATCCCGCGCTGCGCGGCGGCAGCGGCCTCGCCCGCGCGCGCGATCTGCTCGAATCGGGCGCGGCGCGGCGCAAGATGGGGCGCATCCTGGCGGCACAAGGCCGGCCGCCGACGGGGGCAGTTCTCGGCGGTCTGACCCACGCGATTCCCGCCGTCGCGGATGGCCGGGTCTCAGCCATCGATTGCTACCGCATCGCGCGTCTGGCGCGCGCTGCCGGCGCACCCTTTGACAAGGGCGCGGGTATCGATCTGCTGAAAAAAGTCGGCGAGCCGGTCGAGCGCGGCGAGCCGCTCTATCGTCTCCACTCCTGCCTCGACGCCAATTTCCGCCTTGCCGTCGCGGCCGCGGAAACCGATTGCGGCTATCGCGTGGGGCGGGCGCATGGCCCTGAAGCGAAAGACGCTTGACGTATAGCCGCCGCCGCGTTGCGCTGCCGACGCTTTGACCTGAATCAACGCGTTCACCGCGGCCCGAGCGCAAAAGCAAGCAACACAAGGAGCTCGGCGATGGAAGATATGATCCTGGCCTATCCGGCGCTCGCGGCGATGACGCTCGTCGCCTCTTTTTTGGCTGTTGCCGCCCGTATCGAGCGCCTCAAGGAGGCGCGACTCGCTGCGGCAAGATCGCTTCCGGGCCGCCATCCGGCCGCGCGGCCGGTGCTGTTCCTGGTTGCGCGATCGGGCCGATGAGAACGCGCAGGCACCTCCTTGCCGTTCTTGCGGTTGCGCTTGCGCTCACGGGCGGGGCGGCGGGCGCACAGGCGCAGCATCGCGCTCCGCCGGATTTCCACGGTCGCGATTTCCGCCATCTGGGCCCGCACGAGCGGACGATCTGGCGCGGCGGCGTCTGGTTCCATGGATGGCACGATGGGCGCTACGCCTGGTGGTGGCGGCTCGGCCCCAGCTGGTATTTCTATCCTGAGCCGATTTATCCCTATCCCTCCTATATTCCGCCGGCCATTATCGTACAGCAGCCACCGCCGCAGCCGAGCGGGCTACCGCCGGCGCAGTCCTGGTATTATTGCGAGAACCCGCAGGGCTATTATCCCTATGTCGCTTCCTGCAATGGCCCGTGGCGCGCCGTTCCCACGACGCCGCCCGCCGCATCGGGGCAATAGGGACGCGGATTCGCTCGCCGCGATTGCCGCCTTGGCCGATCTTTCTCACGGCGAGATGGTCTGGTATGCCACAAAGTTATCACCAAATAACTGTAGTTCGTTGTTAATTATCCCCCTATGATGGCCACCGTAACAAGCACTCGCCGGCTGTGACCGGAGAGGCCAAGGGACGGAGATCGCCATGACCAGCCCATCTCTCAGCACAACGCCAGCCGGGCGGAGCGCCCCGTCGACGCGCTGGATTCAGCTCGTTCTCGGCATCGCCTGCATGGCGTCGGTCGCCAACCTGCAATACGGCTGGACGCTCTTCGTCTTGCCGATCCAGCACCAGTTCGGATGGAGCAAAGCGGAGATTCAGGTCTCCTTCTCGATCTTCATCCTGCTCGAAACCTGGCTGGTGCCCTTCGAGGGCTGGATTGTCGACCGCATCGGTCCGCGCTGGATGGTGCTGGCCGGCGGGGTCGGCACTTTCCTCGCCTGGTTCATCAATTCCCAGGCAACGCAGCTCTGGGAGCTCTATGTCGGCGGCGCGGTCGCCGGCTTCGCCGGCGGCGCGGTTTACGGCACCTGCGTCGGCAATGCGCTCAAATGGTTCCCGGACAAGCGCGGGCTGTGCGGCGGCCTCACCGCAGCGGGCTTCGGCGCTGGCGCCGCGATCACCATCGCGCCGATCCGGTCGATGATCGAATCGAGCGGCTACCAGCACACCTTCCTGGTCTTCGCCATCATCTACGGCATCATCGTCGTGGTGATCGCGAATTTCCTCAAGGCACCGTCGGCGCAGGACCTTCCGCCGGCCAGCAAGATCCGGGTGCGCCAGGGCGTCGAGGACGTGCCGCCGCAAAAGGCGCTGCGCTCGCCGCTGTTCTGGATCATGTATCTGATGTTCTTCCTCGTCGCCGCGGGCGGCTTGATGTCGACGGCGCAGCTCGCCCCGATCGCGCATGAGCGCGGCATCGCCGACGGGCTCGTCACGATCTTCGGCGTCAGCATGCCGGCGATCGTCGCGGCGCTCACCGCGCACAACATCACCAACGGCGTGGGCCGGCCGCTCAATGGCTGGATTTCCGATTATATCGGCCGCGCCAACATGATGGGCATCGCCTTCGGCATCGAAGCGCTGTGCATCGCCGCCTTCGGCTGGTTCGGCACGACGCCGATCTCCTTTATTATCACGGACGCGCTCGTGTTCCTGTTCTGGGGCGATATTTTCAGCCTCTTCGCGGCGACGGTTGGCGATGCGTTCGGCCGGCAATACGTGACGGTCAATTACGGCATCATGTACACGGCCAAGGGCGCCGCGTCGCTGCTCGTGCCCTTGGGCAATTTGCTCTCGCAGGCAACGGGAAGCTGGCACGCGGTCTATGCCGTCGGTTGTCTCATGAACCTGACCGCCGCGCTGCTCGGCTTCTTCGTGCTGCGGCCGATCATCAACTCGCGGCTGAAGAAGGTCGGCGCCGAGCCGGGATTCGAGGGGGTGACGACCTCGCCGGCCTTCGGTGGCGGGCGCCGGTAAGCGCCGGCGCGGCGCTGCCTCGCTGGCGGCGGTTCTCGCCTTCTCCGCGATCGGCCTCGCCCTGAGGGCGATCGCCGCTCTCGTTCCCGGCGCCGCCTCGGGCGTCGCGGACGTGATCGCAACTGCGATCTTCGTTCTCGCGGCACTTGCGCTCGGCTATTGCCTCGCCGGAGCCGCGCGGCGCTGAGGTCCTCAGCCGCGCCCGTCTTCGCGCTGATTGGCGAGATGCGCCTCGCGCAGATCGAGCTCGCGCTCGATGCGGCGCCGCGCCTCGTCCTTGAGCTTGCCGCCGCGAAAGAGATCATTGACCGATTGCCGCTCGGCCTCGATCAAGAGGAGCTCGATCTCGTCGTCGAGCTCGGTCAGCGAGCGGTGGCGGTCGTCGCCGTCGCCGCGGCGCTCGATATGCTGCAGCCGGTCGCGATGCCGCGCGCGCAGCGGGCGCACGAAATCGGGTGACAGGCCGCGCTCTTTCGCGAGCGCGTCGAGCCGCGCGATCACCGCGCTGATGGCGAGCCGCCGGGCCTCGTTTTCCTCGATCCGGTCGGCATGACGCTCGCGCCGGCCAGCATGGGCGAGGCCGAGCGCGCGAATGACGGCCGGCAGCATCAGGCCTTGACCGACGAGCGTCACGAGGATGACGCAGAAGGTGAGCAGCAGGATGAGATCGCGGTCGGGAAAGGGCGCGCCGCTCGCGGTCGTGAAGGGGATGGCAAGGGCGGCGGCGAGCGAGACGACGCCGCGCACGCCGGTAAAAGCCAGCATGAAGGGCCATTGCCAGGAGGGCGAGGGGTCTTTGCCCCGCACTGCGGGAATGAGCCAGCGCGGCAGATAGGTTGCCGGATACATCCAGACGAAGCGTGCGGCGATCACCACCGCGCTGACGATCGCGGCGGAGAAGACGAGCTCCGAGGGCGAGAAGCCGCCGATCCGGCCGATCACCGTGCGCGCCTGCAGGCCGGTGATGAGGAACACCATGCCCTCGATGAGATAGGTGAAGAAATCCCAGAAGAAGATGCCCTGGAGGCGCGTCGCGGCGCTGATGAGGCGCAGCCCGTTCCAGCTGATATAGAGGCCGGCGGTGACGGTCGCGAGCACGCCCGAGCCGCCGAGATGCTGCGGCGGCCAATAGGCGAGAAACGGCGTCAGGATCGAGAGGGTGACCTCGATGCGCGTCTCGCGCACCCAACGGCGCAGCCGCAGCATCAGCCAGCCGACGCCGATGCCCCAGAGAATCTCGCAAATGACGATCAAAGCGAAGGTGCCGGCGGCGCGGCCGAGCGAGAACGTGCCGAGGCTCACCGCCAGAATGGCGAAGCGATAGAGGATCAGGGCGGTGGCGTCGTTGGCGAGGCCCTCGCCCTCGAGCACGACGAGGAGGCGGCGCGGCAATTGCAGGCGCCGCGCGATCGAGAGCGGCGCCACCGCGTCGGGCGGCGAGACGATTGCGCCCAAGACGAAGCCGACCGGCCAGGGAAAGCCCAAGAGCCAATGCGCCGCCGCCGCGGTCGCGATCGTGGTGAAGACGACGCAGCCGACCGCGAGCAGCGAGATCGGGCGCAGGTTGAAGCGGAACTCGCGCCAGCTCATCGCCACCGCGGCGGAATAGATGAGCGGCGGCAGGACGAGCAGCAGCACCAGATCCGGGGCGAGTTCCATCGGCGGCAGGCCGGGAATGAGCGCCAGCACGACGCCCGCCAGCATCAGGAGAATCGCCTGCGGGATCTCGAACCGCGCCGCCAGCACACCCACGGCCGCGATCACCACGAGCAGCAGAACGAGAATCTGGATTTCTTCGATCATCGGCCCCCTCGCGGCCATGATGCGGCAACGGAGGGCGAAGTCAATTTTCCGGGTGCTCTAATCCATCGCGATCGCCGGATTGCCGGCGGGCCTGCGTGCCGCGCGCATCAACAGCAGGAGCGGCAAGGCCAAGAGGCAGACGATCATCATGAATTTGAAATCGTCGAGATAGGAAATCATCGACGCCTGGAAATTGACCAAGCGGTCGAGCGCGGCGAGCCCGCTATCGCTGGTCATCGGCAGCAGCCCGGCGTGGTGCTGAAGCGCTTGATTGTAGGGCGTCACGTCCTGCGCGAGGCTTGCGTGAGCAATCTGGATGTTGCGCGCCAGCAGGGTCTCGGCAACGGAGATGCCGACGCTGCCGCCGATATTGCGCACGAGGCTGTAGACCGCCGTCCCCTCGGTCAAAAGCCGCTGCGGCAGGGTGGCCAAGGCCGCAACATTGATCGGCCCGTAGAGGAGGCCGAGGCCGAGCCCCTGCACCAAGCCGGAGACGATCACCGGACGCATATCCATCTCCGGCGAGAACCCGGTCATCATCCACAGCGAAGCGCCGGTGGCGGCGAGGCCGGCGGCCAAGAGGATGCGGAAATCGACCCGGCCGGTCAGCTTCCCGACCAGCATGATCGCCGCCATCATGGTAAGCCCGCGCGGCACTTGCAGCAGCCCCGTCGTGACGATGGGATAATCGAGCATCGTCAAGAGCGGCGGCAGCAGCGCCAAGGACGCGTACATGATCGCGCTGGTGATGAACATGAAGACGTTGCCGCCGACGAAATTGCGATCCTTCAGGAGGGCCGTGTTGAGAAACGGGCGTTCGGTCGTCAGCGTGTGAAAGACGAAGATCCACAAGCCGAGCGCGGCGATGGCGGCTTCGATGACGATCTCGCTCGAGCCAAACCAATCCTTCTGCTCGCCGCGATCGAGCAGCATTTGGAACGCGCCGATGGCGAGGCTCAGGAACGCGAAGCCGAAGAGGTCGAAGCGGGGGCGGCGCTCGATCTCGGTCTCGGGCACGAAGGCGAGAATGCCGAGAAAGGCGATCACGCCGAGCGGCAGGTTGATGTAGAAAACCCAGCGCCAATCGTAATTCTGCGTCAGCCAGCCGCCGAGGGTCGGGCCGAGGATCGGCGCCGCCATGATTCCGGTGCCCCAAACCGCCATGGCGGAGCCGTGCTTTTCCGGCGGGTTGATGTCAAGCAGCACGGCTTGCGACAGTGGCACCAGCGCGGCGCCGAAAACGCCTTGCAGGATGCGGAACAGCACGATCTCGGCGAGGCTCCCGGCCGCGCCGCACAGCAGCGAGGCGAGGGTGAAGCCGGCGACCGAGCAGAGAAAGATGCGCTTGCGGCCGAAGCGCGCGACGAGCCAGCCGGTCATCGGCGTCATGATCGCCGCGGCGACGATGTAGGAGGTCAGCACCCAGGCGATCTGATCCTGCGCGGCGGCGAGCCCGCCCTGCATATAGGGCAGCGCCACATTGGCGATCGTGGTGTCGAGCACCTGCATGATCGTCGCCAGCATGACCAGCGCGGTGATGAGGCTGCGATTGGCGGGCGCCGCGGCGCGAGGCGAGGCCTGGTCCATCTCAGGGCGCGGCCTTCGCCTTGCCGATGACGGAGCCGAGGCGGGCGAGCAGCGGGTTGCGCTGCTCGGTATCGACATCGACGGTGACACTCATCCCGGCGCGCAGCCCGTCGGCGGCTTGCGGGGCATCAAGCGCGATGCGCACCGGCAGGCGCTGCACGACTTTCACCCAATTGCCGGTCGCGTTCTGCGGCGGCAGGACGGAGAATTGCCGATCCGGTGCCTGGGCTGACGCTCGCGATCTCGCCCGAGAATTGGCGGCCGGCATAGGTGTCGGCGGTGATCGTCGCGCTCTGCCCCGGCTGCATATGCGCGAGCTGGGTCTCCTTGAAATTGGCCTCGATCCAGAGACGGTCGGTGCCGACCAGCGAGAAGGCGGCGGTTGCGGCGTTGAGATAATCGCCGACGGCCAGCTTATCGACCCGCGTGACGATGCCGTTCTGCGCGGCGGCGATCACAGTATGCGAGAGATCGAGCTTTGCCTGATCGAGCCGCGCTTGTGCCTGCTCGACCAAGGGATGCCGGTCGGTTGCGATGTTCGGGTCGCCGCCGAGGCTTGCGAGAATCTTGGCGATCTGCTCGCGCGCCGACGCGACCTGGGCCTGAGCGGCGTCGAGATTGTTGCGCGCCTGGTCGAATTGCCGCTGCGAGGCGACATGGGCGGCGAGCAGCGTCTGCTGGCGCTCGAATTCGCGCCGCTGGAAGCCGAATGTATCCTCGGCGGCTTGCAGCTCCGCGAGCTTTTGCCGATAGCTCGCACGCATCGCCTCGACCTCGAGCTGCGCCGAGGCGAGCTGCGCCTCGGCATGCTCGACGGCGATGCGATAGGGGCGATCGTCGAGGCGGAACAGAACCTGTCCGGCATGAATGCGCTCATTGTCGTGAACCTCGATCGCGGTGACTCGCCCGGCGACGTCGCTGCTGACCGAGACGATATCGGCCTGGACATAGGCATCGTCGGTCGAGACATAGCGGCCCGAGACGAGATACCAGGTCGCACCGGCGAGCACCGCCGCAAGCGGCAGAAGCAGCAGCAGCACCAGCCGCACCAGCCGCAACAGACGCGTCCGGCTTCGCAGCTTGCCGGCATGAACCCGATCGAAGACGTCGCTTGAGGAACTCATCATCACTCCAAAACCGGGACGGGCGCAGGCCAGCCCCGTTGACAAAGAAGCCCCGGCGCTCTGGGGGAGAAGCGCCGGGGCCAGTGGCTCGCCGCCGGGGGAGGGGGACGAGCCGGGGAAATCCGCGTCGCTGCGGCGTTGCTCGAAAATCTGCTGTGCACTCGGCGCCACTTGGCGCGGCGGGGCTTGGCCGATCTTCAAGTCCGATATAAGCGTCGCTGTGGCGCGCTATAACGGGCCGCTAGCGCAAGGGCTGTTCGGAAAGCACAAACAATTCGGCGGCTCACGCCCGCAGCCGGATGACTCCATGAGCTGCGGCATTGTCCATCGGCGCGGTCGGCTTCTCCGGCGCGCCGCGCCGCGCATCAAGGCGCAGGAAATCGATGAAGGCCTTGAGCTTTGCCGGCATCTGATGCCGGCTCGGATAGAAGATGTGATAGCCCGCATAGGGCAGCGACCAGCTCGTCAGCAGCGGAACGAGCCGGCCCTCGGCGATATGCGCGTCCATATAGGTCTCGAGCATGTAGCCGATGCCGACGCCGTCGAGCGCCGCGCGCACCACCAGATCGAGATTGTTGGTGATGAGCGTGCCTTCGACCTCGACCTCGATCTTTTCGCCGCCGTTCTCGAACGACCAGGGATCGACCGCGCCGGTCGTCTTGCGGAAGCGGATGCAATTGTGCAGCGCCAGCTCCTGCGGCGTTTCCGGACGCGGATGCGCCGCGAGGTAAGCGGGCGAAGCAACGGCGATGAGCCGCGAATCGGAGCTTACCCGCACCGCGATCATGTCGCGCTCGATGCGCGTGCCGATGCGGATGCCGGCGTCGAACTTGCCGTCGACGATATCGCCCAGCGAATCATCGACGATGATGTCGAGCGTGACCTCGGGATAGGCGGCGCGGAACCGCGGCAGGATCGGATCGATTACCAGGCCGACGGCGAGGCTCGCGACCGAGAGGCGCAGCACGCCGGCCGCGGTGTCGCGCGACGCGCTGATCGATTCGATCGCGCGGCCAAGCTCGTCGAGCGCGGGATGGACCTGGCCCAGGAACCGCTCGCCCGCTTCGGTCAGCGCGACGCTCCGCGTCGTGCGGTTGAAGAGACGCACGCCGAGCCGCGCCTCGAGCGAGCGGATGGTCTGGCTCAAAGTCGAGGTCGAGAGGCCGAGAATGGCCGCGGCGCGCGAAAAATTGCCGCGATCGGCGACGGCGACGAACGCCGCCAGCTCGGCGAATTGCGCCCCCCGCATCGGCCCGCCGCTCAGGGCGCGCCCCCGCATTTGCGGCGGAGGCCGCCGGCTTGCCCCACCCGCAGCGCGGTCTCGCGCAGGCTCGAGGCGAGCGCGTCGGGATCGACGTGGTCGGCCGCCATGACCGCCCGGATGATCGGGTCGGCGAGGGCGTCGCCGAGACTCGGTTCGCCATAGCAGTTCATCGGACCCTCCTCATTGCTCTTGAATCCGCGCCTTTGGCGCCATAAATTATGTTACTGAACGGTAACACCCGTAAGGTACTTACCGGTAAGTAACATGTCAACAGGGATTTTGGAAATGCACAAGCTCGTGACCAAGCCGCTGACCGAAGTCCGACCCATCCCGTCGCCGCCGCGCGAGCGAATCCTGGCGGTCGCCCGCGATCTCTTCTACCGGCATGGCATCCATGCGGTCGGCGTCGAGGCGATCGCCGAGGCGGCGGGCACGAACAAGATGACGCTTTATCGCCATTTCGAATCGAAGGACATGCTGATCGCGGA
>Ga0157370_10003900_pt1 | contig 17380 bp, 14 predicted proteins | sample C35metaG_FD_113463 | JGI IMG/M metagenome (GOLD analysis project Ga0157370, IMG submission 113463) | Corn rhizosphere microbial communities from Kellogg Biological Station, Michigan, USA - C3-5 metaG | ecosystem: Host-associated > Plants > Roots > Rhizosphere > Soil | place: USA: Michigan...
TCAAGATCATCGTCCTCGTCCTCATCGAGATCTTCTTCAAGGTCGTCGTCTTCCCGAACCGCGCCGAGATTCTCGCTGCTGGCGCGTTCTGTGGGATTGCTGGGCGAGTTGTCAAAGGTGGCGGTCACGTCATGACCGACATCAAGGATGTCTTCTTCAGAGTCGCTGTTTTGCAGAGCAGTCTTCTTGGGAGCAGCCATGGGTATACCCTCCGGGGTGATGTAGGGAGTTGGATGCATCCGACGCCGGAAGGTTAGTGGAAAATCTGCTTGCAACGGAATGTTTTCAAGCCGGGCGACACTCCAAAGCGATCAGGACTCTTCAAAAGGCTGGAGATGGGCTGGAGTTGGCGCGGGTGTGCAAAGGCTTACGGCTATTAACGCCAGCAAGGAGGCAAACAGTGCCGGGAAGATGGCATCGCGCTGGGCCAGAATGGCGGGAACGTGATCGTGAACGAATGAGCTATCCCAAGCAACGGTAATCAAAGTTCCGGCGGCGATACTGGTGACCGCGGCGCTCGCCGTAGCACGCTTCCAGAAGAAGGCTGCGAGAATGACCGGGGTGAGCGCGGCAGCATAAATGGTGTAGGCGTAGAGAGATTTCTTGAGCACCGATTGGACGTGCAATGACTGGTAAAGCGCCCAGATACCGAGGAGTACGACCATAAGGCGGCTGACGGCGAGAACCCGTTTGTTCGAAGCGTTGGGCGAAAGATAGCGGACAAAGATGTCGTTGACGAGATTGGTGGCGGGTGAAAAGAGAAAGTTGTTGGCGGTCGAGATGATCTTGGCAAAGATGGCGCCGACCAGGAGCGCTCCCAGAAACGAGAGCGGGCGGCTGCCGGAGAATCCGTGGAGGCCGCAGTAGGCGAGAATCTCGCGTGGGGCGGCTGCGACCTCGCCGGTCGGGAAGAGCACGGAGCCGACTACAGCGATGGCCACAATCACGGTCTCAAGGATGAGCGTGCCAATAAGCCAGCCGACAACGGCGTGAGTCGCGTCCTTCTCGGACTTTGCCGAGAAAAACTTCTGGTACATCGACTGATTGCCAAGCAGGAGAAGGCAGGTGGGCAGAAATAGCTCCATTGCCTGGATGAATGAAAGATCGCCCAGCACCTGGAAATGAGTGGCGGGAAGAGCAGTATGTACGGCGTGCCATCCGCCTGCCTGATGCACCAGAACAGGAAAAGCGATCAGGAGCGCAGCCGTCGCGAGGAGGCCGATGGCGACGTCCATATAAGCTACCGAGGACATTCCGGCAATTGCAGTAAAGACAATGACAAAAGCCGCGATAATGTATTGCCCCAACGTGGGCGTGATGAACGTGGGAAAGATGAGGTGGAGAATGTCTCCGCCGCCCACAAACTGATAGCTGGTAATGGCGGCGTAGGTGAAGAGTACGGCAATTACGCCGAGAATGCGGGCGGTCTGGTTGTATCGGGCTTCGAGGAGATCGGGAATCGTGAACTGGGCAAATTTTCTGGCGCGAGGGGCGATGAAGTAGATGAGAAGGAGACCAGCCCATCCGCCGCCGCCTTGCCATAGGGCGGCGAAGCCATGTCGATAGGCGTTCTCAGCTCCGCCGAGCAGAGAACCTGAGCCGATCCAACTGCAGAGCAGTGTAAAGATCAATACGAACGTTGGCAGGGAACGGCCGGCGACTAGGTAATCGGCCTTGGTCTTGACCTTGCGGAGACTGCCTACCGAGACGGCAAGCAGCGTAACGACGATAATGGCCAGAACGGCGGCGTAAAGGTTCATGTCGGTTTTGCGATTTTATCCTGTTGCGTTTCTGAGCGGCGTTTTGCCAAAGCTGACGCGAGAAGCATTGTCTCTTTGTATGCGCATCGCGAGTTTTGTATGGTTTAGGAAAGCGTTGCAGGCAGTGAAGGCTGCCTGGAGCTCTTTGGAAATAGTTTTCACGAGGAGATTGGATTGATGAGGCTTTTGCAGTTGGCTTTGGTCGGTTCGGTTCTGGGGGGAGTCGCTCTCGCGCAGGGAGCAAAGCCAATGACGGCAAAGCAGAGAGCAGTCAGAGACCGGGAGTGGCGGCAGACCATTCGCAAGCAGTTGTATGTCCCGGAAAGGCTGCCGAAGTTGAATGCGAAGACATGGTCGAAGTTCTCGCCTGTCGCCGGCGTGGTTGCCGAGCGGGTGACGTATCAGACGGCCGATGGGATGATGGTGCCGGCCATTGTTTACCGTCCCGAAAAGTGGAAGGGCAAACTGCCCGGTATTGTCGTCGTAAACGGGCATGGCGGCGACAAATTCAGTTGGTATGCGTTTTATAGCGGAATGCTGTTTGCCCGCGCCGGGGCAATGGTCGTGACCTATGATCCGATTGGCGAGGGCGAGCGGAACATCGACAAGAAATCGCAGGCGGGAGCCCACGACAAGTGGGTCGATCCACCAGCGGGCCTGCCCAGGACCGATTGGGGCCAACGGCTCGCCGGGCTGATGCAGGTGGACGTGATGCAGGCAGTCGCATACCTGGCGCAGAGGCCGGAGGTGGACAAAAGCCGGATCGCCACCGTTGGGTACTCGATGGGTTCTTTCGTGTCGGGGATCACCGGGGCGATCGATCTACAGATTCATGCCGTGTTGCTGAGTGGCGGCGGCGACTTTGATGGAGTCGAACCGGGATATTTCGATGCCAGCAAGCTGCCGTGCCAGGGGCCGCCATTCCGTTCCCTGCGCGTACTGGGAGACCGTGGAGCAATTCTTTACGATCTGAATGCCGACCGCGGACCGATGCTGGTGATGAATGGGCTGGCCGATACGGTGATGGACATTCCCCACCATGGGCCGGACTGGTTCGCCGATGTTCGCGCCAGAGCGATAGCGCTGCGCGGAACGGACAAGGACATGTTTACCACCATCTTCTATCCCGGCATCAGCCATCGCACCTCGTGGGTAGATAGAGACGGAGTGGCATGGCTGGGCAAGCAGATCCACTTTGCGAACTGGACGTCAAAGGATATTGCCACTGAGCCTGTTACTCACGTGAGCACATGGGCCAGGGCGAACAACGTCTATATTTCAAAAAATTACATGCGCGAGGACCGGGAGGGCGGACTGGACGCTCTGGGCAGTGGGTTTCCGGGCATCAAGCGCGAGGACCTGATGGTGCTTCCGGATGCAGCCTGGACAACCAACAAGGGCAGATTAACTTACGAAGCATGGGCAGCGAAGGCCATGGCAGCGGAAGAAAAGGCCGCCCCCAAGCAGCAGTAGCGCAATGTAATAGATGGCCTCTACGGATCAGGTTTGTCCACTGTGGGTACTGTCGTCTTGGGCTGCTTTCCAAGCAGGCGTTTTTCCGCCGCAGCGGCTTCGATCTGGCTATTAATCTCGGCGCCTAAAAGAAGCGTAAGGCCGGTGATGTAGAACCACATGAGAAGAATGATCACTGCTCCCAGCGAACCGTAGGTGACCGAGAAATTGTTGAAAAAGTACAGGTAGAGTCTGAAGCCGATGGAAGCCAGAAGCCACACGATTATCCCCACCGCGCTGCCCGGGGTGAGCCAGTGCCACTGTTTCTTTTTCACATCGGGAGCCCAGAAGTAAATAATCGCAAAGAACAGCGTAATGAGCGCCGCGGCGACGAACCAGGCCAGAAATCGGGTAGCGAAGACGGCGGAGGTTGCAAGAAAGTGGTGATAGATGCGGAGCCGGATGAGACGGGTGAAGAAGTCGCTGGCCAGCATGGAGGAAAGAATTAACGTCACCAGCACCGCCAGAACAATGGTCACTCCGATAGCCGAGAGACGGGCGCGAAAATAGGAGCGCGTTTCAGTGACTTTATAGACAGTATTCAGGCTGTCCTGAATTGCGGAGAATCCGACAGAGGCCGACCAGAGCGCGGCAACGAGACCGAAGGTCAGTTTGCCGCTGGTAGCCGCCGCCGTAGTCTCGTTGAATGTCACAAGCACGGTGCCCAGAGCAGCGTGGGGAATCACGATGGCCAGATAATGAAGCAGCTTGTCGTAGATGCTGGAAGCAGAGCGCGCGGCGAGACCGAGGATGGAACTGGCAGAGAAGAGAGTAGGAAAGAGAGCAAAAAGAAAGTAGAAGCCGAGTTCGGCTGCGCGACCCAGAAGATTGTCACTCAGAAAACACCTCCAGGTCCGCACGGCGACCACCCGAACGGGGATGCCCTGAAGGTCCCACAGTGAACTGAGAGGAGAATGAGAGACATAGTCCCAGATGCGCCGCTGAATGGGATCGGACACTTTGACGAGGGTGGGATCGGCTGGAATGGCAGAAGTCCTCCGATGAATGATCTCGTCTTAGAAAATAGATGCCGTTTGGCACGGGATTGGTGGCTGTGCGGCGAATATAGGAAAATGGGCGTTGGAATGCTAGATCGCTGCGGCGTGCAGGATGCAACGCGCATCCAATGGAGAGGCGATGACGTTTACAAGGTGGAGAGGACAACCGTTCGTGGTGACGAAGTTAAGACAGCTTTGGCGTCTCGTGCGGGAGAGCCATGCCCAGCCGATGACCGGAGAGCCGCGACTGGTGGAGCCAGTGGCGCCGGGAGAAACGGGCGTGAGCTTCATCGGACACTCCTCATTTCTTCTGCAGATCGGCGGGCGGAACCTCCTGATCGACCCTGTATTTGCGAAACGACTGATTCTGCTGCGAAGACAACGGCGGGCCGGGCTGCGCATCAATGAAATGCCAGCCGTCGATATGGTGCTGTTGACGCATGCCCATATGGACCACCTGAATGTCGGATCGCTGCGCCGCGTAGTGCGAAGCGCACAGATGCTGGGAAAGAAGGCTCCCGACGTGGTGGTGCCGTGGGGAGTGGAAGACCTGGTCGCAGGCCTTGGATTTTCGCGAGTCTATGCGATCAAGTGGTGGGAGCGCGTGGAAGTGCGCGGGATCGGCATCACCCTGACGCCTTGCCGCCACTGGGGCGCCAGGATGTTCAATGATACGCATCGGGGATATGGTGGATATGTAGTTGAAGCAGGTGGTCAATCCGTGTATCACTCCGGCGATACAGCTTATTTCTCAGGCTTCGCGGAGATTGGCAGACGGCTCCATCCAAAGATTGCATTGCTGCCGATCGGCGCCTACTATCCCGACAGCTATCGCGCAGTGCATACAAGCCCAGAAGAGGCTGTCCAGGGATTCGTAGACCTTGGCGCGGAATGGATGGTGCCGATGCACTACGGCACCTTCAACCTGGGCCGTGAACCGATGGATGAGCCGGTACAACGATTGATAACGGAGACTGAGCGGTTGGGCATCAGCAGCCGGGTAAGAATACTGGAAGAGGGTGAAACCATGCGTATCGGCATGCGGCACTCGGATGAAGAGACGCTCGAACCTCGAGTTCAACAGAGCATTTGATCTTCAGTCGTAACGCCCTGCTCAGGTTTTGGGAGAGTTCAGGTCGAGCGGCTTTGCAGCGGCAGGGCTGGCCGAACGAACCTCGGTCTTCCAGCCGGAGAGCTCCTGCGAGCCGGTGATGAGCCGGGCGCTGTCTTTAAAGGTGAGATACGTCCAGGCCCATTGACGGAACACTGAGAGCCGGTTGCGGAAGCCGATAAGAAAAAAGATGTGGACGAGCAGCCAGGTCATCCATGCGGGGAAACCGCTCCAATGACCATGGAACGGCCACTTGATATTGGCAACAGCTGCCTTGCGGCCGATGGTTGCCATATCGCCCTTATCGAAGTAATGAAAGGGCTGATTGAGTCCCGTGCCGTCACTGCCTAGTTCAACGGCAACGAGCCGGGAGATTCGATTGGCGGCGTAGGTTCCCATCTGCATCGCGGGTTGAGCTACTCCCGGGATCTGTCTTCCATCCTCCTCGACATGGGCGAGGTCGCCACAGATAAATATCTCGGGATGACCGGGAGGATTGAGGAATTTATCGACGAAGACGCAGCCTCTTTTGTCGGTCGGAAAACCGAGCAACTTGCCTAGCGGAGAGGCCTGCACACCGGCAGCCCATAGAGTGACGACAGCGTCGATTCGCTCTTCGCCGACCATGACATAGCCGGGCTGGATATCGGAGACGTGGGCATTCGTTCGTATGCTGACGCCAATTGCATTGAGCTGTTCGAGGGCCTTCGCCTGCAGATCGTCAGGATAGGCGGCGAGGATATTTGGCCCTCCTTCGAGGATAAGGACCTTGGCCTCGGAAGGATCGATGTGGCGGAAGTTGTCGGCCATGTAGAGCCTGGCGATATCGCTGATGGCCCCGGCAAGTTCCACGCCGGTAGGCCCGCCGCCGACAATGACGAAGTTGAGTGGAGGATGATGGCCGGTCTCCTGCATCTGGCGTTCAGCTAATTCGAAAGCAAGCAGGACGCGGCGGCGGATTTCGGTGGCATCTTCGACAGTTTTGAGGCCGGGCGCAAGTTTCGCCCATTCCTCATGGCCAAAGTAAGAGTGCGTGGAGCCGGTGGCGAGAATGAGATAGTCGTACTCGAAATTGGCTCCGGTTTTAAGTTCAACCCGGTGCTCGTCGACGTGGAATCCTACGGCCTCATCCATCAGCACTTCGATATTAGGATAGTCGCGCAGCATAGAGCGGATAGGCTGCGCAATATCGGCCGGAGAGAGCACGGCGAGGGCAACCTGATAAAGCAGAGGCTGGAAGGTATGGTGGTTTCTGCGATCAACCAAGGTGATATCAAGCGGCAACTTGGCCAAAGTGAAGGCGGCGTGAATGCCTGCGAACCCTCCGCCGATGATAACAACACGTTTCCGCTCGATGCTGTTGTGCGCTTTTCCAACTGCCATCGTTTGCTCCTCTTGCTGTATCTATTGTTTTGATGCAGAGATGGACAGATACGCTCTTTCTTTTGCGAATGGCGTGAGGTTAAGTTCTATCATTACGGCTGCTTCTGCAAGGAGAGCGAGACAAATCCCTCAGTCCCGGTTGCGGCAACGATATTTGTAACCTCAGCTTGTCCTGCGGTCTGCATAGGAGTGATAGTGATGAAGCCATTGACGTCGGAAGTGACGGACGACAGTTGGGAACCGTCCACGGGTGCGATGGGACAGTCACCGCGATCGGGACAGGGCATCTGCCAGCTTTCGATGGTCTGATGAATTTGCACGACGGCTCCGGCTATTGGATGAGATGCGATGTCGGTGACACGCAGAGTAAGAGGCAGCAAGGTGTCAGCAGCTTCAACCAATTGACCGGCGCCGCTGACGATCTCGATTCGCCAGTCGGCAGGATCGACGGCTTGGGTGGCGAAAGTAGTGCATACGGTGGTCCATGCGCAGACGGATGCGGTTGCCTTCGCTCCGGCGGCGAGCGGGCCAGCGGTGGCCAGGGTCAGCGCTGTGCCTTGGGCGCTTGCCTGCGACTGCGTGGGAGAGAGGAGCATGGGGCCTGAGGCAGTCTGCCAGTTCACAACTACACCGGCAGTCGAGGCTGAGTTATCGGCGAGGCTGACCTGAGGCTTCCAGAGGACGACTGTGTTGGCCGCAATGTACTGGACAGGTGTAAGCGGGTCTATGGTTCGGATTCGTTCTAGCGCTGTAAAGGATGTGGTCTGGGTCCCGTAGGCGCTTGTGGCTGACAAGTTGACGGTTCCCGGCTCGAGCGGAGTCACGGTTGTCGATGCAGAGCCCGACGCGTTGGTCGTGAGGATACAGGTGGAGGCTGCGCATGCTCCAAACCGAATCGCACCTCCACTGGAGGTAAAAGTGACGAACTGATTCGCCATGGGAGTGACTCCATCTGCGGCGACAGCCTTGACCGCAAATTGAGTGTCTGCTGTATCGCCCACAAAGGCCGAGCCGGACGGAGCAGCGACAAGATTCAGGGTCGGCAGCGGGGCGGCATAGTTCAATGCGCTTGTCATCACGGTAGCGCTGCCGGTCGATGGGTCGGTTACGGTGATGTCGGCAGATTGCGCTGCACTGAAGCCGAGCGCGTGCGAGGACGGAACGGTCGCCGTGATGGAGGTTGCAGTCCAGCTCGACACGGTGGCCACGACTCCGTTCACCGTGACGATGTCGCCGGTACGGAACCCCATTCCGGTGATCGTGATCACGCCGCCAAGCGCGCTGACGTTGGCTGGTGCAACACTATCTGCGTAAAGGACACGAGACTTGTAGGCGAAGTCGGGGCGGCCGTCTCCGCGCTGATCGGCAATGGCGATTCGTAGCTGGCTCGCCTGGCTACTGTGGAGGGTGAGTGTCGTCATTCCGGTAGCTGCACCGTTGAAGGGAACCGAAGCCGACGCCACGGTGGGCAAGGAACCCGGTGTGTCGGTTGCGTTCCATACACCAAGGACGGGCATTGCCTTCGCTCTGGTGGCGAAGCTCCGCTCGTCAAGCGCGGTGACCTCGATGGTGAAACTGCGATTGGCTTTTACGCTGAGAGTAAACCATGCGGTGTGTCCGTAGGCGCACAGGGTTCCGTTCCACCAGCCTGATGCTTCCACGGAGGCGGGCGCGACTTCGGTTCCGTCAGCAGTGTTGCAACTGCTGGCGGCATTTGTCGTGGACAGGTTTTGTCTCACGCTGTAATAGCTGCTATTGCCGAATGACGTGACCTGCGCGTCGGAGCCGGAGGGCTGCACCTGGTTCGCGACGTATGGCCCTACGGCATACTCGCCAGTGTAGAGCGGATCGATAGGTTCAATATCCAGGATGACGTTTTGCCAGGTTCCGTCGAGCATGGGAATGCGGCGAAGGTCGTAGTAGCCCTCATAAGAGGCGGATAGAGAGCCACCACTTTCGGGTGTAGAAGCTGGCGGGCCCGTCACTGGATTGCCATTCGAGCCTTTGTAGCGGAAGCCTGAGACCGAAGAGACGGATTGCCATGCTTCGGGAATATTCCAGGCCTGATGCAACCGGCGGCTCACGACATTAACGCCCTGCATGCCCTGCCCTGTGGGAAAGGAGAGCGTGCCGCTGATCTCGTTTGCGCGATACTGGCTGTCGACCTTGCCGGGCGGAGCCTGATTACGCGGGATGGGATAGAGCATCGCGAGCGCGGACAGATCGTCGGGCCGCAACGTAAACGGCTGCGGAAGGCACTGGTAGGTATAGGGCCCACAGATGATGTCGATAGGGTGCATGATGGGCCAATTGAGCGCCTGGTAATAAGTAGGCGCGGGAGTGCCGGTAAACACGTTGTCGTTGACCTGCGACCAGCCGATGCCCAGAATGCGGCCGAAGGCACGCATGAGTTGATACTGCATCTGCAACTGCTGTTCGGGAGCCGGTCCGGTACAGCGGCCGTTGAGAATCAGAAGAGCATGCTGGATGTAACCGGCAGGAACAATCGAGTCAGCGCTCTCCGTCACCGCATTCTGGCGGCAGCTGCTGGGATCGCTTGCCCCGCCGCCGAGAAGAAGATCGGTGATCGACCCATCGGTGTCGTAGATGATGGCGATCTGCTTCGCTTGATAGTTCGAGCTTTGCACGTCAGAGGGGAAAACCAGACCCTCTGCGCCAGGATAGACATTCGATCCGCTGACATGCTCATCGAGCGTACCTCCATCAGCCAGAGTCAGGCTAGCGGTGGGGACGTTCCAGGTGTTGGCCGCAGCGGCGACGATGGCGTCTGCTGCGGCATGATCGACGTAGACGCTGAGATCGCCGGGATCGGTGAAGTAGAGAAGCTGGTTGGTATACCAGACGACCGGATTGCCGGTGGTGCTGAAGTACGGCGGCCCGGTGACCCAGCGGGGTCCACCGGCAAATGCGGTTGGTATCAAGGTGAGCGACAAGCAAGAGGCTGCGATCAGTCTGCGAATGCGCAGGGCAGGTTCACTGGACATCGCTCGCTGCCTTTCGCCAGGAGGCAAGCAGTTGAATCACCGTATCGACGGAGGCCTGCTGAATCGGCACGGAGACCCGGCTGGAACTGTCTTCTGCCGTAACGGCGTTTGCGATCAATTCGCCGGAAGACGCTGAAGCGGATGCCATCTGCTGAGAGATGGTGAGAGGCGTCGGAGACAGTGTGGACTGCAACTGATAGGTCGCAGGATGCTCCAGCTTTGCGCCGAGCCAGCGAAGATCGACGACAGAGATTTGCGAAGCTGCGGAGGCGTCGGAGAGAGGCGCCGCCGTGATGCCCTGGTGAACCGGAATGGCGCCATCCAGACCGGCCACCGGCGAACTCAAGCCGGAGGGGCCCGGCGCGCGCAACATCATTAATAAGCGCTGGCCCATCTGATAACGCTGGCTATTGCCGGACCAGAGCCCCGCCCATTCGTGCAGGACATAGGCCCCCCCCGCGCTGCAACCGCGAACCGCCTGATCGATATGGAAGTCGATTGCGACAGTCCCGGAGGCAGTGCCGCCCTTGATAGAAGGATGGACCGCGATCACCTGTCCAACGAAGATAACGTCCGCCTTGTCGGATATCTGGTGCAGGACATCTTCAACAGTTTGGGGGATGGGAGCGGAGGTCTGGGCGGCGCAGGTAGACGCCAGAAGCGTGATCCCAGTCAGAACAGCACGCAAACACCGGAATTTACAGAAAACATTGGCCATTTCGCCGTTCCGCCCTCTGCCTTTTTTTCGGCATAAGCAGCGCGGAACGACGAATGTGTCTCATTTTGAGACACTACCTGGCCCTAGATTTCGGGATAGAAGTCGAAGAAAGCGTCGATGCTCATGCGGAGTTGAGCTTCGATCTGTTCGCGGCTGCCTTCAAGGACATGCATGGTGACGTGAGCCTCGTTGCCATTGTGCAGGGTTACGGGCGCTTCGCCCACAGATGCCACCTCATCGGCCGGCAGCAGCCTCATTCCATAGACCAACGTAAGATTTGCCATAGCTCCAATTGTTTCACTAAATGCGAGGTTGCATCCTTTTCCGATGTGGCGCATTTACACTAATAGAGTCCATATGCCTGAAAACAATACACGCGATACTGTGATCCTCGGTTCCGGCTGCTCCGGATTGACCGCTGCCATCTATGCTGCCCGCTCGAACCTCAAGCCGCTGGTTCTGGAAGGCCATGAACCGGGCGGCCAGTTGTCGATTACGACGCTAGTGGAGAACTTTCCCGGCTGGCCCGACGGAATACAGGGACCGGAACTGATTGAGAACATGAAGAAGCAGGCGGTGCGCTTTGGCGCTGAGTTGCGAATGACGCACCTGGTCTCAGCTGACCTGACGAAGCGCCCCTTTGCGCTGAATCTGGGCAACGAGATCATCCATACCCGGACCCTCATCATTGCCTCGGGCGCAAGCGCACGCTGGCTCAACCTGCCCTCGGAACAGGCGCTGATTGGCCATGGGGTGAGTTCCTGCGCGACCTGCGACGGGTTTTTCTTCTCCGGCAAGGAGATCGCCGTCATTGGCGGCGGCGACTCGGCGATGGAAGAGGCGCTATTTCTGACACGGTTCGCATCCAAGGTCACGTTAATCAACCGGAGCGAAAACTTCCGCGCATCGAAGATCATGCTGGAGCGCGCTATGGCCCACCCGAGCATTCAGTTTCTGTCGAGCACGACCGTTGAAGAGGTGCTTGGCGTGGAAGAGAAGGATGTAAAGGGCCTCAGACTGAAGAACCGCATCTCCGGCGAAGAGTCGGTCCTGCCCATCTCCGGCATGTTTCTGGGGATAGGACATATTCCCAATGCGTCGGCATTCAAGGGAATGCTCGACCTCGATGAAGATGGTTATATTCTGACGCGCAACAATGTGTTTCCGACGTTGAACGGAGAGCCTATTCCGGGCGTCTTTGCCTGCGGCGACATTCAGGACCGACGCTATCGGCAGGCCATTACCGCTGCGGGATCGGGCTGCATGGCAGCGCTGGAAGTCGAAAAATATCTGGAAGAGCACGGCAGATGAGCTTCGGAATATCGGCAGCCCATACGGAAAGGCGATGCGATGTCGATTGCAGATAATCTCGCCCGACTGCACGAGCAGATTGCCGAGGCTTGCCGCCGTAGCAATCGCGCGGAGAGCGAAGTCGCGCTGATGGCAGTCAGCAAGGTTCATCCTGTGGAGGTGATTCTGGAGGCCTATGCCGCGGGGCAGCGACTGTTTGGAGAAAACCGCGTGCAGGAGTTCCAGGAGAAGTCGCAGCATCTCAGCAATCTGGGAGATGCTGCTTTTCATCTGATCGGGCCATTGCAGTCGAATAAAACTACGCGTGCAGCCGAACTATTTGATGGCATCGATACGATTGACGCGCTGAAGATCGCTCAACGCCTGGAGAGCACGGCATCTACCCTGAAGAAGAAAATACCCGTGATGATTGAGGTGAAGCTGAGTCACGAAGAGTCCAAGCACGGATTGTCTCCGGAGGAGCTACCGGAGTTGCTGGCCGGCATGAAAAAACTGGAGTGGATCCAGGCCGTGGGATTGATGACGGTCCCCCCGTGGTCGGAGGACGCAGAGACTGCGCGGCCCTATTTTCGTGAGTTGCGCCGGCTTCGCGACGAGTCGCAGAAGGCGCATCCGGCCCTTACACAACTGTCGATGGGAATGTCGAACGATTTTCCAGTTGCGATTGAAGAGGGCAGCACCTGTGTCCGGGTGGGAACGGCCATCTTCGGCAAACGGCAGTATCCGGCAACCGCATGATGGAGGATATCTACACCTTCGTTCAGGACGTCGAGGATGGGTGCACGCTTGTCGTGCGTGCGCATCCCGGAGCGCGGAAGAACGATATCACCGGCCTCCATGCAGGGGCTGTGAAGATCTCGCTGACTACGCCGCCGGTCGATGGGCGCGCTAACGAGGCGCTGATTGAATTCATGGCTGAGCGGCTTCGGATTCCTCGTGCGCGAATTTCGCTAGTCTCCGGCGCGACCAGCCGCCTGAAGTTGCTGCGCATAACGGGAAAGAGCGCGGCTGAGGTTCAGGCCGCGCTCTTTCCCGTTGAATCGTGCTGATGCTCGCTATTTGAATGTGACCTTCGCGGTTGGAGAGACGGTGATTCCCTGCCCTTCGGCTGCCGTTACTTTAACATTCGTTCCGGTGACGGTCGCGTATGCAATGGTCATTCCCTTTTTGGCCTGGATATCCACATTCTTCATCACAAGATCTTTTACGGGAGCCTCGGGTAAGCCGATGACGACGCCTGCCCAGGCGCTGTTAACTGACTTCACGTTTTCAATGGAGATGTTGTGGAAGTGCGGTGTAAGCCGCTGAACAGGTTCAGCAGCCACTTCACCTTCCGGCAAAGCTTTGGGGTAATATTCGCTGATCAGGATCGAGGTCTTGACGTTCTCCATCGTGATGTCTTTGAAAGAGATATTGCTGACGTCATTGCCGCGGTCGCGGTTGGCCTTGATGCGGATGCCCTGATCGGTGCCGTTGAAGTGGATGCGCTCGGCGTGAATGTTCTGCGCGCCGCCGGCGATCTCGCTGCCGATCGAAAGACCGTGACCGTGCATGAAGTCGCAATCGGTAATGGTGATATTTTTGCTGGGCGAGTCGGGCCCGGGAGAGTTGATGATGCCGCTCTTAATGGCAATATTATCGTCGCCCACATCTGCATAAACATGATCGATGACCATATTGGTAGAGCTGAAGGGATCGATGGCGTCAGTATTCGGCGAGTGCTGCGGCGCGAGGATGCGAACGTTGCGGATCACCATGTCGTCGGTATAGTAGGGAACCACCTGCCAGCTCGGCGAGTTCTGGATGGTGACGCCTTCGATGCGTACATGTTTGCAGTGGTCGAAGACCACGAGGCGGGGGCGGAAGGTAACTTTGCCGACAATTCCTGAGCCGCGATGCGAGCGGGCCTCTGCCCACCAGCTTTCGCCATTGCCGTCGATGGTGCCGCCTCCGGTGATCGCGACGTTCTGGGCATTGGTGGCGCTCACCAGCGACTGAGTGCCGGGAGCGCGAAACTCCGTCTTGACGGGATAGTCGGCGTGGTCAGGCGAACCCATCAAGGTCGATCCCTTGGCGAGGTCGAGAGTGACATTGCTCTTGAGCACAATGGGACCTGAGAGGAAGGTGCCTCCGGAGAGCTGGACGGTGCCGCCGTCGGCGTTGGCGCAGTCATCGATTGCGGACTGGATGGCTTTCGTGTCCTTGGTTGTTCCGTCTGCCTTTGCGCCGTAGGTCCTCGCATCGCAAACCTTGCCTGCGGCCATCGCCGGAATGGTCGTGCTCACCAGTAATCCTGCCGCTGCAATCGCAGCCAATCGAATGCCACTGATCTTCATACGTTCTCCCATGCGCTCTTTGCGCTCAAGGGAGATATTACCTGTAATTGGTCATACCACGCCAAGAATGAAAATAATTTTCTATTTTGCGGTCGCAAGTTGGTTTCCAGCGATGTTTTCTCCGGTATCTATCGAGCCGCGGTTTCATAACGATCCGTATCCCCATAATGGCGAACTGCTTGGTTTCGCCCCATCTACTTTGCAGGCAACCATCAGCTTCTACATCTCTTCCTACAAGTTGAACCACGGATTGGGGCAAGGGACTAAGCCGGTCTCTTACAAACCTTAGAGCGCATCCGCATCAAAGCGATTAGGCAGCGTTGTTCGCTGCATATTGAGGGATTTTAATGGTCGAAGCCATCGTGCTCTGGAACGAGCCCAACAATCTTTCGCACTGGAACTTCCATCTCGATCCCGAATGGAAGCGGTTTGCAGACATGGTCAAGATGGCTGCGGCGGCAATCCGGAAACAAAATCCCGAGGTTACGATCATTTTAGGAGGAGTATCTTCCTGCGATTCCGACTTTCTGCGCCTGATGGCATCTTACGGAGTTATGGAATACGTGGATGCCGTAGGCGTCCATGGATTTCCGCTCGACTGGAACCACTGGCAACTCGCAGACTGGCCCGATCGCGTCGCAGAAGCTGCCGCCGTGAGCGGGCTTCCGGTGTGGGTGACGGAAGTGGGCGTCTCATCTTTCGGCGCGGAAGAGGTGCAGGATTTTGGGATGCAGCGAACTCTCGCGCTTTTGAAAGACCGGGTCGAACGCATTCACTGGTATAGCCTCTTCGATCTTCCGCCGAGCTGGCCCGCTGAAACCCGGCATAAAGAGGCGGAAGGCTCCTCTTATTACAGACATTACTACCTCGGGTTAGTGAAGCCGGACGGAACGCCAAAGCTGGCGGCCAGGCATTTTCCAAACGACGGCAGCGTCGGCTTTTGCCAATGGTTCCACTTTGAGGACCCCCGCCTTGACGACGCGACCGAGTGGATGAAGACACATCGCGTGGAATATCTGCGAACGGGACTGAGTTGGGCAGATTCTTACCGCTCCAATGCGACGGCCTGGTTTGACCGGCAGATGGAGGCGCTCAGCCCATTTCGCGTGGCGCTGACGCTCTGCTTTACGCCCGCCCACCTGGGGCTGGAAGAGCACCACACCAGTCCGCCGAAGGACAACCAGGATTTTGCAGACTTCGCGGCGTGGGCGGTTTCACGTTACGCGCCTCCGCGACAGGCCAACAATACCGACGAGATGAATTCGAGGAGTGTCATCACGCTATGAACATACAGCTCAATAAATCGAGGCAGGTATTGATTACCGGAGGAGCCGGTTTCGTTGGCTCGCATCTTGCCGATGGACTTCTTCGCGCAGGTCATCGCGTCCGCATCCTGGACGACCTCACTCCTCAGGTTCATCAGGACGGCTCTCCCGATTATCTTTCGCCCAAGGTGGAACTGGTGGTCGGCGATGTACGCGACCCGAACCGGCTTCGTGAGGTGCTTTCCGGCGTCGATGTCATCTTCCATTTCGCCGCGACAGTTGGCGTGGGGCAATCGATGTACGAGATCAGCCGCTACATGAGCATCAATACTCAAGGAACGGCTGAGCTTCTCCAGGCGTTGCTCGACACCAAGCACATCCCGGAGAAGCTGATTGTCGCCTCGTCGATGTCGATCTACGGGGAAGGCCAGTACGTCTGTTCGGTATGCGGGAAGGCGGCGTTTCCTCCGGTGCGCCCGGTCAGCCAGCTACGTGATGGACAATGGGAGGTGCATTGCACGGCATGCTCCGGCGTTCTGGTGCCGCAGCCCACGAATGAGAAGAAGCCTTCCGAGATCAACTCCATCTATGCGCTTTCCAAGCGCGATCAGGAAGAACTTTGCCTGATCTATGGCCGAACCTATGGCGTACCCGTCACGGCGCTTCGCTTCTTCAATATCTACGGCACGCGGCAGGCGCTGTCGAACCCCTACACCGGCGTTGCCGCAATCTTTGCGGCACGGCTGATCAATAACCAGGCACCGCTGGTCTTCGAAGATGGCGAACAGATGCGCGACTTCGTCAGCGTCCATGACATTGTTCGCGCAAACATGCTGGCGATGGAACGGTCGGAATCGAATGGCGAAGTCATCAACGTAGGCTGCGGCCGGCCCATCAAGATCCGGCGCGTCGCCGAGATTCTCGCCGCTGCGCTGGGCAAAGACATCGAGCCGGTCATTACGCAGAAATACCGCGCCGGCGATATCCGCCATTGCTATGCGGACCTGACCAAGGCACGCAAGCTTCTCGGTTACGAGCCACAGGTGACGCACGAAGAAGGCTTCCGCGAACTCGCGGCGTGGCTGGCCGATCAACAGGCAGAGGACAAGGCTGAAACGATGCTTCAGGAACTTAGTGCATATGGGCTGACCGCGTAAATCGATCAAGAGCCCGAGCCAAACGAGAAAGGAAAGATGACGATGGCACACAATAAAGCACGCTCGATCCTGATTACTGGAGGTGCTGGATTTATCGGCTCTAATTTAGCCGCGCGCCTGCTGACGGACTCGCAAACGCACGTCCGCATCTTCGACAATCTCTCCCGAAATGGCGTATCGCACAACCTTGCATGGCTACGGAGCCTCTCCGGCAGCGACCGCCTCGAATTCGTCGAAGGAGATGTTCGCAATACGACAGCGGTGTTCAACGCGGCCAAGGATGCAACCGAGATTTATCACTTCGCCGCCCAGGTTGCGGTTACAACGTCAATTGCCGATCCTCGTAACGACTTCGATATCAATGTGACGGGCACATTTAATGTGCTGGAGGCGGCGCGGCGCTCCGGTCGCCACCCCTTTGTTCTCTTCACCTCGACCAACAAGGTCTATGGAGGGCTGCACGGAGTTCCGGTGGTCGCGGAAGACACCCGCTATCGCGCACAGGACACCGCATTTCGCGGAGTAACGGAGATGGAGCTTCTCGACTTCCATTCGCCTTACGGCTGCTCGAAAGGTGCTGCCGACCAATACGTGCGGGATTATGCGCGCATCTACGATCTGCCGACGGTGGTCTTCCGCATGTCATGCATCGCAGGCCCGCGCCAGTTCGGGACCGAAGACCAGGGGTGGGTCGCCCACTTCCTCTACTCGGTGCTGGAAGGCAAACCGATCACTATCTATGGTGATGGATTTCAGGTGCGCGATGTGCTCCACGTGTACGATCTGCTCGATGCCATGCAGGCAGCGCATCACGAGATCAAACA
>Ga0157370_10003904_pt1 | contig 17375 bp, 19 predicted proteins | sample C35metaG_FD_113463 | JGI IMG/M metagenome (GOLD analysis project Ga0157370, IMG submission 113463) | Corn rhizosphere microbial communities from Kellogg Biological Station, Michigan, USA - C3-5 metaG | ecosystem: Host-associated > Plants > Roots > Rhizosphere > Soil | place: USA: Michigan...
CCGTTACCGGCGACGAACCGGAACGGTTGCAGGAGTGTCACGGCTGCATCCTTGCAGTCATCCAGCTCGCTGGCCGGATGGCAGGTCCGTAGCCATCGGGGGCTGCGGACCGCAGCCATCCAAGCACTACAGCGAGCCTGAGCCCACGAGCCTCCAGTGGCTGATCTCGATGCCGTCGGCCTCGATGCCGATGTGGTCGAAGATGTTGTGGTGCAGCGGATTGAGATAGACGTCGTGCTTGGACTCGAAGAATTCCTCGTTGTACCAGGCCACGCCGAGCGTCAGCACGCCGCCGCCGTCCGGTCGGCGCACCACCGTCGGGGACTGCCAGTCGTACATGGCCGCCTTCTTCGGGTTATTGCGCAGGGCTTCATCAGACTGCTTGATCGCCTCGATGCAGCGGTCCAGGGTGTCATCGTCCCTGCAATCAAACGTGCATTCCGAGCGAGCAACCAACGTCTTCGACCCACGACGCGCGGGATCAACATCCTCGCCGGTGAAGACTCGCTCAATGAACACCCGCTCGTCGGACAGTGCTGTAGTCATGGAACCCCTATCTGTTGACACGATGCGTAGACATCGGTCACTCACAGCTATAGCGAACCCTGTTCAGGGTACGTAGTCACCGATAGAAGTCAATATAGACATTACGTCTGTCTCGGGCACAATGCTACATGGTCATCGCGGATCCGGGCTCACCCACGCGCCGAGCCAACCATCGTCGAAGGGCGAAAGGGATTTGGCCCCGTTGTCGATACCGCTCAGGGCGCAGTGTGGCGCGCAAGCGGCTGTCGGAGTCGTGGACTGCCTGCGCTTTGCTGTCCGACTTGCCGAGGCATAGCGCGTCACTCGACACGCCGAGAAGCGATCTTACCGACGAATCCGCCAATCGCATGCCAGGCTTAACGGTTCGGAATCACCCACCGTTACAGTGTGCGGACGACCTGCACGGGAGGCGGTTAATGTCAGCGGCTGCGACCGTGACCCTGCCAGGCAAGCTGGCGCAGCCACGAGGGCTATCTCCCACAGCGGCGGGAGCCTGGCTTCAGTGCGAACTTAGGTATGCCTTCATCTTCCTGGCCGGCTGGACCGAACCAGCAACCATTGCGCAATTCACCGGCAACGTCACCCACCGCGCCGTGGAAATGCTGTACGGATTGAAGTCGGCCGAGCGTAGCCGCGCAACGGCCTCCGAGCTGCTTCGGCTCGCCTTGGATGAAGAGCTCTCGAAGCTGATCTACTCGAACCTTCGCGATCTGCCCGGTATCAGCAAAACTGTTATCGCCTCCGGAGAGGACGCGCTCGACGGCTTATTTGATCTTGAAGAGCCAAGCCGGATCACTGTCGATGCAAGTGGCCTCGAAGTCTGGGTGAATGCGGACCTATACGGCGCGCCGATCCGCGGTCGTATTGATCGGCTATACGACGCCCATGGCGCTGAGGTAATCGCCGACTATAAAACCGGAAAGGTTCCACCACCGGCATATACGAAGAAGGCTTTCTTCGGTCTATGGACATATGCCGCCGGGCTGGCCGCCGCCGACCCCGATCACCGGCTGGCAGATCGAATCGAACTGCTCTACCTGACAGGTAGACAGCGGCTAACGCGTCCGGTGTTACGCAGTGTCGCCCTCGACCATGCGCGCAACCTAGCCATCGTCTGGCGACAGATTCTTCAGGCTGCAGAATCCCGCCAATTTGCGGCTCGTCGTTCCCGGCTATGTGACTGGTGTCCCTTCAAACCGGCTTGTCCTGCGTTTGGGTCAGGTCCGGCGCCGGGGACACCGGAGCACGATGCGCGACTAGAGGAGCTGGACCTTCGCCGACGAGGCAACCAGGGGGCGGGGACCGCTCAAGATCGGTATCAGAGCGAATCAGAAGTCGAGGGAACGCCGCATGACTATGTCCATTCCTGACTTTGCGGTCGGTGACGGCCAGCGATTCAAGCTCAGCGCGAGCGAGATCGCGGGCCGGCACTCGCACTTCACCTGTCCCTTTGGGTTGGCCCTACAAGCGAGACTCAAAGGCAGGTCGCTGCGTCCGAATGACGGCAGTAATTGGTATCGACGTTGGGACGATGCCAGCAGGCTGCACTTCGCATTGAAGGATGGCTACCAGGCGCTCGATCAGGGTCAAGCGATCAGCGACATCATCAGCGGAGAAAGGAAGCTAACCCACGTTCAGCGCCGCTTTCTGAAGCATGCCCTTGAACAACTGGAAGAGTTGAGGGAGCTGGTGTCCGAGGATGCCGGTGTACCGCTAGAGCTGGCTGATGATGTCCAGCGGCCTAGTCGGGCCGACGGCATGGCCGGCGAGGTCACTGTCTTCGGCCGACGTCTCCGCTCTGCCGACGGCCGAGTACAAGAGATCGTACGCATGCGCCTGAAGGAACTGCGAGACGAGCCCCGACCGGGTGACGAAGACTGGCGAGCGGTAGCGGCAATAACGCTGGCCTATTCACCTGGGGTGCCGAGCGACGCAGTCATCCGCATCTCCGAATTTAGCCTGGCGACTGGTGACTACCGCTGCACCTTCAGCGGTAGGCGTTCCGATATTTTGGCGTTGCCCGGCATCACACAGATGGTTCCGGAGGCGCTCGGCGGTACGGCGTTCCGTCCTGGCCAGGCTTGTGCCAGTTGCGGCTTCCTGAATGTCTGCCCGGCTGTGCCTCAGCGGCGCGGCGTGTTGGGACTGCCGGGCCGCGCGGTGGCCCTCCGGCATTTAACATCCGCTGACCTGCATGCCTATGACCGATGCCCGACAGCCTTTCAGGCCCAACGCCGTGACCACCTGCCTGACGCTTACCCCGAGGAGGGCGACTTTGGTGCTGGCAATGGAGCGCGGGAGCGCGGCATCGCAATTCATGCCTGGTTGAATTGGGCGCACTCGCGCGAGCCCGGCCAGGGTTGCGAGATCGAGGATTTGCCTGACCCATGGGGCGATCGAGCGCTGCCGGCGGCCAGAGCTGCTGGCTTATCGCTGGAGGCCTACCAGGCGGCCTACCCTTACCTGCTACAGCATCTCGAACACTGCATGCGAGGTTTGGAAGGGCTCGGCGGCTGGATCAGCGAGCGGCGGGTCGTGGTTTTTGATCCAGATGCCGACGTCGTCGTCATCTCGACCCCCGATTCAACTTGCTCGGTCGCTGAAACCGGCGACCCGGTGTGGCGGGAGGTGAAGTCCACGGCGGTGCTCCCACCAGACGTGGAAGCGGCCCTGCATCTCTACCCGGCCTTCGCGCTCAACATTGCACTGTTGGCTGGCGAAGTATCCGGCGGTGGTACCGGCTTCGCCGAATTGGAGGTGCTGACCCCCAACAGCGCGCGTGTCTTTCACGTCTCGACATCTGACGGCACGCTGGTTGCCGAGGCGCAGCGGATCGTGGCCGATATCGGGCACCGCTTCGGCAACGATTTAGTGTTCGACCGCAAGCCGTCTGCCGCATGCGAGTACTGCTCCGTGTATCGCTGGTGTGACCCGCCTGAAGGACTGCCGGCTGGGAGCCACGTGGTTGTTGATGACAACGAGTTTCAGGACATGGCCGACCCGTTCTGAGTCGGGACTCTGTAGGCCTGGGCGGTGCGCCGTAGGCTGTGGCATGACAGCCTAGGCCCGTGACGATCGATCAATTCGAGCTGGTGAATCGGTTCGGGGCGGCCGTTGAGGCAGGCGTGGGCACGCTATTCGCCGGCGCTGGGCTCTCCGCGGCTGCGGGTCTACCCACCTGGCCGACGTTACTGGCGCCGCTAGCCAACCAGATTGGACTGAGCCTTCGTCCAAACGAAGACCTGCCGCTTATCGCGGAGTACTTCGAACAGAGCCCCGCTGGAGGGCGCCATCAGCTAGAGCACCACCTGTTAACCGCACTAGCACCATTCGTCACTCCGGCCCCGGGCCACGAATTAGTCGCCGCGCTGCCCGTCCGAGAGGTATGGACCACCAACTACGATCCCTTGCTGGAGCTGGCTATAGGCGACTGCACAGTCGCGGCTACAGACGAGAGTGTGCTCACGGTCGGTGACCAGAAGCGGTCCGTCATCAAGATGCACGGCAGCATCGAGCATGCGGCTTCCCCTACGTGGGAGGCGCGGCCAATCATCACGCGAGGCGACTATGAGCGTTATGAAGAGACCCACCCCCGCATGTGGGCCAGGCTACGAGCCTCATACCTGACCCGAACGATGCTGTTTCTTGGCTTTAGTTTTACCGACCCCAACGTCGAACTACTGCTTCGCTTGGCTCGCCGATACCAAACCACTAGTAGCAGTAGTCATCTGACGGTGCTACGGCGCCCGACTGATCCGGACGAGCTTCGCTTGCATGAGCTACGAGTTCGAGACCTGGAAGCCAGCGGCGTCCAGGTACATGAGATTGCCGATTTCAAGGAACTCGAGCCGCTGCTTCGAGCCATGGTGCGAAGAGCGCAACCACCGCGGTTCTTCATCAGCGGGAGCGGGGATCTGTCAGAAATACAGATGTGGTGCGACAAGCTTGCTCTGGCCCTAGCCGACCGCCCCGCCAGCTGGCAGATCGCATCCCTTGGTGGTCCTGCAGGCTGGGAGATGACGAAGGCTCTTTCGGCGCTGCGGCAGGCCAAGGGCTGCTATGAGCCCGAACGCCTGCTGCTCTACTTTCGCGCCTTGGCAGGCGCAGCCGCGCCACCCCTTGACGCCCGGGCCGGCACTGCCGTATTCACCAACCTAGACCGGGAACCCCTGGTTAAGTCCGTTCTGGAACACTGCCGGGCGCTGCTCGTGGTCGGCGGCGGAGCTAAGTCCGCGGAGGAGGTTCAGTGGGCCCAAGACCTTGGTTTAGGGATCGTTCCTCTGGCGGCCAGTGGCGGTACCGCCAAGACGGCTTGGGAGCGGTTAGGTGCAAGCGGCCTGCCGAACCTAGGCGGTCGGCCGGTGCAAGCGGCCCTTTGGGGCCAGCTTGCCGACACGAATGCCACCGTTGCGGCGATGGCGGCGGCCCAAGCGCTCGACCAAGCGATGTACGCACCGCGGCCATGACGATCCGCGACACGCTGTCGAACAGGCTAGCGAATCACATCGTTGTCGTACGTTCGATTTAGAGTAGAACGCATGTACGATAACCGCCTGGGAGCGCTGGTACTAGCTGCGCAAGAGCTACTTCCTGCCGAACCGAGCGACCTGACCGGCATCCTCGTCGCCGAGGACCAGCGGGCTGCGCTGACGCGGCTGTTACCGGACGCACATTCCTCGGAACTCACAAGCTGGCTGTGCATGATGATCGAGCCGGCTCGTGTGCAGTTCTGGGCACAGCGTCTAGACAAGCTAGAGCAGGAGGCCGACGTACACCTCCTGCTCGCCCATGACCCCGAATATCCTGCGCGGCTGTTGTCCTGTTGGGATCGGCCACCCCTCCTCTTCATCGATGGCAGGCTCCAGACAAGTGACTCGGCAGTGGCCATCGTTGGTAGCCGAGCGGCAGGCGAAGAGGCGCTCCGTACGTCCTTTGATCTCGGGCAGCGGGTGGCCGCAGCGGGTATCGATGTGGTGTCCGGCCTGGCTGCCGGCGTCGATACAGCTGCGCATGAAGGAGCGCTGAGCGCCGGAGGGCAGACCGTGGCGGTGATGGGCACGGGCATTGAGCGAGTGTTCCCCGAGGAAAATAGGAAACTTGCCCGGCGAATTGCTCGGGAAGGTGCTTTGGTATCACAGTTTGCGCCGGACGCTCCTCGAACCTCGACAACGTTCCTCAAGCGCAACAACGTCATCGCAGGCTTGGCAGACGTCAGTGTGGTCATCGACGGACAGCCGCGGAGCGGAAGCCGTCACCAATCCGAACAAGCGGCGCGGTATGAGCGTCAAGTGTTGCTATGGGCACCTACACTGTATGGGCAAGTATGGGCCCAAGACGCCGTTGGCCGCGGCGAAGCCGTGTTCGTGTCCGAGTTCGAGGAAGTCCTCGCCGCCGTAGGAGCTGGCAACTGAAGATCAAGATCGATGCTGATTCGATCATCGAGGTATCGGATCAGATGTTGCTCCAGCTGGTTGCACCTCCTGGTGAGCCGCGCCCTGGCATCTGCTTCACCTGCCGTACGTGGACCGACCTCGAAGGCGAGTGCTGGAACTGTTGCACCAACCGCGAGGTTCTGGGGTTTGACCCACTCCCCATCAACGTCGTCACCCTGTACCGGAAGCCGTCGTCTGTACGGGACTGGCTGACTCAGTACAAAGGACGTGCCACGGAGGAAGACCCGCTTGAACCGAGTTATAAGCCGCTGGTAGAAGCGATGCTCGGACGCTTCATTATTGAGCATGGGGATGTACTAGAAGAACGACTCGGCGGGTTTGACAGCGTGCAAGTTGTGCCATCGTCTATGAGCCATAGATCTCCGCCCCATCCGCTCGATGCGGTGGTGGACAACCTGGGCCTCGACCGGCCGCGTGTTCAGCTCCTCGCCGTAGGTACCGAGGAACTTAACTGGACGCAGCCTTCCCCAAACGGTTATCGAATCATGAGTGAGTTTCCACCGCAGCGAATCCTGTTGATCGATGACGTTCACACGACCGGTTCTAGATCAAATAGCGCGGCCTATACCTTGAGGAATGCGGGGCATCAGGTCGCCGGAATCCTAGTCATCGGTAGGCGAGTCAACCCGGGATACAAAGCTGGTGTTCAGGAATTCTGGGAGCAGCAGGTAAGCCTCCCCTACGATTGGCGCTCGTCACCGGGCTTAGTCCGAAACCAGTGAGTGGGCGGCCTGCAGCGTGTGAGCTTGTATCGCTGATGCCTAGCGCAGCCGACGCACCCTGATAGCTTTCGGCATGCCTTCGACATGCATCCGATTGCCGTCGACCATGACCTCTGGCCGATAGCTGTACTGATAGTGGTAGTAATACTCCTCCTGTTGCCAGACGGAGCCATCGATCAGCTTAACGACGGTGCTCCCGTCCCAACCGGTCCAAGAACCGTCGATATACGACTTCATATTTCTTCTCCCCGAGCGCGATGACATCCAGTGCGGCTGAGCTGGTGAATGACCAGATATTAGGAAGACAAAACCCTGGTAGTCGGCTTCACGGAACCAGGACAGGGTCGCCAATCGCGTATATCATGCCCTCGTTTTCCGACGGTAGCCTTTTAATTTCGATTCGTTGCACCCCGATAATAGGTAGATCAATTTGGACGCTTGCCTTTAGACTGACAACGCACGTAGCGACTGCTTTGCCATCCGTCAAAATGACTAACTTTCCAGATGTGTTTGCGCTGGTTGCGGCTACACCGATTCTAGCTTGGAACCTGGAGTACTCTTGGTTAGTGTTAATTCCGAGGATGACTGTGGGCACGTAATCAGGTGCGCCGTAAGCAGTCCAACCAAAGTCATAGATCTTACCATCGATCCCTAGATTCGAGGCATCGTCCACCTCCTTATCAACCAGAATATCTTGTGGTGCATTAGAGGGGTCGGCGAGATGAATGGCGTTCAGCGGCACCGGAGCATTGCCTGAGTCGCTGGTGACCGTAACCGTTGGGCCGGGAATAGTCACCGTCGGTGCCGCCACTGTCACCGTTGGGCCAGCTACCGTGGCCGTTACGGTAGAAGTAGGAGCCGGCGAGGCATTTTGACCCGGAACGTTATTATTGATCGTTATACCACCGAAGATGGCGGCTACCAGCGTTGCAAGCGCAAGAGCCCAGTTGGGAGCTCTTTTGTGTTGTAGCAGCTTCCAAGCCGACCGCAACATCTGCTCGCCCAGCATGTCTGCCTCTGCCTTTCAGCGTGACTGGCGTCATGGTAGCGCTCGATTCGTCAGGAAGTTGATGCGAAGAGCTAGTCAGTAGGCTCGTTCGCGGATGGGAACGAACCGCTGCCCGCCAAGCCGACGATCTACCCAAGACATCTTTGGCACTACTAAGCTGCGCGTCTTCCGCGCACCTTCAGACCAAGGCTTATTTCAGACGTTCCATCTATGAGGATGCGAGCTATGAGGATGCGAGCTTTCGTCGGATGTAGTCGGCGGCACATGGCCTCACCACGCCGAGTCAACGCGATCTGGATAGTGGAGCTGGGATCGACAAAGGAGAGCAGTCACCTCAGCGATGGTCGAGCTGGCGGCGAGCGGCATCGACTCCTGGTCAATCTCCTTCTTGTCATGGCCAGATAGCGCTGCGGCAGTCGGAGCAACACCCTAATACTGGAACGCCGAGCTGGTAGCGCCTGGCCAGCTGCCTGGGCGGAGACCCAGCCCGGTAGTGGGCAGCCGTTGCTCGCAGGCTTCGCTACTCAGCCGAGACTGAAGAGAATATAGACGCAGCGGAACGATTGGAATAGCATGATTGATATTTCACATTAGAAATTGAGGCAGGATTGGTGGGGTTTCGGGTAGAACTATGGAGCTTATATGGCAACCGGGGTAGTCAAGTGGTGGAATGACGAAAAGGGTTACGGCTTTATCGGAGTGGACGGCGGGAAGGATGTATTTGTTCACTTCTCCGCAATCCAGACTGACGGTTACCGGAGCCTCGAGGAAGGTCAACGCGTCGCCTTCGAGATCGCAGCAGGCCCTACCGGTGCTCAGGCGGATAACGTCATCCCCGAGGTCAGCAAAGGTCAGGATGACCATCGACCTATTGCCTACGATGAGGCTATTGCGCTTCTCCTTGATGACGAAAATGTTCGGGTCGTCGGCATTAATACTGACGGTAAGTATCATTTCCTTGACGAGACCCAGCAAGCCCACAGTTTACTCTTCGTGGCCTCTTTGGAGTCTGTTAGATTTAAAGCTGTCGTTGAGGAGTTTGAGCACCTGATAAATGACTCGGCGACAACAGAAGCGCAACTGCAAGCATTCTTCGAGAATCATCAAGACTTTTTATTAGACAAAGACTACAGCGAGGCGCGGTCTCATATAACTTTGCAGAAAGAATCGGGTGACGCATTAATACCAGATTTTGCATTGAAACCGTGGAACACCAAGTCTTTATGCGACTTGCTTGAATTGAAGTTGCCATCGGCGCGAATACTCGTCGGCTCCGATGCGCGGGCCCGGTTATCAGCTGCCGTATTAGACGCTGCAGCGCAGCTCCGCGATTACAGAGACTTCTTTGAAAATGAACGGCAGCGTGCGGCGGTTTACAAGAGCTACCGTCTGAAGTTCTTCCGACCCAAGATGTTTGTGATCATCGGCCGCCGAAAAGCCGAGCATGCTGAGGCGATGCGCAGTGCAGAAGGAGATTTACCGAACCTGACCTTGCGTACTTATGACGACCTGCTGGAACGCGTCAGGGCACAAGCGCGAAAGTACAACCTTGGGTGGTAGTCAGGCGGAAGTAGGAGTTGAGACGGCGTGTCTCTCGATGAGTGGGTTCGGTTAATTAGTGCAGTGCTCGGTTTCAGGGCCATCATGATCGCTCCCGGGCCATGCCGCTGTTAGCGGGAGAATCGGCAGCGATCAGGTAGGTGTAGCGGTGCCCGCCAGCGCATGGTGCCCCGCGCCAGCTAGGAGCAGTTTGGATGAAGGAACAGAGGTCGGCCGGGTCACTGGCGACGTTAGGCGATGGTTGAGCCAGCGCTGAACTCGAGGCGCTACCTCCGCGCCACTAAATCGAACAAGTGTTTGCGCCCTGTCGGACTCCTATGCAATCCTGTATGGGGAGCGAATTCCATCGATGTACTTCACACATATACGCAAGATCGGAGTCTGCATGCCAGGCAAGGCTCGGGTTGCCACGCTCGCGAGAGAGCTTGGCGTCACCAGTCAGGAGTTGCTCGCCAAGCTGTCTGAGATGGGCGAGTTCGTGAGGTCTGCAGCAAGCACCATCGAGGCACCCGTCGAGCGACGTTTGCGCGAAGCGTTCGCAAGCCCAGACCAGTCTCACTACGTCCAAGTGCGATCGTCAGCCCCACGAACTTACCCGAAGAACCCATTCGGCTTAGGCCTGCCGGCCACAGCGCAGGGCTACGCACGAGACATCCCCGAATGGCGCCCTCGGCTTCCGCGCCCGTTGGCCCCTAGTAGAAGCCGCCCACGCCGAGAGTGGCATCGTGGACCCCAGCCGTCCGGCTTCACCAAGTTCTTGATCGAGGAACTAGTTGTCATTCGCCGCAATGAGGACGACCGAGTACCACCCCCGCAGTACCGCTACTGGGCCGATGAAGTAACAGAGGGCGAAGCGATCGCCGCTGAGTGGAGCGGCTGCCTTCTGGACGGCATGAGCTACTCCGACGTACTGGCATGGATCAGAGCCTTCAACCCTGAAAGCTTCTGGGGCGATCTCTTCAAGTCGGAGCGGCCGGCCCAGCTAGCGACCCAACTGAGGCAGGCAGGTATAAAGCCGTCCGAGATCGGTTGGAGCTATGAAGACAAGGACCAAGGAACTCTCGCATCTCGAGTCGTGAAGGGATGGTGGTCTGTTGCTATGGCGGTCACCGAGATCGAACGCCGCCGCTCCCTCAAGCAGTAGATCCAGCCGCGTAGTTCGACGATGTACTTGGTATGCCACTACCAAGTGATCAAGTTCGTCTGATGCAAAGAGACGACGCACGTGGACCTGACGGATTGCTGCGACCGCGACCCTCGGGGTGCCCCCACGTTTGTCCGGTCCAGGCGTCGAGCCACGCAGTGTGCCGGCTCGGCTGGCCGGCGAGCTGGTCTTGGGGACTCGGCGAAGCGAGTGGGATCGGGAGGCGGGGACAATTTCGAATTCCGTCGCAGAACCTCCAGCCTGACAGGCTGGCTCGAAACAGCCATCACTGTGCGGGGTTTGAAAGCTGTCCCAAGAGGTCCACCACGACACGCTTACTCGAAACCCGGTCCTGAAAGACGTCAGCGAGTACGGGTGTCCGGTTCTCTGGAACGGGCCTGATCGGCAGATCGGGCCCGTTTTCGTTTGTCTGCCCGGATTCGGACGGTAGCGCGTGCTTACCGTCCGGCCGGTTGCCGAGCGCGAGCTGCTTCTGTCGCTGGTAGACCCAGGACGCCTCGGTGATCTCGTCGAAGGGTGCTTTGAGGACGTCGCCGGTTACCTGGGCTTGGTGTTCGTCGTCATTGAGGTAGAAGCGCTCGTAGAAGCTCTGGTTGATCAGTCTGCGGATTTCGTCGGGGGCTTCGCGGTAGAGCTGGGCGGCGTTGCGGGCGCGGTCGAGGCATTCGGTCAGGCGTTGGGCGCCGAGTTCGAGCTGACTGGTGGTGTCAGCCAACTGGGCCTCGATACGTGCCCGCTCGACGCGGATGGCGTTGCTGCGTTCCTGGATTTTGCTGCGGCTGAGCTGGCCGTCGGCGGCGAGGTCGATGAGCCGTCCCTCACGGGTCTCCAGCTTGGTCAGCTGGGCGCGAAGCCGGCTGTGAAGTTCGTGGGCGAGTTGCTGATGTTCGGCCATAGCTTGCCCAAGCTGTTGCTTCAGCTCGCGGGTGAAGGCCTCACCGATGTCGAGACGGTGGGTGTAGTGCCGAGCGATGGCTTCCTCGACCTGGCTCACCGGCAGGTGGGGGAGGTCGCACAGCCCTTCCTGGCGGGAACGACAGACGAAGTAGCCGTAGTACTGCCGGTTCCGGCCTCTGACCTCGGTATAGATGAGCCGGCTGGTGCGGCCCTGCTCATGGCAGCGCTGGCAAAACAACAGGCCTTTCAGATGATGGGTCAGGACGCGGTCGCGCTGGCCGCGGGCCGAGCGAGCTTCAAGGACTTGCTGCACCCGGTCGAACAGCAGTTGCGGGACGATGGCTTCGTGCCGACCGGGGATAAGTTCGCCATCCACCTCGACCCAGCCGGCGTAGTACGGGTCGGACAGCATCGAATGCAGCTTGCTGTCTGACACCGGCTGTTCCGGCCACCGGGCCGAGGGCCGGGTGGTGAGACCGAGGTCGGCCATCGCGGCGGTGAGCCGGTCGATGGAGTAATCGCCGGTGGCATACAGCTCGAAGGCTTTGAGCACCAGCGGCGCCCGCTTCGGGTCCAGGCCGATGCTGTTGAACAGCCGGCCGTCCTGCTCGGCGCGGATATTGAGGTAACCGAGCTTGGCGCGAGTGACGGTGCCTCCCTTCAGCCGCTTGTAGCGCATCTTCGCGCTGATGTCCTCGCCGTTCCGACGGACCTCCATCTCGTTGAAGATGTCGATGATGCCTTCCATCGCATCGGCGACGTAGCCCTCACCGAAGTCCTCCTTGGCCGAGACCAGCTTGACACCCAGCTTGGCCAGCTGCCGCTTGGTCAGGGCGGCGTCGGTGAAGTTACGGAAGGCCCGCGAGCGCATATAGATGATCACGTAGTCGATTTCCGGGTGCTCGCGCAGGTAGGCGAGAACCTGGCGGAACACCGGCCGCTTCTCGATGCTTTGGGCTGAGTTGCCGGGCTCTACGAACACCTTGTCCACCACCGCGTTCAGCGCATCCGCGCGGCGCTGACTGAACTCCCGCTGAGTAGCGATCGAGTTGCCGTCCGGGTCGATGTCGATCGCGGTGTCCATCTGCCGAGGCGTGGACACGCGCAGGTAGAGGAGCGCGTGCTTCAACTCGCTGGACACGGCAAGGGGCGAACTCGTCATGCGGCAACCTCCAACAGGTGAGATTCGGCGGAGCGGTAGTAGCGGGCGGCGCGCATAGGCGTAGCGCGAGGGTGCCGACCTGTAAGCAGCGGTTCGCCGAGGCCAATCTGTGCCAGCCGGACTTGGATGGCTTCCTGCGACACGTCGAACAGTTGCGCGAGGTCGTCAGGCCGTTGGATGCCGTCGTAATAGGCAGCAGCGAGCAAGCGCTTAGGTATAAGCACGCAGCCGGCGAAGTAGTCGGCGATGATCTCAGCGACCGGCCGCTGGTACGCGTAGCGGCCCGGCCGGATGCCAGGACTCGGATGGTCGAGAATGTGCTTGTACTCGTGCAGCACCGTGAAGCGTCGCCGTCGCCTGGGCTCGGTGGGATTGAGCGAGATTACCCAGGTGCGGCGGTGGCGATCCCAGTCGCTGCAGCCGGAAGCTGCGTGCGCCGGTAGGTCCGGGTCGTGCTCGACAGTGATCCGCGGCTGATCCGTGACGATGCTAGTCGGCACCGGCACGACCACTCCGTCCTGCAGTTCGAGCAGTCGGTTGGCTTGGCGCTCGGCGAGCCGGAGGGCTTCGTCGAGCGTCATGGGATGAGCGGGAGCGAGAGCGCGGAGGCTGGCCAGCACGCTGCCCCCTGGGTGGGTTGCTGTTGTGGTGATGTGCATGCTGACCTCCTTTCGCGTTGATGGTTGATAGCTAGGGTTGTTCGTCCTCCCGGTCTACGGGTCCGGTGTCGCCGTGCCGTTGAGCCCGGCGATTGGCGTAGGCCTCGATGTCGGCGATGGCTTGCTCGTCCAGGCCGCGGTATTTGGCCCGCAGGTAGGGCTTGAGTGTGGGTAGCTCGCCGACGGGCAGCCAGTCGGCTAGGACGTAGAGGTCGCTGACGGAGAGGTCGAGCGCCCGGGCGATCGCGATGAGCGTGTCCGGGAGCGGACTGAGGTTGGTGCCGGCTTCCAGGCTGGCGACAATGCTGACGTGAAAGCCGCTGCGGGTGGCGACTTGGCGCATTGATAAGCCAAGCTCCATTCTCCGGGCTGCGATAATCTCGGCGAGTTGCTTCGCCTGCTGCTCCGTTAATGAGGTCCGTCTCATTATGAAATCGATTATATCGAAATTGCGTCGGTTCGAACAGACGGTTTGTATATTCCACAACGCAGATAAGGCTCGCCTATCCGATTTCGCCGTTGAATACCCAGACCCCGACCGGGGTGGCCGGGACGGTGTAGAGGGTGCCGTTGCGGACCATCGAGCGAGCCAGGCCAGGGATGTCGATGTCGACGAACTCCCGGAACGGCGGCGCGATCGCAGCATCCAGCTTGGCATCCAACTCGTACGCATCCACAAGGGTTTCTGCGTAGTGGTCGACGCTGGTGTAGTGGCCGAGGTAGGCCCGCTCGAAGAACTCGCGGCTGCTGTCCTGGTGCTCCTCGCGGCGTGCGGCCCAGGCTTCGAACGCTGCTTGCCGGAGCAGCGCTTCGATAGTGATCGGTTCCCGGACGCCATTGCCGTGATTTCCGCCGTTACCCATGCCGGTCTCCTCCGATGAATTGCGGGAATTGAGGAGCAGGAACGGTAACTGGCGATTTGCAAAAAGGCGAGCCTAAGTTTCTTGGTGATTTCTAGGTATTGCGAATTCATGCCGGAACGGCTACGCACGGCGTTCATTTGAATATCCAGACACCGCCATCGGCAGCCGGCAGCGCATGCAGATCGCGGAGCAAGTCCGCGGCAGTGGCGCTGATGTCGATCTTCACGTAGGGCCGCACGGTGGCCGGCAGGTTCTCATCGAGGATGCGGTCATAGCCTAGGTCATTGACCAGCTGCTCGACGTAGGCGTGCAGGCTGTCGTAATGGCCGAGAAAGGCCGAGTCGAAGCCATCGAGTAGTTCCTCCTCTTCCACCACGTCGGCATAGGCCGCGAAGGCGGGCCCGTGCTCGGTGATGCCCTTAGCTATCCGGCTGATCCAACTCAGATTCTCGTGTTCGTCGATGCGCAGCGGCGCGAAGCCGTCGTAATCGAAGATGGCCCACTCCTCCGCCGGCTCACCAGTAGCAGCGGTCAGCGGGGACGCCGCGAGCATGGTGGCGACATCGGCCTGCAGCTCGGCCTCATCCCGCGCCGCGTTGAGCCAGGCTCCGTGCAGCGTGCCGTTGTTGTAGTCGGCCAGCGAGGCCACCCATATCTGTGGCGGCACGACGATATCGGCTTCGTGCCGCTCGGCCGGTGGCTGACTCGGCGGAACCTGCTCGCTATTCATTGGTTGCTCTGGACTCATGGGTGACCTCCTTTCGGTTACTCGCTTTGCTTGGAGTTACTGGCAGGGGCGAACGGTGAGACATCGGGAGTCTCAAACCGTCCGGCCCCCTGCCGGGGTTGGCACCGAGTGGTGCCGCTAACGCGATATGCGTCAGCCAGTGGACCTGCTGCCACGGCGTTGGCCGCTGGTCTTGCCGCCGCTGTCGGGCTGCGCCGGTTGCTCGGTCCCTTCAACGGAGGCTTCGGCCGCCGGTTCGGTGCTGCTGAACAGCGCTGCCAGGGCATCCCGGCGGCTGGCCGCATCGCGGTCGATGTCAGCGATGGCCGCTTGGATGCGCGTGACCAAGGCCGGATCGGACTTGGCCTGTGCCAGGTGGGCCTCACAGGCAGCGATCACTTCCTCCTGGAAGCTGCGGTTCCGTAGTTGAGCGATCACGGTGATCTGCGTGTGCAGATCAGGGCGGAAGCGGATGCCCAACGTTTTGAAGCCGTTCTTGCCGCTGGTGCTGGTGTCCGGTTCGGACATGGCTACCTCCTCGGTGCTGTTGCGGGCGAGCGGATTCGACATCTGTCGATTCACTTAGGGGTGCTCGGCCGCATGACACCGACGAGGCATCAGGCCGCCTGCCTGGCTGGTCCGGCGCGAATGTCTTGGATGCGCCGCTGGGCGAGGCGGGCGAAGTCCGGGTTGAGTTCGATACCGAGCCAGTCCCGACCCAGCTGCTCCGCTGCGATCGCCGTGGTGCCGGCACCGAAGAACGGATCGAGCACGATGGCCGATTCCCTGCCTGCCCGGCAGTCGCAGGTCGGCCCGAGCGCACTGCGGATTGCCGTGCCGCCGATGGACCGGATCAGCTGCCGCCGCCACGGCGCCCGGCACCGCGTGCAGCGGGCCTCCGGGCTGCCGGCTTGAACGACGCGGCGAGCCAGCGTCAGCGGGAAGGTGGCGTGGTGGGCGCCCCGGTAGTTGCTCGATGCCAGCGTCCAGACGTCGCCCGGGTTCTTGCCGAGCGGGTGCCCGATGATCCCGCGAGCCTTCAGCAGATCGAGGCCGGAGGCGTCGTCGCCGTTCGGGCCGCGCCAGGTTTCCCGTGGCGGTCGCTGGAAGTCCGGTCGCAGCCGGCCGTGGTGGCTGGTGGTGTGCGGGGTGCGGATGGCGTCGAGGTCGAAGAAGTAGCGCGGCTCCTTCGTGAACAGGTACAGCGCTTCCCAGGTGCACGTCAGCCGATCCCGTACCGAGCTGGGCATCGGGTTGGACTTGGCCCAGACGATCTTGTTCCTGAGCAGCCAGCCGTCGGCAGCGAGGGCTAGGGCCAGCCGTTCGGGCCCGAGCAGCAGACTTTTACGCGATGCACCTTGGCGCGGATGGGTGGCGTAGGTGTCGGCCAGGTTGAGCCACAGGCTGCCGGTCGGCAGCAGTACCCGGTGCAGTTCACGGATGATCGCCTTCAGGTTGCTGACCCACTCCTCAACGTGACGCTCCAGGCCGAGCTGTCCCGGAACCTGGTAGTCCCGTAGCAGGTAATACGGCGGACTCGTGAGCACCATGTCCACACTGGCGTCCGGCAGCTGCCGCAGCTGCTGGTCAGCGTCACCGACGATGATTCGCCGACGGACCCCGCTCACTGTCCGCCTCCCGTCAAGGTGGCGAGGACCTGTTCGGGTGTGGTGACGCGGAACAGGTGCGGATCGAGTTCGCGGGCCGCTTCGAGCGCCTGACGCAGCTTTGCAGCGCGCAGCTCGTCCGGCACCACCCAGACCACCAGCGGGAACAGTCCGTTGTTGGCCTGCTCGGCCCCAGCGCGGCGGTAGGCCTCATATTGTCGGCACTGCTTGATGAGCGTTGGGATGCTTTCGGTGGCCCGGTCGACCTCGATGAACCAGTGATCCTCAAACTCACCAACGGCGGTCACCGCGTACAGGTCGGGCTTGAGCACAGCCGGCTGGCCGCTGGGACCGGTGTAGCTGCGCCAGGCGGCCGGTTCGATTTCTACCGTCAGCAGCTCCAGCCGGTCGGCTCGGGCGGCTTCGAGCAGCGCCAGGTGGGTGTCGGCGATAGCCAAGTAGTGGCGAACGAATCCCTCACCCGGCTCGCGGATGCGGCCGACCGCTCCAAACCCGGCGCGGAGGTTGCGCAGCCGCTGACCGGCGGTGGTGAGCATCCAGACCGAGGACGCCGAGCCGGCCTCCATTCCACCGATCCGCCGCACCGGACGCTGTAGCAGATCCCAGCCCTCCAACCGCAGCAGCACCCGTCGGCACACACGGCCAGCTGACTCGCTGGTGGTGTGCAGGTCGAAGGCGAAGACGTGCAGCTGCCGGGTGGTCAGGAAGCGGTGGGAGCCGACGAGTTCGAGGACCGCCCAGTCACGCTCGGATAGGCGCCGGGCCAGCTCATCCAGCCCCATCCCAAGCGCCCGGCTGCGTTCGGGTAGTCGTGCAGTGCGCCTCATGTGAGCCGCACTTTCTGTCTATCTTTCGGGGCAGCAGATGAGACGAAGGCCATTGGATATGGATGGTCGGGACGGTTGGTGAATGGCAGGGCTGGTATAGCGGAGGGCTGGGCGGCCGGACGGATGCGGCGGCTGGTCATGGCATGGTCCTCCGCCG
>Ga0157370_10003905_pt1 | contig 17374 bp, 9 predicted proteins | sample C35metaG_FD_113463 | JGI IMG/M metagenome (GOLD analysis project Ga0157370, IMG submission 113463) | Corn rhizosphere microbial communities from Kellogg Biological Station, Michigan, USA - C3-5 metaG | ecosystem: Host-associated > Plants > Roots > Rhizosphere > Soil | place: USA: Michigan...
GGTAATTTTGTAATTGCCGGCGATTTGGTAGATCTGCACCATTATCCAGACCCCGCAATGCCGAGACCAGACCTATTCGGTTCCACGCACGCTATTGTGCTTGGTGAATTTGGCGGTTTAGGACTGTCCGTATCAGGACATACCTGGAAAGCAAAAGACAACTGGGGTTATCAGACTTTTAAAACTGCCGATGAAATGCTGGATAAGTATAGTTCATTTATGACAAAAATGCAGGAGCTCATCCAAAAGGGATTATCCGCTGCGGTCTATACGCAAACAACCGATGTGGAACAGGAAACGAATGGTTTGATGACCTACGACAGAAAAGTGATTAAAATGCCTGTTGAAAAATTGAAAAGTGTACACGATAAATTGTATTTGCCGCTTGTACCATAAATTAATGAAACACACACCTGATTTATTTTATAAATACACACAAATGAAACGATTTATTCTCACAGCTAGTTTAGCGGCACTATTGCTAAGGGCATCTGCACAAGAGCGGATTGCCCCGGCTTATCCGCTAATTACGCATGATCCTTATTTTAGTGTCTGGTCTTTTACCGACAAATTAAATGCTTCTCCAACCAAACATTGGACCGGTACTGCCCAATCCTTGACAGGTTTGATCAAGGTAGATGGAAAGGTATACCGTTTTTTAGGCGACCAGGAACGAAATTTTATTACCGCATTGCCTGCATCAGACGAAAAAGCCTATCAGGTGCAATATACGGAGAATGAACCTGCAAAAGGCTGGGAGCAGTCCAGTTTTAGTGATGGTAGCTGGAAAACAGGTACAGCACCATTTGGCGATGGTTCCGCGACGACACCATGGAGGAGTAAAGACCTGTGGACGCGCCGGACATTTAACCTGGACAGAACAGATTTTAAAGGTCTGCAGTTGAAATTAATGAACGATGATGATGTTGAAGTCTATTTGAACGGAACACAGATCTTTAACTGCAAGTGTTTTAATGGTAAATTCATTTATATCCCAACAGACCAGAAATTATTAAAGAAGGGAAAAAACGTACTGGCCATTCATGTAAGAAATAATGTTGGCGGACAGTGGCTGGACGCGGGCCTGGTGTATGACAAACCAGTTGCAGCTGAGCAAAATGTACTGGCAGCTAAACAAACCAGTGTAAAATTGAATGCAACGCAAACCAGCTATACGTTTGATTGTGGTGCGGTGAACCTGGATGTCGCTTTTACTTCCCCATTGTTAATGGATGATTTGGATTTAATGTCCCGTCCGGTATCCTATGTGTCTTTTAAAATAAAGGCAAAAGATGGAAAAAAACATACTGCCGAAGTATATTTTGGTGCATCAACAGCCTTATCTACCCATACAGAATATGAAGAAGTAACGGCTAAACAATACAACACCGGTTCATTATCGATATTGAAAGCGGGTACAAAGGAACAAGCCATCTTGAAAAAGTCTGGAGATGATGTACGTATTGACTGGGGATATATGTACGTTGCGGTTCCTCAAAATGCAAATGCACGTCAGTATATCAGCCCTTCTGCCAATGCTGTCGCTGATTTTGTTGCAGGTAAAAAAACAAGTGCTGCAGCTGCAGAAGGCAGGAAACTAAGTCTTTCAACGGTTTTGCCCTTTAATGAAGTGGGCATTTCGGCAATTGAAAAACGTATTTTGGTTGGTTATGATGATATTTACTCCGTACAATATTTTGGAGAAAACCTCAGGCCATGGTGGAACCGGAACAACAACCAAACTATTGACAAGCAATTAACACTGGCCAACACGGACTATGCTTCAGTTTTGAAGAAATGTGAAGTTTTTAATCAAAAATTCCAGGCAGAAAACCTACAGGCGGGCGGAAAAAAATATGCTGAACTTTCAGATCTGGCTTACCGTCAGGCCATTTCAGCTCATAAATTAGTGCAAAGCCCTCAGGGAGAAATCCTGTTCCTTTCCAAAGAAAACTTCAGTAATGGCTCTATCAATACCGTAGATGTAACTTATCCTTCTGCGCCTTTATTTCTGGCTTACAATCCAGACCTCCTTAAAGGTATGCTGAACGGAATTTTCTATTATAGTGAAAGTGGAAAATGGAAAAAGCCTTTTCCTTCCCATGATTTAGGTACTTACCCTCTGGCTAATGGCCAAACCTACGGAGAAGATATGCCTGTTGAAGAAGCTGGCAATATGGTGATTCTAACAGCTGCAATTGCTAAAACAGAAGGAAATGCAGAATATGCCAGAAAACATTGGGAAACTTTATCCACCTGGGCAAACTATTTAAGTAAAGCAGGTTTGGATCCGGCGAACCAATTGTGTACAGATGATTTCGCCGGCCATATGGCTCGCAACGCAAATTTATCTGTTAAAGCAATTGTGGCCATCGGCGGTTATGGTATGCTTGCTGAAAAGCTGGGTAAATCTGAAGAGGCCGCTAAATTCACCCATATGGCAAAAGAAATGGCGCAGAAATGGATGCAAATGGCCGATGCCGGAGACCACTATGCCTTAACTTTCGATGGAAAGGATACCTGGAGCCAGAAATATAACCTGGTTTGGGATAAGGTATTGAACCTGGATATTTTTCCAAAGGAAGTCTATAAAAAAGAGATCAATTATTATTTAACCAAACAACGGGAATTCGGTTTGCCTTTAGACAGTCGCCGTACCTATACCAAGTCAGACTGGATTCTTTGGACAGCAACCCTTACCGATAACCCCGAAGACTTCAATAAGCTGGTCAATCCGGTATTTAAATACGCATCAGAAACCTCAAGCCGGGTACCCCTGAGCGATTGGCATGAAACAACAGATGGCAAACAAGTGGGCTTCCAGGCACGCAGTGTAGTAGGTGGGTATTCCATTAAGCTCCTGGATTACAAATTGAATAACAGATAATTAATTAAAAACAAGATTGTTGATGAAAGCTTATTTAAAATACAATTCCTCTCCATTGCTTCTTGCAGCACTGATCCTTACAGCATCCTGCAACTCTTCCTCAAATCATCGAGGGCAGACAGCCACAGGTCTGGACTCAGGCCCCATTTCCGCAAAAGCTTTTGAAAAGAAAATAGATGGCAAAGAGGTTCATCTGTATACACTGGAGAACAACAGCGGCTGTAAAGCACTGATCACCAATTATGGAGGAAGACTCGTGAGTTTGCTTGTGCCCGACAAAAATCAAAAACTGGTAGATGTTGTTGCAGGATTTGACAGCGTAGATGGATATCAACAATCAACAGAACCTTATTTCGGGGCAACCATTGGGCGGTATGGTAACCGGATTGCTAAAGGCAGATTTACCCTGGATGGAAAAGTATATACCCTATTTACCAATAATGGTCCAAATACATTACATGGAGGCAAGAAAGGCTATCAGGATGTCGTTTGGGAGGCAAAAGTTCTGGATAAACAAAGTCTGGAACTCACTTATCTCTCTAAAGATAGGGAAGAAGGTTTTCCAGGTAACTTAAATTTGAAAGTAATTTATACCCTGACTGATGATAATGCCCTTAAAATTAGCTATGAGGCAGTTACAGATAAAAATACCGTAGTGAACTTAACCAATCACGCCTTCTTTAACCTGAACGGGGAGCAAAGCGGTACGATATTAAAGCACCTGGTTAAAATTAATGCGGATAAATATACACCAGTAGATTCTACACTGATCCCGCTAGGTGAACTTGCTATGGTTAAAGGAACGCCATTTGATTTTACCGTGGCCAAAACTATAGGGGATCGTGTAGATGCTTTAAATGATCAACTGAAAAATGGCAAAGGTTATGACCATAATTTTGTATTGAATTCTCATACTCCTGATCAGCCTGTTGCCATTGTTACCGGAGATCAGAGCGGGATAGTGATGAGTGTTTATACGGATCAGCCCGGTCTGCAATTTTATAGCGGTAATTTCATGCAGGGTAAAAATACCATGAAAGGAAATCATAAAGATGATTTCAGGACAGCCTTTGCCCTGGAAACCCAGCATTTTCCGGACAGCCCGAACCAAAAATCTTTTCCTTCAACGGTACTAAAACCAGGGGAAAAGTATAATTCTGTTTCTACCTATAAGTTTACTGTAGGACAATAGAACAATAAAAATAAGGAATAAATACAACCTGATTAATTATGAGCCCTATGGGAGAATAAAGAGGATGAGACCAAATTTTCATTTCATCATTTCGGTATAAAGCCAAAAATGACGAATCCCGGAGGATGGACTAATTCAGCAGAAAATAAGCTGAATTAGTCCAGTAGATTTGTATTGTGTGTTAATTTATAGTTAACAGTTGCTGTTGTTTGCATAGACTTCAACTAAAATAAAATACACACTGTTTTTTTATAATAAATGTGAAAAAAAACAGCTTAAAATTTTGCTAAACCGTTTTACTTGAGTATATTAGTATTACCATTGATAAATAGATCAAAAATAATAAAAACCAAATTTAAACTAAATTAGCATCATGAACAGCAACCTCTTTATTAAAATCTTAACCTAAAGATTTATTGTATTTTAACTTAAAAGAGATTTTTAGAAAAGCCTCTTTGGATGAATTAATTAAATATTTTTTGATAAATATTGGATTGAGCAGGAATTCTTTTGTCAGATTTTTTGGACTGATGTTCTTGGCTGCATCCTGTTTTTAGCAAGTATTGTAAACTGATTAATAAATATGAATGGAAATTTCTACGCTTAACTAAACCCCTCAAGCCAATTTTTAAACAAAAGTGATCTGGCTTTAAGGCTGGTGCTTTAACTGGCAGGTTCCTTCTTGATATCAAAGAAGGAATTTGACCGGAAGGGAATTGTTTTGTTTGTTTTTTAAGCTGAAATCTCCAGTCTCTAACTGAAGAATATGCGTGTTTTATTACTAACAGGTTTCTTTTTATTGGCGCTGTGCGGCAATAACTATGCAGAAAAGGTCTTTCTTCAACAGGATACCACCAGGAAAGATACCTTGAAGGCCGTTGATCTGTCACAAAAGAAGGAGGCACTTTTTTTTAAAGGCCTGCTTCCGAAATCGGTTTCGAAAAAACCAGCAGACCTGGCAATTTACCCGGCAACTTCCCTGCAACAGGCACTAAAGGGGCAGGCCCCAGGATTGTATGTTCAGGAGCCCAGCGGAGAGCCCGGGACTGTACAGCAAATGTACATCCGCGGATTGAGTACGCCCCTGCTCTCTAAAAGAGACGTTTACCAGGTGCAGCCATTGGTCGTCCTGGACGGGATTCCTCTGGTCACAGAAGAACATCCGTTTGCTTTCGACATCCAGCAATACGACTACAACAGAGCTGGCCCTGCAACCAACTTACTGGCAGGAGTTGACCTCAACAACATAGCCAGTATAGAGGTCTTAAAAGACCTTGCCGGAATCGCCTATTTTGGCCCAAGAGGAGCAAACGGAGTCATCTTACTCACCTCCAAGCAAGCCGGAATTAAACGTCGGGTAAGCTTTAATTCTTATTTTGGCATGGCGCAGCGCCCCAGTGTAAATACCATTAATGGAGAGTACGAGAATAATTTCAGAAAACAGTTTTATGACCGTTATACACCGAATGGCAGATATAATGAAGACGATGTTTATCCGCTTTACCTGAGCGATTCTTTAAATACGGCTTACTATGGTCCTTCCAATTGGAGCGACAGTTATTACAGGAATGCCGTGGTATATGGCATTCATGCAGATATCTCCGGAGGTTCAGAGCGTGCCAGTTTTCGTTTTGCAGTGGGCAATGTTAAAACTGGTGGGGTAGCTGATCGAACGGGCCTTGATAAATACAACGCCTTTTTTAATGTGAATATGAAACCATTACCCTGGCTGCAGTTTTCAGCATCCGTAAATGGTACACGTTTAAACCGTGTGCGTAATAAAAATCTCCGTGACCGGTTTGCACAGATGGTTTATATTCCAGATTTGGGCGCTCCGCTTTCGCCCAATAAAATCAATTATGATGCCTACCTAAGCCAATTTGACAATGGTTTTGATAATAATTTTAATAACCTGGTACAAGGGCAGGGCAAGTTGATTTTTGACCTGGGAGATTTTAAGTTCGTATCCAGACTCGCCATAGACTACAATGAAGGCTTCAGAGATTTATTCTACCCCAGAACATTAATGGAGGGAAATAGTTATGCCTCAAATTATTATGGCTTTAACCAGCGCATGGTCTTTGATAATTTTCTAACCTATACGCATCTGTTCAACAAAAAGCATCTGCTGAGCGCAGAGCTCGGTCAATCTACCCAGTGGGATACCTATAAATACAACAACAGTTATGCCTATAAAGGGGTAAATGATTTCATTAAGATCAATCTATTGGAATCAGATCCTAATAATGGAAATTACCTGACCCCTCTGGCCTTTCCCAGACCATTGGTTTATAAATTTCTTGACCGGACCAAACAGAATCTGGTGGCTTTTTATGCAAAGGGAAGTTATAGTTTTGAGGAGAAATACACCTTCTCCTTATTGTTAAGAGAAGATGCCTCTTCCAATGCCCAGCCCACCAGCAGATGGTTATTTACACCAACACTGTCTGCCGGATGGAACGTAAAAAAAGATTTGCTGGCGGGTAACAAGTTTATCTCAGATCTGAATTTCAGGATCAGTGCCGGACGTTTAGGTAAATTAAATTCCTTCGATAATTACGCACAAGGGCCACAATACACAGCTGATGCCGGTTTTACGGGGAACCTGACCGCTCCCGGATTTAATGCCTTTGCGGTACTGACCCGCCCCTATACCTTTGGATGGGTAGGTTATGGTATTCCATGGGCTTATACTGACCAGTTAAATGTGGGGTTTGATTTTGGCTTTGCAAAAAGCCGTCTTCGGGGAAGTATAGACTTATATACTAAAAATGACAAGAACCAGCTGATTGGTGTGCCCGCTTATGCCGAATATGGTTATAGCCAGGCTTATGAACCTGGGATGAATGTAAACAATACGGGAGTAGATCTTTTGATTAGTGCAGATATCCTCAAGACCAGTAAAAAAGGCCTTGGCTGGACCAGTACCTTGAATTTTAACCTCAATAAAAACCGTTTAACGGCTTTGCCAGGAGGGCGTACTGAACTGGTGATCGGCAATCGATATCTGCAGGTCGGACAGCCTATAGATCAATACTGGCTGCTTCAAAATCAAGGAATTTATAATGCAGATAAAGATGTTCCACAAGTCAACGGTAAACCTATGACCTATACCGGGATTGCACTCCATGGAGGAGATCCGGTCTGGAAAGACCTAAATGGAGATAACCGTATCGACAATAAGGACAAAACTTTAATGGGGCATATACTTCCTAAGCTATCGGGAGGTTTCCAGAACCAGTTTAGCTATAAAAACTGGAATTTAGGCATAGACCTTTATTTTAATCTCGGGCGCCAGCTGATCAACCAGGAAATGGCCAACCGATTTAATTTTATTAATCGGGAAGGAACGGTGGCAATGACCTCTGTTAAAGAGATTACCTATTGGGAGAAAAGAGGCGATTATAGTAAATATCCGCTCTATAATCCCTGGAGTACAGTGATTCCTTACCGTTCTGACCAGGATTTATTCCTTGAAAATGCGTCCTTCCTGAAGCTGCGAACCATTTCACTCGGCTATGACCTGAGTCCATTGCTCAAAAAGAAAGGAATAGAGCGTATTTACCTCTATGGCTCGGCCAATAACCTGTTTACGATCACACCTTACACCGGACAGGACCCTGAGCTGGTCGATTATACAGGGTATGATACCGGCTATGGAATGCCAATTCCCAAAACGTACACCATTGGTATCCGGATGGAACTATAGTCTGAAAAGAAACGATATAAGCCATTAATAGAAACAATATGAAAGGAAATAGAATACTATACTTTTTACTCCTACTTGCAGGATTTCTTTCTGCAGGCTGTAAAAATGTACTGGACATAGATTCTACCCGCACTGTCGGAGAGAAGAACATGTGGAATACGCTGGAAGATACCAGGGCTGCATTGCTGGGTACCTATTCATTGACGCGGGCAGCATTGGTAGACAATAATGCATTCTGGATTTATGGAGATGTGCGTACGGGTGAATTCAGTAGTCCAACAAGACAAGATCTGAAAGCAGTGATCAATAATGATCTGAATGCATCCTATCCGGTACTGGACGCCATGTCTAACTGGAGGCGCTGGTATGCAGTGATCAACTCGGCAAATATTTTCCTGGAACGCGTGCGGGATGTAAAAATAGCCGATCCAAGGTATACTGAAAACAATATGACTGTAGATATTGCACAGATCCGCTTTCTTCGGGCTTTTGCTTATTTCTACATGGTTCGCATATGGGGCGACGTACCTTTTATCATCACCTCTCACGATGGGAGTTTCGAGAATAAGCCCAGAGAAGACAAAGATAAAGTGATGGTCTGGGCAGAACAGGAAATTCTTAAGGCAGCAGCAGATTTGCCTTATAAATACAGTGCAAACGACATACAGCAACCTGGACGCTATTACAACGAGGACGAAAACCGTTGGAATGGAGTACTGGCGCGCAAATTAACTGCTTATGCAATATTAACCCATATTGCCGCATGGCAAGGTAATTATCCGGATGTTGCAGCGTATTCCAAATTTGTAGTAGATAATTACAACAAAGGCGGCAACAGCTATATTTCAACAGATGAACTTTGTTCTTCCGGAGGTTTTTTTAACGCGAAAAAATACAATCACTTGTTCGGTTTCAATTTTGACTACGGTCATCAGGATGGATCCTTTACCGGGCACCTGGAAGAACTTACGCTGGCAGAACCCGTAGTGAACAAAAGCCTCCCGGATATTTTTATGACCAAGGATTCTATCCTGTCAATTTTCAATGAAGAAAATGACGAACGCTTTCATCTGGACACCCTTGGGCGTCCTGGAGCAGAGCGTTATTTCTCTAATTTCAATGGAAAGTATCCCATCTTCAGCAAAGTGAAGGTTATAATGGATGGAACAACTGATCCAAGCTTCCGGCTTTTTGCCAGTGCGGTCGTATTTACCCGTTTAGAAGACATCACCTTGCTTCGTGCAGAAGCTCTGGCTGTTCTTGGGGAGAATCAGGGCGCTATAGACAACCTGAATACCATCCGGCAGCTGAGGAAGCTCAAAGCTTACGATGCCGTAGTGAACGGTGATTTACTGAGCGCCATTTTCCATGAACGGCAAAGAGAACTCATGGGCGAGGGACATCGCTGGTACGATCTGGTTCGTTATAACCGCTTACGTCCCCGTAATCAGAAATTCATAGACCTGATCGCGCGGAATGGCATTTATTGGCCACTCTCAACAACTATTCTCGGACAAAATCCGGCGCTTCAACAAAACTCTTACTGGAAATAACTGTAAAGCTATGAAGAAATTACACGACTGTTTTATCTTATTTACCCTGCTTATTATAGGCCTGTCTTGCACAAAAGATGGAGGGTATCATGACCCGCAACCGATAGACAAGGAATATAAAGGTACGACTTATGAATACCTCAAAAGTAAACCAGGTATTTACGACTCCTTATTGAGGGCTATAGAGCGCGTTGGGGCGGTGCACCTGCTGAACGACAGCAGCGTTACCTTGTTTGCGGTCACCAATCCGGGTTTTCAGATTGCCTTTACCAATTTGAACAATCTTTATGCTTTATCCGAAAAACCTTCACAGTCTTTATCTACCATTAAATATGAGCAGCTGGATACCATGATGGCCCAGTACATCATCAAAGGAAAGTATACCGCCAACGAACTTCGTCAGCAAGACGGACTGGCATTGACCACCGCAAGGTATACTTATCCAATGCATGCAAAAGTGGCTAAATCGACTTCCTCAGGTTACATAACCGGAGGCCCGGAATACATTTTGATCAGTGATACCCGGCGAAGTCAATTCAACAAGGACTGGGTGAGCGCAAATACAGGTTCGATCAATATCCATACAAAAAACGGTATTGTGCATGTCATGGCTTCAGATCATGTGTTTGGCTTTGATAATTTCATTACCAGATTGACCTTTAATCCACCACCACCTAACCTTTTCAAAATCATTGGCGGCAAGCAAACCGTTTCCCGGGAAAATGGCGGCGGAGCTAATGGAGTTGAGGGGTCTAACAACGTGATTGACGGAAATTCGCTGACCAAGTTCCTGTTGGGCTGGGGCCAGGGCAATAGCGTTGATCTTACGTTCGAGCTGGTTACGCCAGCCGTTGCCGGGGCTTATACAGTTACCTCTGCAAATGATGAGTCGGGACGGGATCCTTCAGACTGGAACCTGCAGGGCTCTATGGATGGAGAAAACTGGACCTATCTGGACAGTAAAACGAATCAGGTATTTGAAGATCGCCAGCAGCAAAAGGTATTCCGGTTTGTTAACCGCACTGCGTTTAAATTTTATAAACTCCAGATCACCAGGAACAATGGCGCCGATGGGATGCAGTTTGCAGACTGGACAGTCAATTTAGCCAAATAAAAAAGCATTAAAAAAAGAGATATGAACCAAAGCGTATTGTCAAACAGGAAAATAAATTTGCCAGTATACTGTGCAATCCTTGCCTTGCTGGTCTTTCCGGCATGTAAAAAACTCTATAATCTTCCTGATGCGAAAGAGTATCTGAGTAAAAACATCAATTACGATAATAAAATTATAGAACCCGTTATTGGCCGCTGGAACCTTCATGGAGGTTTTAAATCAGACAATTCCAGTTTTCCACTGACCTTTGAAATCCAGAACGCCCGTTACGGAGATGGAAGAAAAGTGACCGATCTTTTTCAGGTAAAACCAACTTACGTCTGGACTGCAGTTTACGATGGAAAAGAGAAAAGCCTGGAAGAAATAGAAGCGAAGCGGAAACTGGAAGATCATCCTTTATTCGAAGTGAGGCCTTCAGGCGAATTCGTTTTATGGCCAAGCTCTACAAATGAGCTGATCGAACCCCGGCCAACTGACAGCACCAGCCTGGCGCAGGACACCCGTTTCTTTGACCTTAAAATTTCCAATACAGGCGGAAGCATAGTTTTGAAAGATTTTCAGATACGTCCCTGGAGAGAAAGGCCTTATTCGCCAAGTAATGACATTAACCCCTTTACCGGTGGCGTTAACCGAGACCCTAAAGCGCCTAATGATCCGACCAGGAGAGACTATATCCGCCCCCGTCTGGACAATGTAATTGGTGCAAAAACACAAAAAGCACTCCGGAGCGATGACGATGTGAAGGATGTGGTGGTGTACATCAGACGATTTGAAGGAGGAAACGGCCATAGTTTGCGATTCAAAATTCTGAACACAGATAGTATCCCTATGAACCCCGCCTTGTTCAATGAAACCAAATGGGATTTGCTGGTGCACGGTTTCAACCGGAAAATGACCAATGAATACGTGCAGTATGATGTGGCTTACCCCGTACCATTAACTTCTGTAAATACCATATATACCAGCGGGGGAAATGCCAGAGCCGAGATTAAATACTCCAGAAGGGGATTTGGAGGCGGATTGACCACATCCATGTTTGGGTTGGATTTTAAGATCTTCAGAGCTGGCGACTGGGAAATTGTATTCCATTTCAAAAAAGACAATCCAAAGTTTGAAGATGAATAATGACCACCACAAATTTTATTCGATGAGACATTTTATAATAGCCATAGTACTGATGTGTTGCTTCAAAGCCACATTTGTACATGCTCAAACCAAAATTAAACTAAGTGGTAAGGTAACGGATCAGACCAATCTTGGTATTCCCGGAGCAACTGTTTTTTCGGGCTCGCCTTTAAAAAGTTTAACTGCCACCAATGGTTCCGGAGAATTCGTTATCATGATAGAGAGCGAAGCGGAACTGGTATTCAAATCAATTGGATTTATGGAATATCGTGTAAAGCTAAAACCTGGGCAAACCACCATTCTGGTCCGCCTGAAAGATAATTCCAAAGAAATGGATGAAGTTGTCGTAAGGGGATACGTAACACGGTCCAAACAATTAAGTACCGGTGCCTCAACCACCATCAGCGGAGATAAAGTACAGGACGTACCTGTTTCCAATATAGAACAACTTTTGCAAGGTAAGGTACCGGGACTCAATATCCAGGTCAATACCGGCGCACCAGGATTTAGAGGAACCACGACCATCCGGGGTATTTCCTCACTTTCTGTAACCGGAAGTGGAAGTGAATCTTTTTTGCAGCCCACTTCACCATTGTACGTCATTGATGGTGTTCCACTTGATGCTGATCAGGCCTCTCAGTTTGGCTTCCAGCAGCAAGGACCAGGAGTAAGCCCGGTATCCATGATTCCTCAGGAAGATATTGCAAGTATAGAGATTCTGAAAGACGCCCAGGCTACCTCTTTATACGGTTCCAGAGCAGCTTATGGCGTAATCATCATAACGACCAAGAGGGGGAATTCTCCAACACCAAGAATCCGCTACACACTCAATTCCTTCATGCAAAAGCCCCCGAAGCTTCGGGAAACCCTGGGTGGCAATCTGGAACGTCAGCTTAAAATCAGGCAGATCATTGAAAATGCTAAAAGTCAGGGAGACATAGACCGGATCGGCTCTACACCTTTTCTGGCAGATAGTTTAAATGCTTACTACAACAACTCCACCAACTGGCAGGACATTTTTTATCGCACCACCTTTAACCAGACCCATAATTTAGCCATTGACGGGGGCGACCAGAAATTTAATTACAAAACCAATCTGAATTATTACAAAGAAAATGGAGTGATCCGTAATACAGGGTTTGACCGATACAGTCTTACCATGCGTATGGAATATAAACCCAACGAAAAGTTTTCTTTTGTAGGCTCTGTTTTCGGAGGGATTGGAAAAACCAATAAAGGAGAAGGCTTAGGACTGCTGCAAACCGGTGTGGCAAATAACGGGATGGCCTCCTCCCTGCTTCCGGGCCCATCCTTCTTTCAGTCCACTTCAGGAGTCGTTTCTGCTTTAAAAACCAAAAATGACAACAATGCAAGAAACCTCCGCACAAATGTGGAGGCGGCATATATGTTCCTGGAAGGGTTGCGCGCTTCCACCAACCTGAGTTATAACTTTGATTCCAATACAGAAGACACCTTTACGCCGGCGGCTGCAAACGGGCAGTTTGCCAAAGTATATGCATTTAATGGTCGCTCAGATCGTTTATACAACAGGAGCGCCGTTACCTATTCCAAAAGCTTTGGAGAAAAGCATAACCTTTTTATAAATGCCTTTAACGAGATCTATGTAGAAGGAAAGCAAAACTCCATTACCCGTCAGGAAAGAACGCCCAACGATCAGTTCCAGGGGCCTCTGGGTTATGATGCCTATTATTCCAGGGGAGGAGGGATTCTTACAGATTACAGGAATTTCAGATCTGCTTCTTTTGCCGGTGCAGCCTCCTACGACTATATGAAGAAATATGTGGTTGATCTTTCCTACCGTTTAGACGGTACCTCAGGTAGTGGAACAGAAAACCCATATTCAAAAAATCCTGCAGTTGGTTTGCGCTGGAACTTTAAACAAGAAGATTTCCTTTCTAAAGCAGACTGGCTGGATATGGGCGCCATACGCCTGAGCTGGGGAATGAATATCAATCCAAACTCCTCTCTGGTAGATATTTATGGCAGATATAATATTAATGGAAATTACAATGGCCTGCAGGGGATTGGTATAGATTACGGCCTGATTCCGAATCCAAACCTTAAGCCTACCACAACTACCCAATACAACCTTGGTTTTGATATTGGCTTATTTAAAAACACCATTGAACTGACCTATGATACCTATTATAAAAGTGTAAAAAATATGGTCTTAGACCGGTACTTGTCTAATATCGCAGGTTTCGGTGTGCTCAAAAGTAACGATGCCAGTATAGTTAATTATGGTCATGAAATTTCTTTGACCGTGCGTCCGTTAAAGAACGGGCCTTTAACATTATCCTTTTCTGTTAACGGCGCCATTAATAACGACGTACTCACACAACTGCCCGACGAATACAATGGACAGATGATTCGCTGGGATTCCAATCAGGATTATCTGCAGCATATTGTATACCGGGTAGGCTCCAATACACTTTCAAATTACCTTCGCGTAAACCAGGGCGTGTATTCAAACAATAGAAATGTACCGGTAGATCCCGTTACAGGTTTGCCTTACCAAACAGGCGGCCGCTTCTTTGAGGCCGGAGATCCGATTTTTAAAGACGTGAACGGAGATTACATCCTGGATGAAAGAGACTATGAGATCACTGGAAATTCCCAGCCGATCTTTACCGGTGGTCTTTCTACCAATATTGGCTATAAAAATTTCAGGCTTGATGTTTATGCTTCTTTTACCGCCAAACGCACTATTCTGAATAATGCCCTGGCAGACCGCTTGCGTTTAATGAAAGATCCTTTTGGGGACCGCGCCGTAGTGCCACTGACCGATCTGGATATGTGGATGAAACCTGGCGATGTAGCTAAATACCCATATGCTTATAACTATACCCGTTTTGGAGCCATTCAACCTTATCGTCTGGATCAGTCCCTGTGGGAAGAAGATGGTTCTTATCTGAAGATCAATACTGTAACCCTATCTTATATGTTCGATAAGAAGCTGGCCAGAAGGCTGGGTGTACAAAGTATCAGGGTATATGTTTCAGGCGAGAACCTGCACACCTTTACCAGATATACCGGTCCAAATCCGGAAAATGTAACCAATATGGGACGCGACGCTTCCGGAGGTTATCCTGTCCCCCGTAAATACAACCTCGGTCTAAACGTAGAATTTTAAACAAGAAAAAGACATGAAAACACAAATAAGTCATCAAACCAGACTGCTGTGCCTTGTCATCCTGGTACTGTGCGGCACCGCCTGCAAAAAGTTTTTGAATGTAGTACCAAAGGACCAGTTGACTGGAAACAATTACTTTAAGTCAAAAGAAGATGTAGAATCTAATATCACCAGTTTGTACAGCAAGTTCTTTGAAAAGATCAACCAGACCCAGGTGATGGGTGCTGTAGGCGAATACCGCTCGGGCGAGGTCATGGTCAATCCCCTGCACTTTAAGGTCAATGAAGGCAGGATAGTGGAAGCACTTGGCCGAAATGACCTTCATAATGCGATAGACGGCAATGCCTGGAGAGACCGTTACCACCTCTGGGACATCACCAACTGGACAACATATTATCAGGTCATCCAGGGTACCAATATCCTGATCAGTAAGCTGGAAGAAGGAATTCCTGGCCTGGGCGAAGCTGAAAAACAGCAATACATAGGAGAGGCAACCTTTATCCGCTGCTTTACCTATTTCTGGATGGTCAGGATTTTTGGAGACGTTGCCTATTACACCAATCCTTACCAGGCCAACCCGCTAGGCAGGGAAAATATGGTATCGGTACTGAATAAATGTATTTCCGATATGAAGAGTAAAATGAACAGCATGCCCTGGACCAATAGCGATCCATCTAAAAAAGGATCAAGAGCAAGCCGGGGCGCTGCCGTTGCCCTGATCATGCACATGAACATGTGGAATGCAGGATTCGATCCCGCTAAGAAAAATGCCTATTACGCAGAAACCGCAGCACTCGGTGAAGAACTGATGAAGAGCAATGCCTATAGTTTGCTGCCGCTCAAGAACTGGGATCTGGTGGTTAAAGGACGTTCTGCAGAGAGTCTGTTTGAATTTTACAGGAGTATCAATTATGGGGATAATGTGAATATAGACGCACCCATCGCAGCACCTTTTTTACGCTGGCCTTTCAGAAATCCAAGATACGACAACCAGGTAAGCCTGTTTTATTACACTACCGAATATATGTCCAAACTTTTTCCGGAAGACCTTCCTGATAAACGTAAAGAGCCTATAGAAAATGACGGCTGGTTTGGTGATCAGTATGGAGGCGGTGTCTATTCTGGTGACGATAAATTTGTGATGACCAAATTTGCCCATAACATTCCCGCTTCAGAAAATTCGGCCGTAAATCCGGACAATACTTTCCTGATTTTTAGATATGCAGACCTGATGCTGCTCAGGGCAGAAGCGCTCGCTGAATTAGGCAATAAGGATGCCGAGGCCATTAGTATAGTTGGCCTGGTACGTGCCCGCGCACAGGCAGGGCCATATGATGGTGCTGGTGGCGATGAACTGAAGGACTTTATTTTCATGGAAAGATCCAGAGAATTGATCGGGGAAGGACAACATTATTTTGATCTGGTCCGTACCGGGCGGATTATGAGTTCGAAATGGGCACGTCATCCTTTAAACAGAGACCAGTTCAACAGAAGAGCCTGGACCTGGCCAATTGACCACGCAGCCACCAATAATAATCCTTATATGAGCCTGAACGACTACTGGGAAAGTTCAGGTCTTTAATTCTAGTCTTTGAAAAAAATAATATGGAACATTTCAAAAAAACAATCATAGATCTTGTCTTTCCGTTGTTGCTGATCATATGCTTTTTCTCCGCCTGTAAACGCGATGAATATTATAAAGATGGCGGTTTAGCAAACGGCAAATTTCAAGGTACTATTATACAATACCTATCTTCCAAACCAAAAGAGTTTGACTCTTTAGTGCAAATTATAAAGCTGGCCGGTTTAGACAAGACCCTAAGCAGTGAAGAAGTCACTTTTTTTGCACCAAATGACGTTAATATTAAAGCTTTGATCGGGCGTCTTGACCAGGGAGGAGTCAACAGGCGGCTTTATAATGAAGGAAAAGATACCATTAAAGTCCTTTCAGACGTCGATTCTCTGATCTGGAGGAAATTTCTGCTCCGTTATATCTACAAAGGTAAGAATAAACTGATGGATTATCCCCAGATCGATTTTGGCCAACAGGTCATCTATCCGGGTCAAATCTATTATGCCTATGGTAATACTGTAGCCAACATCGGGGTCGTCTATAATGATGCAGGTGGGGTACGCTATATGGGGTACCGGCAGCTGCATATCTCCTATATACCGGATATCTCCAGACCGGCCGACAACTGGAGAACAATCAGGGTCTCCTCATCAGATATTGAACCCAATAACGGTATCGTACATGTACTTGAAGTCAGTGGCAATCAACTGGGTTTTGATCAGGGAGAAATGGAAAATGACATATCAGACAGTAAGCGTTAAGTACCATGTATTATAAAGGACTATACAAAATGAAGAAGATGACTATCGCCGCCGCCTTAGCTGCATTTATGATGCTGTCAGGAGGATGTTCCAAGAAAGAAGAAGTGTTCAGTGAACCTTATGGGCAAGGGAAGAATCCATTGGGGATTGTGATCAATACGGCGCAAGTTCCGGTGCCTGAGTCTGGAAACCCGGGAGTAGAAGTCACCATCAAAGCAACAGGACTTGTTCCTTATAAAGATAAACTTATCCTCCGGATCAACGGGGAGCAGGCCATCGTTAAAGAAGTAACTGCAAATAGTATAA
>Ga0157370_10003906_pt1 | contig 17369 bp, 14 predicted proteins | sample C35metaG_FD_113463 | JGI IMG/M metagenome (GOLD analysis project Ga0157370, IMG submission 113463) | Corn rhizosphere microbial communities from Kellogg Biological Station, Michigan, USA - C3-5 metaG | ecosystem: Host-associated > Plants > Roots > Rhizosphere > Soil | place: USA: Michigan...
CCTTCTACCTCAGCTTCGGCGCCGTGGTCACGGTGGCCGCCTGCCTGGTGCTGATCCCGGGCGCGCCGCTGATCGAGATCCTCTTCCTCAGCCAGGCGCTGAACGCCGTGCTGCTGCTGGTGCTGCTGCCGTTCGTCCGCTCGCTGGCCAACGACCGTGAGCTGATGGGCGAGAACGCGCTCGGCCGCTTCGACCGGGCGACGACGGCGATCGCCCTCGCGGTGGTCGCGGCGAGCGTGCTCGCGCTCGCCGTGCTGGCGATCTTCTAGCCGCCACTGGGCGCCGGCTATCCCTCAGTAGGGCTCGTAGCTGACCTCGCGCCAGACCTCGTCGCCCCGGCCACGGATCGCGAGCAGGCTTCGCGTCGCCTGCTCTGTCCCCTCGGGGCCCGGCCACTCGGCGACGATCTCGGTCGTGCCCTCCTGCACCCGCTCGGCGTAGCTGCCGGCAACGACCGCCAGCGTCAGCGCCCGCACCTGCCGCTTGATCTCCTCCGGGTCCTCGGAGAAGAACTCGCAGACCATGTCCTTGCGGCCGGGCGAGCAGACCAGCAGCTGATCGGAGTCGAAGTAGACCTCGAGCGGCGCGGCCGAGATCTTCATCGGCTCCAGGTGGAGGGTGAGGCCGACCGTGGCCTCCTCTTCGCGCACCTCGGCCCAGCCCGCCGCGAGCGCTTCCCGCGCCTCCGCTTCGAGGATCTCCCTGATCTCGGCGGCCAGTCTGGTCACAGTGACCAGTTATACAACTTGAACCAATATCCGGCCTTGATTTATACGCCAAGAAGCAGATCCAGCCCGAGCATCGCCGCCGCGCCGGCCGCGAGGCCGAGGCCGGGCCCGAGCCGGCGGCCCTGCCCATAGGCCTGGGGCAGCAGCTCGAAGGCGATCAGGCTCAGCATCGCCCCGGCCGCGAAGGCGAAGGAGAACGGCAGCAGCGAGGCCACCTGTTCGACCGCGAGGTAGGCGATGATCGCGCCGACCGGCTGCGGTGCGCTGGTGGCGACCGCGGCCCAGAACTGCCGCATCCGGCTGAAGCCGGCAACCTCCATCGGGATCGCGACGCTGGTCCCCTCGGGGATGTTCTGGATCGCGATCGCGACGATCACGAACAGGCCCAGGCCCGCCCGTTCGGAGGCGTAGGCCGTTCCCACCGCCAGCCCCTCGGGAAAGCTGTGGACGAAGAGCACCGCGAAGACGAGCGCCGAGGTCCGCGTCCCCGGCCCCTGCCGACCCATGAAGGCGGCCTCCGGTCGCAGCCGCCGCCGCGCCATCCCGAGCAGCACCCCACCGACGAAGAGCCCCGCCAGCACCTCCCACACCGACCCTTCTTCGGCCGCCGGGATCAGCAGGCCGAAGATCGAGGCGATCCCCATCACCCCGGCGGCGATCCCGAGCAGGAACGGCGTCAGCGCCACGGCGCGGTCGCCGAGGAACCAGACCGGGATCGCGCCGAGCCCGGTCGCAAGCGCGGTGCCGCAGGCAGCGAGGAAGAGGATCAGCAGGTCGGGCATCGAGCCCGGACGCTAAACGGTGCCGCGGGGGCCTAGGTCTCGGCTTCCGCCGCCTCGAGGGCCGCCAGCATGCTCTCGCCCAGCGCCATCGCCCACGCCATCTCCGCAGCGCTCCCCGCCCCCGCGGGAGCCGGGAGACCGACGGGAGAAGCAGCCTTGAGCTCGTAGATCTTCTCCACCGAGCCTCGTCGCGGCACCGTGTCGACCAGCTCGACGACTTTGCACTGCCCCGCCAACACCTTGTTCAGGTGGTAGGAGACGACCCCCAGGTCCATCTCGAACTTGCGGGCGAGGGAGCTGGCGCTGTCAGGCCCGTTGGCCAGCTCCCCGAGAATGCGCCGGCGAATCGGATGACTGAGGGCGCTCAGCACCCGATCGAGCGCCCCGCGCTCCTGCGTCAACGACCCGGCTCCAGGTCTATTTCCTGACGGCCCCGAAGGCGAACGGTCACGACCGGCCGCGGCACGCGGAACATCGTCAGCAGCGGCGAAGCGCCCGCCCGCAGCGCAGCTTCCCTCCGCTCCCGATCCGACCGCTCGGTTGCCCGCAGGACCGCCCGCACCTGTCCGTCCCCAGCGACCTGCGAGGCATAGCGGGGACGTTTGCAATCGATGCCCGGGCCCCCGGTCGAGACCACGCTCCCCGATCGCCGCAATACCTGCAGGTGATAACCGAGCTGGCTCAGGCGGATGCCGCGCAGCTCGGCCCCGATCTCCGCGACGTTCTTCGTCCCGCCGTCCCGGCCCAGAGCGCGCAGAAGCTCCCGCCTGACGGGATGATCGAGCGCGTCCTGCAGCTTCGGGTCGAGCATCGCCGCCATCCGCGCCGGAAGACGACCGTCCCCGCCTTCGACAATCTCCCCCTCTGCCATCTTCCCTCCTGCGCCGTGGCTACCGAAAACCACACGATCAATAAAGAACTGTTGCGGCGCAGCCTATGGAGCCGAAATCTTTCTAACGAAGGCAATAGTTGGCACTAATCGGGCTCCGAACAGATTTCTAGGCGGCCCCGCCATGGGCAAGGCCGCCCTTGCCTCACCCGGCCTTCGTAGTACTGGCTGCGGGCAGAGCTGCCGTCGTCACCTCGAACCTCATCCTGCTCACCCCCCTTCACAAGATTCAGCGTTTATATGAAGGGGGGTCTACCGCTAGCTTGACCTGGCACTAATGGGGGAGACAGGAGTTTGGGGAAAAAGAATATTCCTGATGAAAATTACTACTCTTCCCCATGCTCAGCGCCTACTGAAAGAGAAACTTGTCCCGCGCACTCGAACTTCCTGAGGCCACAGCTTTCGGAATTAGTCCTCGCATGGCTCGTGCCGTCGCGGATCCCTGGCGAGTGCGGATCTTGGCCGAGCTGAGCGTCCGCCCGCTGAGCCCGTCCTGCTTCGTAGAGGAGGTGGGCGGCGAGCTGACGGAGATCGCGCGGTATTTCCGTCAGCTCGCGAGTTGGGGCTACATCGAACTGATCGAGGAACGCCCGGGGCGTCGCCGAGGCGCTGCGATCGAACATGTCTACCGAGGAATCCAACGCGCTTACTTCGATACCTCATCCTGGGCAGGGGTGCCTCGATCGAAACGCGACCATGTTTCACGTGCAGCCGTGAGCTCATTCTTCGCACGAGTGTCTGAAGCGTTTGAGGCTGGAACCTTTGACGAGGAGATCGATCGACACCTGTCCTGGGACAACGTGGCGCTTGATCGCCAAGCTTGGGTCCAGCTGGGCGAGCGGCTGGACGAGATCCTCGCGTGGTTGACGGAGCTCGAGCTGGACACCGGCCTTCGCATCTCCAAGACCGACAGGGAACGAATACCTACCGTCGTCGGCCTCTCGTCTTTCAGATCACCTCAGTCTCCGTCCGAGATGCTCGACGCGTCTCGCTTCCATCAAGCACCGTCGGTAGCCGCCGACGCCAATGACTTTGCTATCGGACCTGAGCTCGCAAAGGCATTATCGAATAGATGGCGTTGTCGAATCTTGATGGAGCTCACTTCCCGGCCGCTGAGTCCCTCCCAGTTCGTACAAGAGATCGGGGGCTCTAAGAGTCACATCGCCCGTTGTTTTCGAGAACTCGCCAGTTGGGGCTATGTCGAGGTGTTCGAGGAAAGAAGAGGTGGCCGGCGACGGGGGGGCGTCGAACTGATCTATCGCAACGTAAAAAAGCCACACTTCGACACCTCCACCTGGATCACCCTCCCGAGGATCGTGCGCGAAGAAATGTCCCGGGCATTCTTGAAGTCCTATTTTCAACGCATCACTACAGCCGTCGACGAAGAAAGCTTTGACGCCGAGATCGACCGTCATTTCTCATGGCGACCAGTGACGCTTGACCGCCTCGCTTGGACCGAACTGAGCGAGCGTCTCGATGTTGTCCTCGACTGGCTCCCCGAGCTCGAGGCCGAATCGATCAGGCGTTCGAAGGGAAACCTCGAGACGCTCATACCTTCCGTCGTCGGCCTATTCTCTTTTCGATCGCCCATCCACGCAGAGTCTGCTTAAGCAGCCTTGGCGCCGATGTACACGACCTTGTAGTCGCGGCTTTCGTCCGGCGGGTCGACGAGGACGACCTTGTTGTCGATCTCGTGCATTCCCAACACCGCGAGGCAGTCGAGGCCGGCGGCGCTCATCGCTTCGCGGATCTCGGGCTCTGAGCGGAAGCGCTCGCGGTGGTCGATCGGCTCGATGTCGTCTCCTTCGATGCGGTTGTGGAAGATCCCGGGTTCTCCCTCCACCTCGCCGATGCCGGACCAGGTCCAGCTGCGGCCCTCGTGCTCGACGGTATGGCTGCTCCCCGACCAGAAGCCGGCCTCGTAGGTGCCTTTCGAGTTGACGTCGAAGAGGAGCAGACCGTCGTCGGCGAGGTTCGCCTGCATCCCCGCCAGAGCCCGCTCGAGGTCCTCGTCGCCCAGCAGGTAGTTGACGGAGTCGTTCAGCGAGAGGACGAGGTCGAACTCCCCGTAGACCGGCAGCTCGCGCATGTCGGCGACGTCGAGCTGCACCTTGTCGCCGCCCTCCTCGCGCGCCCGCTCCAGCATCGCCGGCGAGAGGTCGCAGGCCCGGACCTCCCAGCCACGCCGCAGCAGCGGCCCGAAGGCGCGACCGGTGCCGCAGCCGACGTCCAGAGCCCTCCCCCGCTTCAGCCCATGCTTCTCCAGCTCGGGCAGGAGCGCGTCTCCCAGCCACATCTCGTAATCGTTCTGGTGGTTGAACTCGTTGTAGATCGGCGCGAAGGCGTCGTAGGTGGTGCGTGCCGTGTTGTCTCCCATGGCCTGAGAGCCTAAACGGGATGCATCACTTGCATCAATCGCATCGCCGAGCAATCACGACAGCGCATATTCCTCATGACCGAACCGCTTTTCCGCGCGCTTCATCTTCTCCGGCCCCTAGAAGCGCCGAGCCCACGATGACGACGGCCGGGCAAGTCGGCAGGCAGCGACGATGAAAGCAACCAGGATGCCTAGTACTAACAGGCGATCGGCCATAGCCCAGGAAAGGCTAGAGGGCGGAAAAAAAGGCCCCGCATTTCAGCTTGACCCTTCGCAGCACTGAGCTGGTCGACCAAGCGAATCGAAGGCGTATAGCGGATGGCGCGAGTACTTTGGCTGGTGCACTGAGCCCCTGGCGATTCCCTAAGACTTGGGATGCAAGCCAGATCCAAGGCGACGACGGCTCGGCCGGTGTCGACGATGCTGGCGGCCGTGCCTCCGCACACAGCGAGTCTTACCGCCAGACAGGTGTTTGCGACGTAAACCTCTCCGACATCTTTTCGGCACCTGACTAGAAGGGGTCTGAGCCATTGGCGCGGGCTGCGACGCAAGCTGGGGAGCGAAGGTACCCGCCGCATTCAGGTGAGGCCTCAACCACCGTAGAAACGGAGAAAGCGGGTGTTCCATGACAGCGTTGATTCCGGTGACGGTGGTGCCCGCCACCAAGGACAGTGGATCCGCCTCTTCCCATTCGACCTCGTGGTCCCAGAACTGCGTTTCCCATTGTTGAGGATATTCAGCGGAAAATTCGATTAGATATTCATCGGTCGGTAGGGCGGAGATTATGTAGTCACCGTCCGATTCAATTTTCGCGCACCGGTATCTCTTGCCGTCGATATGCAAAGCGCAAGCCAGGCTTGCCGGGGGTGCAACCGGGGCATCGCTTCGCTCCACGACACCGGCAATCTGGGCCCCTCGAGGGAGTTCTGCGTCGATTCCCGTTACGACTTCGCTGAGCCCGACCGAAACCGGATCTCCACTCTCGAAAGATTCCTTACCATCAAACATCTGCCACAGCAGATTCCCTTCTGGCCAAAATTCGACCACGTATTCGTCCGGAGGCACGTTTGAGAGTAAGTAGCTGCCGGTAGAATCGGTTACCGTGCACGGGTTCGCCCTGTTGAAGCCCACAAGAACCCAAGCGCAGACCCTGACATCTGCAATGGGTTCATCGGTGCCAGCTTCCTTTACAAGACCTTCGATCGCGCCGAAGTGTCTCATTTCAGCATCGATTCCGGTGATCGGTTCTGACCCCACGACAATGGTGTCCCGCGTCACATAATCCGCGTCGTCGTAGTACTGCTGCGCGTAATATTCACCCTTAAAAACGACGTAGTAATTCCTAGGGTTGAGAGCAATCATGTAACGCCCTTCTGAGTCAGTGGTCGCACAGGACCCCAGCGTTCCGTCTTCCGGGTAGGGACCCGCGCAGACTTCGATTCCGTCAATCGGATCTTTGGTCGCGGCATCGACCACTTTTCCCGAGATCGACCCTGCTGCCGCTGCTGCGGCCGGCATTAAAGCAGCGATCGTGCAACAGGCCACGACATAGAGCGCAACACTGGGGAATATGGAGCGCTTGGGAGACATATCCTCAGAAATCACAGATTATAATCCTATATTTGGGGGCAGATTGAATAATAACTACGGTCAGCCGACTAACACCCGATCTCGAAACCCAATGCACGCTGCAACGTGTTGTTAGTTCTTGCGTTCTACTAGATCAACTGCTGCTTAGTACTTTTCCTTTGCGGTCAGCGCTTCATTTTGAAGGGAAAGATTCCACCGCCCATTGCAAGGCGCACGGTTACCCGTAGACGACAAGACGACCGCTACCCTTTTCACTTGTCAGGCCCACTCCGAGTGCAGGTTGTTGGTGCGGACGCTGGATCACAGCACCTCACTCCACCATGTTGCCTATCAATTCACCTTCCCGGCTATGGGCCACGAAAATAGTCTTTCCCGTTGCATCAAGCAACCTGGCAGCCTTGACGTGTTCACCAGCAGCAAAGTAGGTAAGAAAGTAGCGAAGATCGCGTAACCACACGAAACGCTTCTGCAACCTCTTGCTAGGCGTTGTCGGGCGCACTAGCATCTTGCGTCCATTGCTAAAGCTGAGGATAACGCTGTGAACTCGGGAGCCCACGACCCCGCCAATAGACTGCCCCCCTTCCTCTTCTGAGGCATCGATGGTGGCGTCAGGAGGAAGATGACCGCCGGCAGGAATCCCCCAACCCTCCGTCCAGCTCCCAGGTTCCACACCCTCTGGCAAGAATTGGACTTTCAGGAACCAGAACGAGCAACTCTTATGTCTTTCGATCTTTTCAATGCTCGCATTGATCCGCCAAGGTCGGCCCGCGTGCTCGCCATGATCAAGGGTAACGGCATGATGCGGTACACATTGCGGCGAAGCAGAGGGACCCTTGCTGTCGCTTTTAGCGACAAAGGCGGGAATGACTAAGTAGGCTGCAAATAAGAAGAGGGTCAAGAGAAGCAGCCCGTATTTCAACCGACCGTTGCTGTTTGTGGTCATTTGGAAAGGGTATCTCATTCGTTCGGCCCTTCAGAAGCGGCTTGGTCAGGAGGCCTCATCGCCGCATATTGCGTGGGCAGACATCCGAAAGGATTCCTGCCCCTCGCCCTCCACGCCATACGTGTATTGGAATTCATAGACGTAACGGTATTCCAAGCCATATAGGCACGTAAAATCCTTGCCAGGTCCTTCAAACCCGGTGCCCCATTCATCCCAGTGTGGGCTAGCTGGGTTGTTGGTTGGCTTGGATCGATAGTAGAGAGGCTTCCCATTAGAGGTCCTTTCAAGCCATTGCTCGACCTTGAGAACCTGCACATCTTTTTCACATATGACCAGGTACCAGAGGTGAAGCTTGCCGTAACCGCCCCGGTTGTATTTCGGGTTCTCATAGTCGGTTGACAGGATGATCTTTCCATTACATTCAGGCGCAAATGTAACCGAGGTATTTTCCCCTCCCAGGTCCACGGTGTTGACAGGATCCTGGTTCGCATAGTCATACATATTCGCCGAGCCCCCCATGACGGGATCGACTGAAGTAAATCTCCCAATCGTGGGGACATAGGACCGGGCGCCCATCTGGATTACGCCAGCAGGGAGTTCCGTTCTACGTTGTTGTTTACCGAGCCAACCAAAACGGCCCGGTTCACCGTTGACGTGGTTGCCAAACTCATCGTAACGATAGGTAGCGAGGAGTTTTGATTCCGTTGGATTGACCGCAGCCGTGGCAACCACGTCACCATGTAGGTTGGTCAGCAGCAGCTTCGCTTCGCTGCCATTTTCCTGGGTTGCCACGAGTTCGCCGCCGATTCCGAGGACATTCCGCGACCACGCGGAGCCGCGAGAAGTCCAGGCGGGCGCCCCACTGGCCTCTGCATAGTGGAAGATTTCGGTCCCTTCAAGACCACCAGCCTGCAGACGAGAGCGCTGACGCAGAGCGGCGTCGAGTTCGAAGGTGTTCGTGACCCCCCCTTGTGACTGGCTCGCGACCATGTCGGTGCTGAAGTAACTGGTCGTCAGTTCTTTCCCGCCGGCATCGGCCCCCGGCAGTTTCGTGATACGGCCGAAGTTGTCGTAGACGACGCCGGAGTCGACGAGGTGGTCGGCTTTGTCGTAGCTGTATTTCTTTTCGGTCGTCGAACCGGTGCCGCACCCGCTGCCGAGGGTCGAGCCGACCGTCGCCATCGAGAGGCGGTTCGAGTCCTTGTCGTAGGCATAGCTACGGGTCGTGCAGCTCCCTTCTGCTGGAGTTTCCTGGCTTTCGGTCAGCCGTTCTGCCCTGTCATAGCTATATTTGTTCGTGCCTAAATTGCTGCTTTCAGAGAGGATCTGCCCGTAGATCGAGTCTTCAAGGCTGAACTGCAGCCAAGTGCAGCTGGCGCCGCAGTTGGTGGCCTTCGTATAGGTGAGACCAACCGCCGACCCGGTCGGATCGTAGGTAGTTTCGGCGGTGAGGCCGTCGGGCAGACCGCGTTTGACAATGTTGCCATCAGCGTCGTAGCTGTCGGTGAACGTACCGGCGCCCGAGTCGGTCAGTTCGGTCGGCAGACCCGTAACCGAGTCGTAGTGGATCGTCTGAGTGCCTTTGCCGTCGTTGAAGGTGGCAGTCCGGCCGAACGCATCGTAGGTGGTTTTCGATTCATTGCCGTCGGCGTCTTTGTACGCCTTGACCCGTCCAAGGGCGTCGTATTCGGTGGTGGTTGCCTGGGTGTCGAAGACGCTGCATTCGCCCGTTTCGCAGACGAAGCGCTGAATTTCCGGCATTCCATTGTTCGAGTTGTAGGTGGTTTCGACCTTCGGCACGGTCTGACCACCGCCGCTGGTTTTTTTCGAGGTCGGCCTGCCGGCGGCGTCGTAGGTGATCACGGTTTTGCGGATTCCAGCTTCGCCCGCACCCGGGGTTTCTTCGACGATTTCGGTCGGCTGGCCGTACGCCGTGTAGGACTTCACCCAGGTGACCGGCATCGCCGGGCTTTCTGCGCCGGGCTGCGCGGCGGGCTTGGTCTCGCAGGGAAGGCCCGCCCACTTGACATTCAAGTTGCAAGGCGATGGTGCGAGGATTTCGCCGTAGTAATAGGTCTTCGTCGCTCCGGGGACGTTGCCGCCTTCTTCGGAGGCTTTGGGCTGACGGACTTCAGTCGGAAGGCCGGTGCTTTCGCTGTAAGAGGTCTTGCGCTTGATGTTGAGAAGCCCGATGCCTTTATCGACGATCGTTTCTTCCGGCGCCCGCAGTTTCCAGTTGTACCTGGTTACCGTTTCACGCCGGTCGAATTCGCCGATCCTGTTTGGGATGCTGGCTTCGGTCACTTCCGAGGTTGGAAGCAGCGGCGCGGGGTTGAGGTTTTCGGGGTTTTCGTAGGCGAGCGTGCGCTGCAGCCGCGCTTCGACGACTTCGCCGCTTCCCTGCAGCTTCACTTGGTGCAGGGGGCCGAGTTCCTTCATCAGCTCGGTCCCATCGGAGGAGTAGACGAACTTGGTCTCGAGCTGATGGGAGCGTTCGACTCGTTTCGCTTCAGGTTCGGCCAGAGCCCGCAGGCGGTTCTGCGGCGTCAGTTCGCGGGTGACGTTGCCGAATTCGTCTGATTCGGTGGTCGAGATCGAAGGTGCGCTCGTCCCCGCTCCCGCTGGCGTCGCGGTGTTGACCCCGAAGCCTTCGGAGTCCATGTAATAAATGGTCGCCTTTTCGTAAGAGGTCGCCGGTTCGGCCGGGACCTGCGTGGGTGGGAAGACGGCGGTGGCGTCGGTCGGAATATCGGTCTGGCCCCAGGTCCCAACCGAGGCGCCGTCCATCTGGTAGAGCGCGCTGGTGCCACTGAGCGGGACTCCATAGCGGACCGAGGTCATCATCTGGCCTCCGAGCAGGTTCGGGCGTTCCACCCCCTTGATCCGGAGTGGCCCTGATTCCCCGTCAAGCGCGGCGGTCGTGTAGCGGAGGGTCCACGGTTCCTGCCCGGGCGGCGTGACTTTGCGGAGCTTTTCGCCTTCGTAGGTGTAGGTGGTTTTCAGGTTGGGGGTGATCCGCGGGTCCCACTCGGAGACGAGACGACCCTGGTTGTCGTAGGCGTAGTTGGCAACTTCGACGGCTTTCGCCCCAGGGCCGTAATAGAGGATCCTCGCTAGGCGTTCGCCGTAACTCGACGGAGCTTCCCATTTGGTTGCCGGTTCATATTGGAATTGAAGCGTGTTGCAGCCCGTGGTTTCAGTCGGTTTTTCCGCGCATTCGGAGGGGCTGACGTTGGCGGTCGGGGCGACCTCTTCCACCAACCGCCGTTGGTTGTTGATGAATTTCCAGGTCATCACGGTCGAATGCGGGCCGGAGCCGGGCTGAGTCACCAAGGACGGCAGGTATTCGTTTTCGTTGCCCGAACCCTGGTTGCTGAAGGTGGTCTTATTGCCGCTGGGGTCGACGAGAATGAACTTGCCTTCGACAAGGGACAATTGGTAGCCGGTGATTTCCGGTGGACTTTCGAATACTGGCTTATTGGGTTCTGGTTCAAGCTTTCTGAAGCCAATCTCCTTGCCATCGACGCCCCGCAGAGTGGCGTAGCGAAAGGTGTATTCGTTGCCTTCGATCACTTCGTGTTGGTCCGTCAGCTTGATGCTGGCCCATTCCGAGCCGCCTGCCGTCTCTGCACCCGATTTCCAGCCCTGGCCGAGGACGGTGGCTTCTCCGGTGCTGCCGGGGGCGCGGGTGTTGTAGGTGCGGGAGAAGGTCAGCGGATTGAAGCCGCCGATCGAGACATCGCTTGCCCCCAGCGCGAGATTGCCGGTGAGAAGATCTAGCGTTCCGGGACCGACTTGCGCGGTTTCGTCTTTCGGCCCTCCGATGTAGCGGTCGACCTTGGTTTCGACCGGGTCGGTATAGCCGGGGCCGGACCCTCCCTCGAAGAGGGCGCGGACCTGGATCACCCCGCCTTTGCTCTGCAGTTCGCTGTTGACGTGGGCGGCATCGAAGTAGAGCGGTTCGGATTGACAGCAAAAACTATTGATCGCGAGTTTTTCCACCGCGTCGCCTTTGGCGTTTCGCAGGAGCGAGGGCGGGATCGTGTTGAAGGGGCCTTTCTTGCCCGCGCGGTACTGGAAGGAGACCCCGTTGACGCCCGTGGTTTCGTCCCAGGCGGCCTTCAGCATCAGCCGCCTTGCGGTCGTGGTCCCTTCCTTGGGCGAGACCATCTTGTTGGCAGCCGGGGCCTTGGAGAAATAGGTCAGATCGAGCTCGGGCTTGTTGGAGGCGGCGGCGCTGGAGTTGAAGCCGACGTAGCGGCGCGGGCAGTTGGCGGAGTTGGCGATGCATTCGGCGGTCCGGGTCTCGTCGATCTGCTTGACGACGATGCCCTGGTTTGCGATCCCGGCGCCGGGATTGAGGATGCTGGCGGATTCGACCCAGCCCTCGACTAGTTCCCGCAGGCTGGAGGAGGTGAATTCCCACCAGCCCGCGCCGGCGCCGCGGCTGGCGGTCAGGACTTCAGCGTGGCCTTCGGAAGTGAAATCCCCGCCCGGGGTCGTCCATTTGTAGGGGCCGACGAAGGTGTTGTTCTTGAACTGTTCCCAGTTCAGCGCCGTCGTCCAGCCCTGCGTCACGCGCTTGGTTTCCAGCCCGGGAACGGTGTTTTCGGCGGCTTTGGGCGCATAGAGCTTCAGGGTCGCGTTGCTGACGTAGGCGTTTTCGGGCAGGCTGCCGACGCCGAAATGCAGGAAGGTGCGGATCGGCTGGCTTTCGCCCTGCACGTATCCGGCGGCCAGTTCGGTGGCACCGCTGGAGCCGCACTGGGTCCAGCCTTTGGGCAGGGGCACGCTGCCGATCGTGCAGTCACGGTCGGAGTAGAGGATTGCCGGAGGGTCGATCGTTACCGGCCAGGCCCGGCCGGGGTCCGAGAGCCAGGCTTCGTCGGCTTCCACCGCGAGGGTCCAGTGGCGGGCTTCGGAGCTTTCCTGCAGGCTGTAATGGACTGCCGAGACGGGGGAAGTGCCGCTTGCGTCGGAGATCGTCGGCGCGGGCAGGGTGGCGAAGAGGTCGCCTTTTGCGTCCTTGACCGCGATCGAGCCGTCTTCCTGCAGCGAGGGCGCGAGGCCTTGGGAGAAGTCGAGCTCGTAGCGGTAGAGCCTCGGCGCCAACGGGCTCTCGAGCGTGATCTCCTCCTTGACCCCGTCGGCGAGGCTGTGGAGCTCGAAGGAGGAGCCGTTGCCGGCGTCGTAGGTGGCGGTCGCGCCTTCCACTTCTGCGGCTTCGGTTTCGGGGCCGAGGAGGCGGAAGGAGAGCCAATCGCCTTCTTCGGAGAGTTGAACCGCACCGTCGCCCATCTGTTCGGGGAGGTGGAGGTCGAAGCTGTTGGCGCCGTTGGCTACCCCGCCGTCGGGCGCTTCTTCGAGGCCCTCGTCGATCGGCTTGAATTCCCCGTCTTCGGCTTCGTAGTTGACCGGGCCGGCGAAGAGCTCGGTCCGCAGGGCGCCGCTGGGGAGTTCGTAGGTGTCGGAGGTGGCGGTCCGGAGCTCGGGGAGCTCCACTTGCGCTTCGACGGGAGGAGTGGCTTCAGTGGGGTCCTGGCCGCTCGCGATGGCGGCCTCCACCGACGAGACGAGCACTGCAGACAGCACGAAGAGCAAGATCAGCCTGAGTCGCAAGGTTCCTCCTACAGCAGTTGGCTACGAAACCGGAACCCGCGATACCTGCCGTGTACCAGTCTGGGACGGCGCGACCCTACCTCACCCTGAAGCTCTTTCAGTACTCAATTTTCAAAGAACAAGATCTCACCGGTGAGGGTGTTGTTTTGCGTTTTCGCCAGTGGCACCGGTTCAAACCTTTGACGATCAGGGCCGATGACATTCGTCCAGGCCTGAAAATCCCGCGCTAGTCTGCCGCCGCTTCAAAGCGCCTCATCCGGTTGATGGGGTCTCGTCCAATCGTCTGGAAGCAAAGGAGAAACGATGAGCAGGGGAATTTGGCGGCAGGCGCCGGCGCTGGCGGTTGCAGTGCTGGCGCTGGTGGCGGCGCTGGCGGGGACCGTGTACGCGGCGGGGAAGTTGAACGGGCACGCGATCAAGGTGAAGTCGCTGCCGGGGAACCGGCTGGCGCTGCACTCGGTGCCGGGGAACCGGCTGAAGCCGGGGACGATTCCGAGCACGCAGCTGGCGCCGGGGTCGATCCAGGGGGACCGGCTGGCGCCGGGCTCGGTGACGGGGCTGCAGGTGGACGTCTCCACCCTCGGGCAGGTGCCCTCCGCCGTCCACGCCGACACCGCCGACTCTGCGAAGGATGCGGAGACGGCGCTGAACGCCGCCAACGCGGTCAGTGCCCAGAACGTCAACGGCTACCAGGCGGGCTGCAAGATCGGGACGCGACTGTTTGCCGGCGCCTGCTGGCAGACGGCGTCGAATACGGGGACCGCGACGCTCGCTGCGGCAGCAGATTCATGTGCAACCCAAGGGGGAGAACTGCCAGATGCTTTCGCGCTCGCGGTCTTTTCCCATCAACCTGGCATCACCATCGCGGCCGAAGAAGAGTGGTCGCGCACCCTCGCAACCTTCACTGGAAAAAACGCATTCAGCGTGGTGACTGTTTCGTCTGCTGGGGACATCAGCTCAACCTTGTCTACTGCGACCAAAAAATTCCGCTGCGTCATCCCGCTCCTCAGCTGAGGAGCGGGTCACGTCTAGGCGTCGAGCAGGCGGCGGTAGTAGCGGTAATCGCGGCGGTCGGGACGCAGGTTCGAGGCCAGCGCCAGGTGATGGCGGGCGCGGCGCTTCTGGCCGGTCTTGCTGAGGGCGCGGCCGAGGCAGAAGTGGGCGAAGTCGTTGACCGGGTGGGATTCGACCACCGCCTCGAACTCGACCGCGGCCGGGGCGAAGCGGCCGGCGCGGAAGTAGGCGCGGCCGAGCGCCTCGCGGATCGAGCTCTTCTCCGGGTCGCGGCGGGCGGCCTCGGCCAGGGGCGCGGTCGCGTGCTCGAAGTCGCCGTCCTCGAGCAGCTCGAGGCCGCGGCGGTAGAGCGTGTAGGTGGGCTCCCGGGCTCCCTCGGCGGGCATGTCCAAAGTGTAGGAGGAACGGCTCGCGAACCCGCAAAAACCGCGATTTAGCAGGCCGAATAGGCCACTTTGCTACCGTGAATGGACGGTTCGGTGGGCTCCTTCCCACCGGCCTACTTCTATGAGCGTCTCGATTGCGAAGAAATGGACCTGCGACCAGTGCGGGGTGACCGTCAGCCGCGCCGGCGGCGAGAAGGTCGAGCTGCCCGCAAGCTGGGCAAGCTCAGACGAGGGCACCTTCTGCCTGCTCTGCCGGCGTGAGCGCGCCGCCCAGGCCGCCCTCGACGCCGCCCCCACCGAGTCGCTCGAAGACCGCGCCAAGCTCCGCCGCGCTGCTCTCGTCGAGTTCGAGGTCCGCCGCCGCCCCGGCCACGGCAACGGCGAGATCGCCAAAGCCTGCCGCTCCTCGGTGGCCGCCGTCGTCGCCGCGCGCAAACGCCTGAAGATCCCGGCGCCGCAGTAGCGGCACCCACACCCGCTGGACATCTATCCCGCCCCAATGGAGGGGCGAACTTACCTGCGCCCGCCCCTTAGGGCTGCGTGGACTTCACTGGCAGCTTTTCGAGATTCTCGGATCTTCCGGAGTCACCCTTCTACTGCTCTGTCGATCTTTCGCCGAGCGAGACCTGGGATCGATCGGTGACGGAGATGGCTGCACTCTTCTTCGAGCTTCCGGAAATCGTCGACTCCTCTCACTTCTCTTTCTCGCCAGCTCTCCTCTGCGAATGGCACGAGCGCCTCTTCGGCGACCTCTTTCCCCACGATGCAGGCCGGCTGCGCTGGCGTCGAGAAGAAGAGTGGGAGCACGTCTATTTCGGCGGCAACCTGGGAACGAGAAGGAGCCGCCGGATCAAGGAGTACCGAGGCACCGATCCCAGGAGACTGCCGAAGCGGTTGCGGGAAATCTGCGACGAGTTCAACTCGGAGCGGGGCAAGCTGATCAACGTCTCGCCGGATCCGGTGACGATTGACGATGCAGCCCATCCAGCCGCCCGCCTCTACGTGAAGCTCTTGCGCGCCCATCCCTGGATCGACGGCAATCTCAGAGTTTCGTACGTCGCCCTGCAGGCTGCCCTCATCTCACTGGACCTGCCGCCGGTCGTCTTCAGCGACCTCGAGCAGCACGACGACCTGATCGGCAGGGCATTCCGTGGTCAGAACGAGCCGTATCGGCCGCTGGCGAGGCACATCGCCGCCAGCGGTGGTCACTAGCATGGGGTCGGAGATGATTCGGTACAAGGATTACAACGGACCTCAGCGCGGCGTCGTCCTTCGGAACGGCAAATTAGTTCCGTTCGATCGTCGAGCCGCTCTGGAAATGGCGCAGGAGGCCCACATGCTCGCGACCGGGGTCCACGCTCCCAACGCGTCTAAACCCGCGTCTGCTCCGCCAGGTCGCTGAGCAGGCCCTCGAGGCCTTGCTCCTCGTGCACGCGGCGCTGGCGGTCGGCGCCGTTGCCCTCGCTGGCGATCCGCTCGAGCTCCTCGAGGGCGCCGGCGCCGCCTAGCGGCTCGGCGTAAGGGCGGATTTCGTCGAGGACGCCACGGGCTACCTCGGCGGCGGGGGCGGCGGTGCTTTCGTCGACCATGATGCGGGCCTCGAGGCCGTAGCGCTCGGCCTGGAAGTAGGACTCCTCGATCGCCTCGCGGGTGAGGCCGGGGGCGCTGGGGCGGTCGATCTCTTTGGCCGCCAGGGCCTGGATCAGGGCGGCGATCGCGGCGTTGGCCTCCGGCGTCGCCTGCACGTCCATCCCCCGCACCTCGACGGTGCCGAGGTTCGGGTGCGGGCGCACGTCCCACCAGATGTAGGTGTAGTCGGTGACACCGGCGGCGGCGATCAGCTGGTCGGCGACGCGGAGGAAGTCCTCGTAGTCGCGGAAAGCGCGGGGCAGCTCGAAGCGGGGGTAGCTGCGCACGGCGGCGGCGCGGGCGCTGGCGAGGCCGGTGTCGGCGCCGTCGCGGAAGGGCGAGTTGGCGGTCAGCGCCGCCAGCAGCGGCAGGCGGTGGCGCATCGCGTTGGCAACGGCGACCGCGGTTTCGGGATCGGGCATGCCGACGTGGACGTGCAGGGCGCAGGGCGGCGTCGCGAGGAGACCGGCGAGGTCCTTCTTCACCGGCTCGTAGCGGGCCTTTTCGACCAGCTGCGGCTCACCGGCCTCGCCCGGGTAGATGCCGGAGCCCATCAGCCGCGCCCCGGTCGCGACGACCGCCCGCCGCACCTCCGCCAGCTCCTTCGCCGCCTGGCCGGCGTCGAGGCAGATGCCGGTCTTGAGCTCGATCTGGGTGGCGAAGATCTCGGTCGAGACGCTCTTGCGGTGCTGGAAGTCGATCTGCTCCAGCACGTCCTCGCCGGCGGCGACCAGGTCGCAGCCCTCGTCGACCAGCAGCAGCTCCTCCTCCACCCCGAGCGTCAGCGGGCCCGAGGTGCCGAACTTGTGCGGTGGCCGGCCCGATCCGGTCTCACCCTTGCCCGCGGTCTCCGCCTTGCCGGCGTCGCTCGCGCGTTTGGACGAGATTCCCATCGTGGGGCGAGCTACCCCGCGGCAGAGCTTCCTTAACCCGTCCTATCCTGGCCCGATGGCGATGGGAGGCAGGCTTCGCGTGCTGGGGGAACCGACCTACCGGCGGCTCTGGATCGGGCGCACCGCCTCGCTGATCGGCGACGGGATCGCCCCGGTCGCGCTCGCCTTCGCGATCCTCGACCTGACCGGCTCGGCGACCGACCTCGGGATCGTCCTCGCCCTCCACAGCCTGGTCTTGATCGCCCTGGTGCTGGTCGGCGGCGTCATCGCCGACCGGATCTCGCCGCGGCGGGCGATGCTCGGTGCCGACCTGGTGCGGACGATCTCGATGGGGCTGATGGCCGCGCTGCTGCTGGCCGGGGTGGCGCAGATCTGGGAGCTGGCGCTCCTCTACGCCGTCGACGGCGCCGCCACCGCCTTCTTCAACCCGGCCTCGAACGCGCTCGCCCCCCAGATCGTCCCGCCCTCCCGCCTGCAGGAGGCAAACGCGCTGCTCTCCTTCTCTCGCTGGATGGGCAA
>Ga0157370_10003908_pt1 | contig 17367 bp, 25 predicted proteins | sample C35metaG_FD_113463 | JGI IMG/M metagenome (GOLD analysis project Ga0157370, IMG submission 113463) | Corn rhizosphere microbial communities from Kellogg Biological Station, Michigan, USA - C3-5 metaG | ecosystem: Host-associated > Plants > Roots > Rhizosphere > Soil | place: USA: Michigan...
TGTATGTTGATTATCTGAGAAAAGGCTTATCCGATTCATTAGCTGAAACAACTGTTTCTAATCAAAAAAAATGGGAAACATTCAGACAAAATCTTTTAAATGGAATTGTTTATTATGAAAGTTTGTTTGCGGATCTGAAGTTTCAGCAGCTTGATGTCACAAAAATTTTTATTGAACTTGAAAAATATAAGTTAGTGTTAATCGTCTAATGTTAAATAGATATATTGTTATACTAATTGATTGAAGGCATGCGTTTTTTTAAATTTAATATCCTGTAATACAACCTAAAGATATTATTATTTTAAATCCATTTTAAATAATTTTATATAGATATAAGCTTCTAACATAGAGTTGACCGTAAATATTTTATTATTTATATAAAACTACGATCTGCATATTGCACTAAAATGTCATAATAATTATTGCGAGTAACAAGACGATTACTGTGGTTTCGATAACTATTAGCAGAATAGAAAAGCTACATTAAAGCAATTTATACCTGTTTCTTACTGATGGTAATAATACAACAATAAGCATAGGAATGGAATAAAACATATAAAACATTTGAAGCCATCCCACATCCTGAATAAAATAAGTCTCAATCTGAATTTAGATTATCAGCGCAAAAGCACAATAGATACTGTAGCTCCACGACCAATGCATATCTTTATAAATATTAAAGTTTGAAAAGTGGTTGACCATCGGTCAGCAGGATATCAGCGCCTGCATACCAACAACATGAGGAATAGTTCCATAAATATGTCTTTACACTATTTCCTGACTTTAAAAGCAGCTGAACTGCGGCATGCTTGGAATATTTTTCAGTATATCCGATCGTGTAGCCATTTGCGGTCTTTGTTGTGGTGTGAATAGCATAATGAGATATTACTCCCTTTGAATCTTTCCAGATGCCTGAAATTCTAAATTCTGCCACTAGCATTAATCCATCAATCAAACTCAATATTAATTAATAAACTAACAATAACAAAACTATAATTGAGTACTCATAATTCTCCGAGGATAAGAACATCTCAAGCACTTCTCTGATAGAGCGATCGTACTCAAACTACAAAAATTCTTAAATTGTTAGATAATAAAGCTATTTATAGTAAAATTACAGCCCCCTGTTTGACCCCTACAAAAAATAAACCCTTGAATATCAGCATATTCAAGGGTTTTGTTGTGGTCCCACCTGGGCTCGAACCAGGGACAACCTGATTATGAGAGAGAACACCTCTTTAAGAATCCTTTGCAGATGCGCGTAAAACGCTGTTTATTATGGTTTAATTTCTATTATTTTATGTCTAATGTTACTATTAATGTTACTTAACTTTTAGATCGATTTCACTTTATTCGTCGGTTTTTCCAGATACAAATCAGTGGAAAATGCAAAGATCCAATTTGAATTAATATCGTACTTTATGCAAATAGTTTCTATTTGTATAGGTGAAAAATGATAAGCCTGAGTATATTTGTCTTGATTTTTAACTTTCGAAAAAAGACTTCTTGTAATTCCCGTTTCTTCATAAAATTGAGCCATTCCTGAGATTTTTTTATCAGCAATCAGGCGGTCCGGAAGCTTTAATATTTGTTCGTCTGATGTAAACATTTAATATTGAATTGTGGTTCTTTTGGAGTTTGTCAAACTAACTGCAGCAATAATATTCCCTAAATCATTTTTAACATCAAAAGGAAATGTAATTGTAAGTCCATCAAATTCAGAAATAAATATTTTGCCCTGAGAGCCTTCTTTGACTCTGAAACTGGATGTATATTTAAATTTATCTTTTGTAGCAAATCCTGCACTTGCAACTTTACTCATTAAGAATATCAGTAGCGGATCTGATAGATTCCGTTTTTCAATATTTTTTTTAATGAATTCTTTATCACCTTCGACTTTTTTATAATCATCCAATTGTTTAATCTTTTCGATTGCATCCGGTGAAATTGTAAATTCTAAAGGTGATTCAGATTTATCACCATTTATTATAAAAGTCTGAAATTTTCCATTCTCTAAATTTATTTTTTGAGAATATAGAAGTGTTGACGTGATAATAGCGAAAAATAAAATTACTGTTCTCATAATATATTAGTTTTGATTAATAGACATCAGCTAAAGGTGTTTCAACCTTCATTACATAATAAAGCATTTTTACTGTATTCAAAGAAACTGGAACGTTATGCGCATACTCCTTACTAGGATTCCAGGAATCAACTATTATAGTTGCCGTTTCTGTTTTATGTTCCACAATTTCTTTTAATGTTGGCCTTCCAAAGTCCGTAGAACCGATAATCCAAAGTGGAAATTTATTTATTTTTAATTCGTCTCTCCATAGACTTCTTTGCAATTCCCGACCCCAAACAATACTGCCATCCGGGACATATTTTGTAGGGTCCGTTCCTTCCATTGAACCTCCTTTAATCCGGAAAGCTGAATATTTACCCTGTTGCGGTTTTTGCACTATTGTAATGTGCTGAGCAACGTCTTCATAATCTGGATGTCTTGTATCTCCTTCGTTATCTAAAAGACTTGCTGCAACATCCCATTCAAATAATGGCATATACATAAGGTATTCACCTGTTGGAAGCTTTACAAACCTATTTCCAAAACTATTCTCGACAGACTCTAAATCTTCATCTTCCAAATCCGGAATTTGCAAATCGTCCACTGTATCAACTTCTTTATTTGGCTGAATTTGTCTTGGTGGTAAATCCATTTCTCCTATTCCTTCAATTAACCACTGTTCGGATATGTTATGTTTTTTTGCAATTAAACTTAGATAATAATCAATTTTGTCGTTTTCGCGAGATACTGTAACCCTGAGATTGTCAGGTGTAACAATTCTGTCATTCCCTATTAAATCAGAGTATTTTAATCCTTTTATCTTTCTAACGTAGTCAAGGCGTTGTTTCTTTGTTTCCATAATGATTATTTAGAATCGTTACAAATTATAACAAAATGTAACAATTTGTTCGTTTTAATTTTACTAATGTTCGTTTTTGTTATATATTTGCCTTGTCATTATGTTACAATGTGCAACAAATATAAAAAGAATATGAATACAATGGATAATATCAAAGAACTTTTTCTCAAACTAGATCCATCTGCAAAAGATGAGGTCCGAAAAAAAATCTCTGAAAAATTTAAAGTTTCGATTGATACGGTTAAGAATCATTGGATTTACAATGGTAATACTCCGGACAAGCATAAAGAAGAAGTTGCTCAAATCATCAAGGGTATTGCAGAAAATCAAGTCGATGAAATTCAACAATTAATTGATGTGATATGATATTGACCGACGCAGACGAGAAAGATTTGACACAAATACTTTCTCAAGCCAGAATAATGAAAACATACGCTACCAATCTTGAAGCTAATGTTGTTGCTTTTCTTGGCGGTGTGGGAGCCGCCAAAGTAAAGCCTAAGAAAGCAAAATTTGATCAAGTCGCAAAGACGGTACAAAGCAAATTCCATAAAACATTAAAAGTAAAATCATAAGTCAAACCTAAAATTTATTACAATGAAAAAACCACTTTCCTACATCGATGCAATCGCAATTCTGAATGAACTTAATCAAACTATGTTTGATAATAATACCATCCCGAAAGAAGATTATTTTAAGAATTGTGACTTCCTGCAAAAACTTATTTTCCGCTCAGTTGTCTTTGGTGAAAAACGTCCAGGTTTAATTGAAAGTGTAGAATCACTTAACCCCAATAGTACTGTCAATGAAAATTATTTCCAAAATAGCTTTATGACTTTACAAGCATCCTAATTAGAAATTATAAAAAGAAACAAAATGAATACAACAATTTTATACGAAAACGGAAACACTTTTTTGGTCACTTATAGAAAAAGCGAAAAGCAAGAGCCAAATAAGTTATACGCGAATTTGGGTGGCGTCCTTTGTGAGATAGTAAGTAAAGAACAAAAGAATACCAGCACCATTACTTTCAAAGATAGTTTAGCCGTATTACATCTTGATGAGATTACATTTCAGAGTTTGAGTTATGTACCAGATCTAATTGCTCAATTAAGGTCTTATAATGATGATTATAGCAACAAGGTTGTTGAAGTTTTGACATCATATTTAAATCACAAGCAATTTGAGAAAATGAGAACTGAATATGATGCAATTGACTCCGATGATCAGACGAGATTTCACAACAGATGGACATTAAACATACGATTGATTTTATGTGATGTTATATATCCAAATTGTTAAAAGATGAGGATTGATAAAGTTGAAATTAAAAATTCACAAAATGCAAAACAATAAAATTAACGCAAAAACGCAAAAATTAGCCTCAAAAATCAACATTCTTAAAGGCTGGATGCAAGGCGACTGCCTTGAACTAAACGGTCTGCTTTCAAAGCTATTTTTAAAAGAAATACAATCTCAGATGTTGATTAGTGAACTGAAGGAACAGGCCGGTTCATTTTTAATTCACGCGCAATCTTTAAATGGAACAGAGAAATCTGATTTCTATAAACAAGGACTACAGAGTATAAAAACACAGCTGGCTTCGAACGATGAAGATATTGACTCAGAATACATTGCAGATACCAGATGTTATGTTGAATTACTAAGTGATATAATCTCAGCTGTCACAGATCTCATTTGTCAGCATGACGTAAACGAACACGTCGAATTTCCTCCATTCCCGGAAATGGCAGCCTTTGAACACTGATTTTCAAATCTCAAATGTTTTAAAATTAGCATACCACATGGAAAACATTATTGAAAAAAATCCTGCCAAAGCAATAAACCTTACAGCTTCCTATAAATTAATTAGAAGAATAGAGGGCAGCAGGGAAAAATCAAAATTGACAGGAAAGGAGCGTTATGATTATCGAAAAGATTTGGAAGCTTACTTATCAGGTTACATATTGCCTTTGCTAAGCGGTACGAGTTTACTTGAGCGAAAAATTTATATAGCACATCCTGTAGATTATACTCACTCAAAAACGACGCTTCTGAGAGTTCACGGCATTGACGAAGACGGTGATTTGTTATTAGAATATAAAGAAGGAACTGCATCTTTTTATTTGCAAGCACTCGCTTTTATGGAATTAGAGCAATTAATAGAACATTTGGAACCATTATGTTTTTGATCTCTGAAGATGCCGTTAAAGCAATCCGCTACTGTTTGTCCGGCAAAGTAAAGCCAACTAATCAATCTGATATACTAACCTGGATCATTGAGGTTGAAAGCAAAAAAAAGGTTTATCAAAATTTTAAGTATAACTAATTATAAATTGACAAAATGGCAGATAATAAAGGGTTTATCAAATTGAATAGGGGGTTTTTTGATAACTTTTTATGGAACGAAGCACGTGAATATTCGAAGGCTGAAGCGTGGATTGATTTAATTCAATCAGCACGATTTGAAGCATCGACCGAAATAATAAACGGAAAAGTGATTGAGTTGCAAAAAGGCGAAATTCCTGCAAGTAGAAGATTTTTAGAATTGAGGTGGAACTGGGGAAGCTCAAAAGTTTCAAACTTTCTTAAAATACTTGCTCAATTAGGTATGATAAACCAAAGACAAGCCAACGGACAAACCGTAATTTCATTAGTAAAATACAATGTTTACAACGATAATCGAACCACCAACAAGCCACACACCGAACCAACACCAAACCAAGAACGAACCAGTGACGAACCAACACCAAACCAAAATAAAGAATCTAAAGAACTAAATAAAGAAAATAATATTTATAGGCAGTTTGCTCACTTGTCATTGTCTTTTGCTGAATTTGAAAAACTGCAAGACAAGTACAGTAAAGATCAAATTGATGATGTTCTGGATGCTATCGAAAATCATAGAGATAATAAAAAATACACATCAATGTATCTGACAGCTTTAAACTGGTTAAAGAAGAGACAGGCTGCAGAGACTAATAAGCCTCAGAAAAACATTTTAACAGCTTATTAATGGAAACTATTATTTCACTAGCAACAAGACATATTTACGATATAACGGCAACAAAAAATGGTGAAAATCAAATGCCTTGTCCTGAATGTTCAGCAAACAGAAGAAAAAAAAACATTAAATGCTTTTCATACAATGTCGAAAAGGAGGTTGGTTACTGTAATCATTGTGAAACGAGATTTGTAAAGCATCAGCCATACGAAGAAAAACAATATATCAAACCTCAACTTGAATGGGAGAATTATACAAAGCTATCCGATAAAGTTGTAAAATATTTTGAAAAACGGGGCATATCACAAAGAACGGTCCTATCAATGAAAATTGGAGAAAAGATGGAATGGATGCCTCAGATTGATAAAGAGTCAAGATGCCTGATGTTTCCCTATTTCAAAGATGGCGAATTGGTTAATATTAAATACCGGGACGGCGAAAAGAATTTCAAGCTGTCTTCAGGATCAGAATTGATCTGGTACAATCACGATTCAATTTTGAAATGTATTGAAAATGATGGCGAAATGGTCATTGTCGAAGGCGAATTTGATGCTTTAGCAGTTATACAATCTGGTTACGAATATGTTATTTCTGTGCCGAATGGAGCAAGCACCGGAAGAATGGAATATTTTGATTCAAGTTTTGATCTGCTGAACAAAATTAAAACATTCATAATTGCAACTGATAATGATCTAAAGGGAATTGAATTAAAAAATGATCTGATTAGAAGACTTGGTTTTGAAAAGTGCAAAATACCTTCATTTAAGCAGTTTAAAGATGCAAATGAGATATTGATAACCGAAAGTTCAGAAAGTCTGTTAGAAGTGATTAGGTCGGCAAAATTGATGAAGCTGTCAGACATTTATGAAGTTTCGGATTTTGAAGCAGAATTAGATTCCTATTTCGAACACGGAATGCCACAAGGAAAAACAATTGATATTCCGGAACTGGATGAAAAGATACGATGGTTAACGGGACATTATGCAACGGTAACAGGTACGCCGGCTTCAGGGAAAAGTGAATTGATTGATTTTATTTGCGCAAAACTTAACATAAAGCATTTCTGGAAAGTGGGTTATTATTCGCCGGAATCGGCTCCATTGCCTGTACATTTCTCCAAAGTGTTTTCAAAATTTTCGGGATTTAAATTCAGTAAAAAATATTGTCAATCTGATGCAGATAGATATTCCGTACAAGATTATATATCTGAAAATTATTTTTGGGTTGCACCGGTTGACGATATGAGTTTGGATGATATTCTGACAAGGTTTGAATACTTGGTTAAAGCAAAAGGTGTGAAAGTTTTTGTTATAGACCCATTCAACAGGATTGAAACTGACCAAGAATATACATTTGACAAATTACTTTTCATAAAAAAGACCCTGAAAAAGATAATATCATTTGTAAAACGAAATGATGCATTGCTATTCTTGATAGCACATCCGACAAAGCTGCAAAAGCTTGCTAACGGTAAATTTCCCATAGCTACTATGTATGATATTTCCGGATCAGCTGATTTCTATAATATGACATCTTATGGGATTTCGGTTAGGCGTGAACAAGATGATAGTACACTGGAACCACTCACATACGGACAAGTAGCAATTAGCAAAGCTAAGCTTAATGAGACGATGGGAAGCACTGGAATTTGGGAGTACAGATACAATATAAACAATGGTAGATATGCCAGCGAAAATATAAATGGAAAGGTAGATTTTGACAATTATAATTGGATTACAAAATTAGAAAATGTCAAAGTTGAATATAAATTACAACCGGTGCAGCCAAACATTGCATTCAGTGATGAGTACGGCGATGTACCATTTTAATAATTGAAAGATGGAAAAAGCAATTAAACCTCTAAAGCCGAAATACTTTAAAAGTCCATTTGGGATCAAACGATTTTTAGAAACCTACTACTTTGCCAATTTCTTAATCATTGGATCTAAAACTTTTGTCTCTATAAAGGCCAAATGTCTGAGAAATGCAAAGAAGCAGTTCAGACAAGTAATGGAAAATGAAAAAATTTTAACAACTAAAAAACTAAAATAAATATTAAGAAAATGGTCAGCACAATTCCAATAATAGATAAAAAGGTTCCGATGAAAAAGAAAAATAAGGAAAGGATTTACAGAATGTTTTTTATTACGAGTATTTATAATGCCTATACTCTGATGCATTTAAAAACTCAAGTATTGCAGAGCAATAATAAAAACGTAGGAAACACATCTAATTTAGTAAATCATATTTTCGGATTGAGAACAAATCCAAACGATTTTTATAGTGATCCAGATGAACTAAGCGATGAATGTATTGGTCATCATCAATTTATTGAAACAATGATGGGACTTGCAGATGGAATGTATGGACTGTCAAAAGATTTGATAAATAATTTTTTAGAACAAATCGAACATACCATTGAAGGTTATTTACTAAAAACTCATCACTATCTATATTCGGAAATTTTTGCTACTGTGACTGCATATTTGAAAAATCAAATCAGTAAGGAAGAACTAAGAGAATACTTGAAATATTATCAAAACTTAAAATTTCCTTTTACTCCATTGCAAGGAAGAAAACTTGTTCTGATGATGCAAAAATCCGAACAGCTATTGAATCATATAATCAAATCAAGAAAATAAAAAAGATGAATACAGCCTTAACACAAACAGCGAGACCGGTATTAAGAAAAAGAAACAATACTGCAAAAGTAAAATCAATCGCAGCACCTGCTTCTCAAGAACAAATTGAAATAGAAAAACCGAGCTATGTAAAAAACTTAATACCGGTATTTTTAGACACCGATAAACCTTTTTTAAGAGGTGATTTAATTGCAATTAAGCAGACCTTTTCAATAAAGCTGGATCATAAAAGTAGATACTATTTGAAGCGCAAAAAAGATCAAGAAGAAATTGGCTTTGTTACTTTTTGCGAAGTTGATAATATTTGTTTCTTAACTCACGATGCGACGTAAATAGTTTTCGATGTCGATATTGATGAACTTCTGAAAGTGACAGATATTTACGACGTCATTTTGTATGTGAACAATAAAAATCCTAAATAAAACAATTTAAATACTATTAAAATGACTACCACAACAATACCTAAAAACAAGTTCAATATTTCTCGCTTTCAGCCTATACAATCAATAGTTAATCCATTACATCTTTTCGTTTGGAATTTCAATTTTAAATTTGAGATGGAAAGCTTTTATTTCAGAAGCAGATTCTAAAGAATTTAACGAAGTTTATAAACTTTCTGAAATCGCCTTAAAAGAAATTTTATTTCCAAAGAGCTTAAAAGATCCCATTACTGTTTTAGATAGACTAAAAAAATCTATTTTTCAACTTAATACACTTGTATTAGAAGCTCAAAGCCTTCACGATCTTCAGCATATATGTGACGAAGAGTATCTTAATATTTTGCTGAATGTGAGAAAAAAAATATATCAAAAGCTTTGTTACATCAAAGATGATTATTTGAGGCAATTGAATAAAAGTGTTGAAACAAATGCCGTAAATAGACTTCGAGCAAAACTTTCTCTACTGCAAGAAGAAAATTAATATAACAAGCCAGAATTCTGCCGATTATTTCAATTAAAATGTTTCTTATTAAGAAACATTTTTCTTATATTTGTATATCAAAATAATTGGTTTTTAGTCAATTATAGAGATAGCCGAAAATCTAAAGAGTAGGCAAAATATACATACATACACTATGAGTTTTATTTTAAGAACGGTTTTACCGGACGGTTACGAGACAAACAGAATTATTGGTAGTCAGTATTCATACGTAAACAGGGAAACGCATTACGAAGAGTTTTGCAGGTCCTACAAAGTTGTTTTTGGCATTGATCACGTCACAGATTTAGACGTAATGAGTGATCAGTTCGCTAAAAATTGTTACGGAATTATAGTTTATAATAATGGTGCGGATCTAATACCATTGTACAAAAAACAAATTAGTTACATAATGACTGAGAATGGGAAAACATTCTCAAATGTAACTTTCAAATAGGCATAAAGGCAGACGGGAATTATAAACCTTGTACCAAATCCCAATGGTTGGGTAAGACACAGTGAGATTGCGTAAGATGTCCTGTCTGTTAATAAGTAGTTTTATTTCCATCTTAAATCTCACACGGGGGCGGTTACTGCCAGAAGTAGCAAACAAAATTATACGGTTATTAGTTTTACCCGGCCAGTAAACGCCAGCCGGGTTTTTAATTTAAAAGAATGAATCATCCGGAATTCGAATTACAAAAACAGATTTGCAGCTACTTAGAATGGCAATATCCTGATGTAGTTTTCCTTTCGGACACTATCGCAAATGTTAAGCTTACAAAGGCTCAAGCATCGCGAAACAAACAGATTCAAAAGAGAGAGTTTAAAACACCGGACCTTTTGATATTGGAACCAAGAAACGGCTTTGCAGGTTTGTTTATTGAATTAAAAATTGAAAGTCCATTCAAACTAAACGGAGAATTAAAGGCCGGTGATCATTTGAAAGGTCAATCAATTTCGATAAGTAAACTAAAAGCAAAAGGATATTCAGCATTGTTCAGCTGGAAATTTGAAATGACAAAGAAAATTATTGATGATTATTTGAATTAAAATATACTAATGCTTCAACTAAAAGAATTTTTTCAATGGCTAATAGATAGTTTGAAAATTTGGGTTATCATCCAACCTTGGGAAACTGCTATCAGGGTACGAATGGGAAAACAAACTAAGATTCTTACTAAAGGGATCTTTTTTCGTATTCCATATTTAGATTCTGTATTTGTCCAGGAAAGCAGATTAAGGATAATTCAGATGTCATTGCAAACATTAACAACAAAAGACCTCAGCGCAATTACAATAGAAGGGGCAATAGGTTATTCAATCACTGACATAGGCAAATTATACAATACTCTTTACCAGCCGGAAACAACCATTTCAAATATCGTTAAAAGCAAAATAGCAGCTTACATTTTTACAAGAAATCAAAACGCAATATTTCCGTCTGAACTTGAAAAAGAGATTATGGAGAATCTTCAGGAATTAGATTATGGAATCGATATTCAATATTTCAGAGTTCAAAATTTCGCAATAGTAAAAACATTCAGATTGATAAAGGATGAATCTTGGAATCCAGAAGGACTAACGATGACAGATAAGAAATAATTAAGTATGGCGGCACCAAAAGGAAATAAATATTGGGAATTAGCAAAGGGATTTGCAGTAGGTAAAGAAAAGTCCTACACACCTCAAAAACTTTGGAATAAAGCTATTGAGTATCTGCAATGGTTAGATGAGAATCCTTTGAAAGAAGAAAAGGTATTTGGTACTGGATTCAGGGGAGAAGTTTCTAAAATGAAAGCTCCTACTCTATCTGGATTTTGTGTTTATGCTGGTATAGGAACATCAACTTTTGATAGATATAAAACCGATGATGATAAAGCTTATCGGGATATCACTAAACACATACAAGATTTATTCTTTGCTATCAAGTTCGAAGGAGCTGCTGCAGACCTTATGAATCCAAATATAATTGCTCGTGAAACTGGATTAGCAGATAAGACAGAAACCAACCAAACCGGGGATATAACAATCTCTTTTAAGTAAATGAATTTAGTAATTGAAAAGCCGAACCTAACCAACTATCAGAAGAATATTCTGTATAGTGATTCGCGGTTTACAATTACTGAAGCATCAACAAAAGTTGGTAAAACATTCTCGCATATCTTCTGGATTTTCGAACGTGCGCATCAAAGTTGGAACAAGGCAAATTATAATCATTGGTGGGTTGCTCCCGTATATGCTCAAGCTAAAATTGCATTCACTCGATTAAGAGCAATTGTTGGTAGGTCCGGACTTTATAAGATCAATGAAAGTAACTTAATGATTACTTGTCCTAATGGTTCCGTAATTCATTTCAAATCAGCAGAAAAACCGGATAATCTATTTGGTGAAGATGTTTATTCAGTTGTGTTTGATGAAGCACCACGCGCAAAGGTAGATGCATTTTATGCACTAAGATCAACCATTACTGCAACCGGTGGAGAAATGAAATTGATTGGAAACTTTGGAGGGTCGGCCAACTGGATGCATCAGCTTAAAGAGAAAGCCAAAACAGATCCAAAATATTCTTATTTCAAAATCACTGCTTATGATGCAGTTAACGAAGGAATATTGGATGCAGAAGAAATCGAGCAGGCCCGAAAAGATTTGCCGCCAAAAATATTTGCACAACTCTATTTAGCTGAAGAACAAGAATCAGATGATCAGCTTATATCATTCGCAGTAATGAATGATCTGTTTACAAATGAATACGTCCTTAGAGAAAAAAAATATATCACCGCCGATATTGCACTTCACGGTTCCGATAAGTTTGTTGTATGTGTTTGGAATGGATGGAGGTTGATCGAAATTACTATCATTGATAAGATCGAAGCACCAGAAGTTGAAAGTCTCCTAAAAGCAAAGGCCGAACAACACGGAGTTATGAGAAGTAATATAGCTTATGATGCTGATGGTTTAGGATCATTCCTGAGAGGGTATTTGAAAGGGGCCGTTCCTTTTAATAATGGAGCCAAACCAATCAAGGGAGCCAATTATAAGAATCTTAAAAGTGAATGTGGGTATGAATTCGCAAACCACGTTAACGCCGGTAAAATGAAGATCGATTGTGATATTGATAAATCAGTTCTTTTCAAAGAATTGGAATGTTTGAAGTCATATAAATTGGATGATGACGGTAAAATACAACTGCTACCAAAAGCAAAAATTAAAGAACTCATAGGACATTCCCCGGATATACTTGATGCTTTAGTTATGAGATATTATTTCGAATTAAATACTAAAAAGAAATTCAGACTTTCAGCATAATGAACAACCTAATTGACATATCTGTAAAAGAACTTTTCGCACTGGAAGGAAATAAATTCGATTCCTATAATGAGTTGTTGAAGAACCTCAACGGGAAAAATATTGCGTCCGGAATAACCGCAAAGGATATTTACCAGCTGCCTTTTTCATCAGTTAGTTTTCTAAAAGAATTCATCCAGTCGCCAACATTGCCGGGATTCATTTCTGTTTACAAATTGATATTTGGAATTGATGAAGAAAAATTTTTGAAAATGAAAAGTACAGAATTCTATTATTCTTTTAATTGGATTCAAAATGAAATCATTGAATTGGTAGAAGGTGAGAAAAGACTTGACTCAAAACCAGATGCAAATTGGATTGCAGCAGGAATTGAAAGGTTAAATATTTTCGGTGAGTTGAACACTTTGATCAACATTGGAAAGCAATATTCAATTCCACCTCAAGAAGTTGAAAATTGGAGTTATAACCTGGTATTCACGTATGCACTTCACAATAAGATAGACGGAGAAATTAATAAGAAATATTCTGAAATCATAAATACACCAAAGGATGGAAATAGTTGAATTGTTTAGAGAGGTTGCAGAATCTTTTGATTGGATATTTGATTACGGGCGAAAGGACTTTCATAATTTGATTGATGATGGGACCAACGGAAAGTGGCATTTCTTTCTTGATCCAGTTGTTGATGATACTAATAGTCAGTTTGCGATTTATGAAGGCTATTTTATGGTCCTATCAATTGCGGATCTTGATCAGAATTATGATAATCAAAAAGGTACGAGTCCAGAAGATGGGAAATGGTTGCAAAATATTAAACCAAAGAAAGATTTCCTGAAAACCAAATTCCGTGATAAGCTTGAATGTGCTGATCTGGAAATTTTGAGATATCGAATGACAGAAGTGATCAACTTCTTTGACGATAATATGGACGGCGTACTGGTTAACTTTCAAATCAAACAGTTCTTATGACAACTCCGGAGATATTAGATGAAGAATTTGAAAGTCTGAAAGCTGATTTAATCCAAAGACATAGAGATCTTGGAATGAAAGCATCTGGTTTATGGGAGTCCGAACTTGCAATAGAAATTGAAAGTAATGATGGCCGAACAACTGCCAGACTTTCAGGATTAAAATATACTGAACAATTAGTTTTTGGTCGAAAGCCAGGAAAGTTCCCACCAATAAAAGCAATTGAACAATGGATAATTGATAAAGGAATTACACTTGAAAATAATATCAAAGCAAGTTCACTTGCATTTCTGATAGCTCGTAAAATAGCAAAAGAGGGAACAAAGTATTTCCGCGACGGTGGAACCGATCTTATCGAATCAGTTATTACACCAGAAAGAATACAATCGATCATCAGCCGGGTCCGTGAGATTGATGTCGTAACAATGACAAACGGACTTATCAAACAATTAAAAGAAGTAGCGTAATGAATATTACAAGAACTATCGAAACTCAATACCCTATTCCACTTTACAATAACTCCATCATTAGTTATTGGGAAGCTAGCGCGGTAAAATCAAGCATTGAAATTGGTGGATTGATCTTCTACATTACACCGAGAGCCGAAGACAAGCATTTCTTTTTTAACTTCAAAGAGATTGTAAAGGTGCTTTTAAATCCACATTTATTTGCCGATAAATCACCGGTCGGATCTGGCTTTGTAAATGATGATTACACTTTCAAGCAATACGCTATTACTGTTAAAACTTACAATGCTAGCAATGCCTTGATGAACACTTGGAACTTTAATGCAAAGTTTTTAAAGTCTGCAATGCAGATTGAAGAATCGTTAGTAAAAAGAAATATTCTCCATAACGATTATGAAGGTATTTATCATTTCGATGTCTGGGAAGGATTGCCGTTTGGAATCACATTATTTAAAAACTTCTATCCGTTCATAACTGAGATAACGACCGTCGTTAAAGAACTCGTGACTGTAACAAGTCCAGATGGTTTAACATTCGAAGAATGGCAGGATGTTCCAAAGGTCTTTACATTGGCTGATGAAACCATAACTGAAAAGGCTGTTAGATTCTTTCTAATAAATAATGTCGGTGATGTTATGCAGCAAGAAAATCCGGAAAATAAATTGTTACTGATACCAGGGAAAACATCTGACTTCAAACTTATTCACGGTGATGATGTTGCAGCATCGGCGAAAATCCATTATCACAAAACTTGTTCAGGTCTTTATTTGAAATGGTTTAATATCTATGGTGGATGGGACTATTTTCTTTTCTCAGACAAGTTTCAAGTATCACCAAAAGTTAAAAGCCTTGGAGAAGTTCAAACCGGCTTTGATAACTTCTATCAAAATCTTGAAACTGAAAATGTCGCTTTGATCTCCGGATTTGCTACTGATCTTGGAAAGACTGCAGATCTATCTTACGCAATCGATGAAAGTTTTTTAACCTCAATACAATTTAAGAAAGTATCAAAAATAATTTACAGTCCAAAGGTTTGTTTGTGGACCGGCAAAAAATGGATTGATGTTCAATTGTCATCATCTACAAAATTCAATAATAAAAAACGATATGGAAAGGTTGAATTTGATTTGACTTTACCTGAAAGAATCTTACAAACGATATGACAGAAGTTTTAATAAATGACATTCGTTTAGATCTTTCATCAAACGAAATTGCGCAAACATTTCAGCTCGGAGATATCGGAGACATTTCGACGCGTCAAACAAGTTATACAAACAAGTTTAAGGCTCCAATGACTCCAAACAATATTATTGCTTGCAACTATTTAGGAATTGTTGGAAGGGAACACATCTTTGAAGCTTCACAATTTCCATACGGTACACCGACCGCAAAGATCATTGAATCAGGAATTGAACTTGTAAGTTCTGGTTTGGCATTAGCTACTGAAACTAATGATAATTTTGAAATAACAATATACGGATCGGAAAAGTCTTTCTATGAAAAGATAAAAAATTTGACTTTGCAAGATTGTTATCCTGATACTTTTTTCACTTACACCGCCGAGAATGTTGCAACGGCTTTTGATCGAAATAGTAATTTTGTGTTTACACTACTCTACTACAACAATTTCACTCGCACCCATCATTCGTTTGGAACCTATAATAACGGCGTTTCCTTTGCGCCTTATGCGAAACTATGGACTGAAAGAATGACGCCTCAATTCTTCTGGCATAGCCTATTCAAAAACATATTTGATTATTTAGGATATACAGTTGTAAATCCGGTTGCACTTGATCCGAGATTCTTTAATCTTCTTACGAATGCTGCTACCAGTATTAAGAATTTTAATGTTCCGTATGGTGGTGAGGTAAATCTTAAAAATGTTGCACCAACTATGAATTGTGCTGACTTCATTAAAGAAGTTATGATGCGATTTGGACTACTAATCAGAGTAAGTGAACTTCATAAAAAGGTAGAGTTCATAAGAATTGATGATTTGATAAAGGTTGCACCGGTTGAAGATTGGTCTGGAAAATTCTCCTCCGTTAAAAAAGAAGTTTACAAATTAGGTAATTACGGGCGAAAAAATTTAATGACACATCCAGGAGATTCCGGAGACGATATTCAAAATGAAAATGTAATTGACTTATATCGGGATTGGGCCGATAATGAGTTGACAGGATCATTCAATATCAAAAACTCACAACTTGAAAATGCTGAAACAACAATATTCACATCCAAATTTTCAAAGCCTGAACTTGTAAGATATACTAAATATGAATTAGTCAATACTTATTCAACTGATATTCCAGGAGTCTGGGAGTATTTCGGGAACGTATATGTAGGAACTGAAGTTGGTACCGGTGGTTCAATTTCAAATTACAGGGATTATCATTTAATTGATATGCTTGAGTATGAATATGAAGGGGATCAGCCTTATGAAAATTACTTAACGGTTACAAATATTACACAAGAATTCAAGCCTCAAGTGTTTTATAATTATAGAGCAAACTATGGTTTTGAATTGCGAATGAGATTGCCAGATGGATCATTTCAAAACTTTGGAAAAGCTTCTATAAACATTGCTCAGTATCAAGAAGAATACGACCAATATATAAATAATAATGGTCCTACTCAGGTAGTAAAAAACCCGCTTGTTTCATTTCAAATATTCTTAGATGAAAATTACCCTTACACAATTAAAACTTTAAACAAAATGAAGGTTGTCAATTGTGTTATGAATTTAAGCGTGGTTGATATCTACACTTTAGATTTTTTCAAAAGAAAATACATACGACAATTAGGAGCGTATTTTTATTTGAATAAGGTCAGTAACTATAAATCAGGAAAAGCAACTGAATGCGAATTTGTAAAGATTCCAAGCAACTTTGATGAAGAAAGTTACTATGAAAAAAACTCTCAAATGATCGGAACATTATGATGAATCTTATACATTCTATTTGGACGAGGCCGGCAATAGAAAAACGTTGGCAGATTAACGGACAGTTAGCAAAGAATCTTTGGCTTTATGCTTATTCAGTAATGCACGCTAAAAGAATTTCAGACAGTCTTATTCTTCATTCAGATTCGTTTGGAGCAAAAACTTTTGGCGAGCTTGGATATGATGATGTAAA
>Ga0157370_10003909_pt1 | contig 17358 bp, 14 predicted proteins | sample C35metaG_FD_113463 | JGI IMG/M metagenome (GOLD analysis project Ga0157370, IMG submission 113463) | Corn rhizosphere microbial communities from Kellogg Biological Station, Michigan, USA - C3-5 metaG | ecosystem: Host-associated > Plants > Roots > Rhizosphere > Soil | place: USA: Michigan...
ACTTTTTTTATTGCAGGTTTATTTTCTGTAATCCTACTTTTTAATTTTCTATATCATAAGATCAAAACGAGAAGCCTCATGTTTTTAGGGAAAATAAGTTACACAACATATGTTACACACTTTGCATCTCTGATGTTGTTTTCAGGAATTCTGCTCAAAACCGGAGTAATTGACTCAATGGAAATACAAAATAAATTTCTTTGGCTTTTAGCCATTCCTTTCTCCTTAGGACTCAGTTATTTTTTTTATCTTATAGTGGAAAAACCAACAAAGCAGATTTTGATCAAATTGAGAAAGAGTGATAAATGAACGGGATTACAGTAAATTTTTTTCGTCACTATCGAAATTTTTTTTAAAGAAAATTGAAAATACAGCGATAAACCAAAACCATGGAACCCAAAAATCGTGTACTACATAGTAATGGATTATTCCTGAGATTACCGCTATGTTTAAAAAAAAACCGATTTTGGATCTAATAGATAAACTATAAAGAGAGATATAGGCAAATAAAGATATTAAAAGGAATAAGCCAATAAATCCTAATTCAAAAGTAACATTATAATATAAAGATACTACAACATGCCAGCCATCAACTCCTATAATATCGGTTGCCGCAGGCCCCTGGCCGACCATTTTTTTCAATGGAGTGAATTTTGAAAATGTACTGTTGAAAAAATCAATTCTATTCTGCCTGTCATACATAGAATAAGAGTTCATTTTTTCTGTCAAAGACAATAAAATTGAAGAATAAAAGGATAGATAATTATTTACGATATAAATTATTATTAAAACTATAACTCCCTTTGAATAGTAGAAAAAGGATTTTTGCCTAAAAAAACGGTATATTTTCTTTATATAAAAAAAGCAAGAAATAAAAACAGCAATTGGCAGTGCAACAAAGGTCGCACTGCTCGCTGCAAAAACGAAACTTAGAAATAGTGTTATTGATAAAATTATTTTTAAACTTTTTGTCCATTTGCAAAACCCCGAAAAGAAAAGATAATAAATTGTTAACGGAGCAAACAGTTCTAACATTTGTGTATATACGCCTGATTCATATGCAAATCCTCTGGATCTATAAAAAAGAGAAAGCACGACCGGAGTATAAGGATCCGAATATTGAGCTGGTCTTGGAATATAATCGTTTAAGTTTACGCCAAAAAAATTACTGGAAAAAAATTCAACATTCCCATATACTGCACTTATAAGAGTTGTATAGGAAATAAATTGCAATGTTCTTTTAAATAAAAGATTTTTATCGTGAATACTAAAAAATGTGAATTTTATTCCTATATAGTAAAGTAGAAAGGTCGATAAATATGCTACTTTATGATTAAAAGATATGGCAATACCCCAGCCATTTATAATGAAGGAAAGAATATCAAAAAAAAGGAAAGAAAAAATAATTAAAATATCAAAACCTAAGAACCCTTTTGGAAACTTTCCTGATTGAAGTAATTTTACTATCATAAGGATAAATAAGCATACCGCAAATATTAGTGGAAACGAGATTGTTCCGGTAAACGAAAATGCCGAAACAAATGGCATTGTAAAAATATAAAGCAACAGCAGGAAATAACCTATACATTCTATAGTTAACCTTTTTTGTAGCCTTGTCCCAGGTTTATTATTTTGTAATATATCCATAATCTATAGTAAAAGTATAATCGCTTTAAATAAGGCAACTGGTAATAGCCATGTTTTTTTAATATCTCTATTCTTTCCGAATGTATTTTGCCACTGGCCGTAATACTCGTATCGTGTATCCTGAACTTTGATATAAAAATATTAAGGTGTTTTCCTTTAATATTTTTAGTAGAAAGTGCCCGCAAAATATAATCATAATCAGAGGCGTATCGGTATCTGAGGTCATAGCCTCCTAATAAGTTATTGAGTTTTGAGGAAATAAAAAAGCATGGGTGCTGGACAAAAGTACCGTGAGTTGATAAAAGTAGTTGCATGAATGTAACCGGGAATAACTTTACTCTTTTAAACTTTCCATCTTTTGATTTAATCATATTGCCATAATAATAATCCAGTTTTTCAATATTTATCTGATATACAACCTCGCTTATTGTGTCGTTACTTGCTAAAACATCATCTGAGTTAAGTATTAAAATATAATCCCCGGAAGACATTTGCAGTCCCTTATTGATCGCATCATACATCCCGTTATCTTTTTCACTTACCCAGTAGGAGATACGGGATGCGTACTGTTTAATGATATCTACGGTAAGATCATTTGATTTGCCATCTATAATAATATACTCAATGTTTTTATAACTTTGATTAATTACGCTCTCAATAGTTTCAGCCAAAAATCGGCCGCTATTTTTGCAAACGGTAATGATTGTAATTTTTATTGGAAGCTGCAAAATAATTTTGTGTTAGTAGTTTAATAAACAGCAGGGTTATTGAAAATTTTTATTGAAAACAATGTTTTATAGGATCGGTAATAAATTTATACCTCTCTTAAAAAAATCATTTCCACCTGCAATAATCTTCCATTTCGCGGATCAGAAAAACCACTCTCAAGTGAACACAAATAAAACCCTTTTGATTCAATAAATGTTTTCATTTCATCAAATAGTTTTTCGTCTTTATAGAGTGAAACATAGGATGATTCCAGTTCTAAAGCATAAATATTATCCAAGTAACCTTCTGCGCCTTGCAGTATTTTCCATTCAAAACCCTGTGCATCAATTTTAAGAAACAATCGTTTATTGAAATTGATCTCTTTCACAAAAGTATCTAAACGATTCACTTTAATTTCTTCTTTTGATATGTATTCTGTTTCCGGAATGATGTCCATAGAAAGTTTATTCATATCAAGAATAGAACTGCTGACGGAATTTTTAGAAATATTGATCATTGCTGTTCCATCCGTATCTCCTAATCCAATATTAAAAGTCTTCCATTCAGAATGCCGTACTGATTTTTCATGAAGCTTTTTGAAGGCTTGCGATTGCGGTTCAAGTGAATAAATGGTGCCTTTGAAACCAGCAGACCAAAGCATTTTTGCATATTGTCCTGTATTCGCCCCTACGTCGAAACAATGATTTACCTTGTTATCCTTAAGATATTTAAGTAGTGAACGAAAATTAGGAGTGGGAAAGCGCCTGAAATCCAAACCACCTTTATGAAAAAGATCATTGATTTTGCTATATAATTCTATTTTTGAAATCAATCGGGTAAAGTTTAAATATCATAAATTACTGCTGAAAAAAAACCGGGCAAATATAAAATAAAAGAAACCCAATTAATTGGGATAAGATGAAAGTAAAATTAAATGGTGGAATAAATAGAAAGCTGATGCTTAAGGCTATTCTTAGGTTGAATTAAAAGGACGATTATAAAGAGAATTAAAAAAATGAAACAAGCAATAGTAGCAAAAATCACTGCGGTAATTAATTTGTTTTGTTGTACCTTTTTCATTGGATAATTAGCTGGGTCTATTATTTGCATAAGTGGGATGCTTTTCAAATATTGAAAGCGTGCCATCTCAAGATTTTTATACAATTCGGTATAAGCACTTCCATATACCTGTGTATTAATTTGTTCCTTTAATAACGGCACCTGCGCATTAGCAAAAGCGGTATTCAAATTCTCATCTTGTGTAGAAGCCTTGTTTGTAATTGTCGCATCCAATTTCCCTTTCACAGTTGGCAAAGCTTTTTCCAGGATGGTTAGCGTTTCTTTAGCTTTTTTACTACGGATATCTGTATAGAAAAGATTTGTTTTTTCAATCAGCTTATCGGTAAAAATCTTTGAAAATTTTTCATTTTGACTGCTAACCATCAATTCATAAATATTAAGATTTTTATTTGGCCTTCTTGCTGTTATATAATAATTTTTAAACACTGAGAAAGTATTGTAAAGTAAACTATCCTGTGCATAAGTAAAGGAGCTGCGGGGTTGTTCGGGATAAAAATGAATTTCAGGTTCTTTTATCTTCTTATTCCCTTCATTTTGAAGGTAATATTCAATGAGGGTGTATGGCTTGTTGTTAAATGTATCAACAGAAAGTAATACATCTTCTATTAGCCTCCTGCTTTGCATTATTTGTAGAATATTATCGCCTGTAAAAACATCCTGGGCACCGCCGAGAGAAATTCCAAGCTGGCTTGCCAGACCCACGGCTGCAGACATTCCACCTTCAGATCCGCCTTCATCTAATGCAAATGAAAGATAGCTTTGGTAAATAGTTTTTTGCCTCGCAGCATAGAAATAACCTGCAATAGCGCCTGCTAAACCAATAATTAGAAATAGCCACCATTTAGAAATGATGCGCTTTAAAATTTTCATTGTAATAACGCTTTCTGAATCCCGTACTTCTGTTTCTTCTGCATTATTATCGTACTCGTTTTTAATACTTACAGCATCCATAATTTTTTATTTGCTCAGATTTACAATCACGTTAGTTAGAAGAGCAAGCGAAGATAAAACTACAGACCACTCACCAATTGAGATTTTTTGCTGGTTACTTTTAACCTTTTGCGGTACAAAAATCTCCGACCTTGCAGTTACCGGAGGATAAGATTTAAAAAACAAAAAATGCTTTACCGAAGCCGCTTTCCCGTCTGGGTATATTACCAAAGATCCTGTTTTTCTGGCATAAGGTGTAAAATTGCCGGCCTGGTGCACGTAATATTTTAAGCTCTTATTTTCTTTAAAAGGAATGATTGTTGGATTATAAACTTCCCCGGAAATGCGCACTAAATTAGAACTTCGTTCTATTGTAAGAACATCCCCGTCTTCCAAAGCCAGATTTTCAGAATTATCAGGATTAGCAAGGGCCTTAGCAAGGTCAACACTAATCAAATCGTAGGATTTATACAATTCGTCTTTTAAACGTGGATGAAGGGCAATGCTATCCGGGTTTATATTAAGAATGCGCTGAAAAAGCTTTTCGCGTTCAGTAGTAGTGAGGTTTGACTTGATACTTCTGCGAATAGTAATAGAAGAACTATCTGCAGATGCTTTAAAACCACCTACTCTTTGAATGACATCACTGATTTTATCACCACTTTTTTGTAACCCATATCTGCCGGGTGTTTTTACTTCACCCAATACAAGTACTGTTCGCTGAGGACTATAACCGGGAAGTGTCTTCACGATTACCAGGTCGTAAGGTTGCAATAGAACGTCCTGCGCCGCGTCATTTTTATTTGATAAATCAATATTAAAGATCCGGCTTTCGTTGTGATTTGCTTTATCCACTTTTGCATTGCGGATTCTCCTGGAAATCTCTATCGTGGCTGAATCGCCAAATTGTGAAACGCCACCTACAGAAAGCAAAACGTCTCTTAAGGAAATATTTTCTCTCCACGGTACTATCCCAGGTTTTCTCACATTTCCTTCTACCGAAACATAATTGCTATCCAGGAATTCAAAAATGGAATGTACCGCTACGGAATCATCTTTTATTAAAACCACGTCGTCTGATTCTCCATTTGAATCCAGATCCACCGAAACCATGGTGGGCATTTTATTTTTTAAATATCTGAAAATTGAAATCCTTTTTGTGTAAGCATCCCTGGTTAAACCGCCCGCTTTTTCAATCAGCGCGTTAATCGTCAGTTGCGGGCTTAATTCGTATGGCCCAGGCCTTAAAACTGAACCCGATATTACGATGCGGTTTCCAAATTCGTCCTGCAATTTTCCTACAATATATTTATCGCTGCCATTTGTCTTAAAAGAACTGAAATTGTTGGAATTCAAATCTATAATTTTTTTCTCTGTGTTCGTAATCCTTACTACGGTTATAGTTCCACGATAGGCGTTGTCAGTAAAACCACCAGAATATTTCAGAAGATCATCAAAGGTTTCATTATCAAGCATTTCAAATTTTCCTTCTCTTTTTACATACCCCGAAAGCGTAACCCTGTTTTTGTAATAAGGTATCCTGATTACATCCCCTTCCTGAAGAATAATATTATCTTTTTGATTTCCGTTCAACAGGAAATCATATAAATCCGCTGTTCTTTTTATCTGATTGCCACGAATAATTTCTATATCTCTATAACTTCCCATAGATGTTGGGCCGCCGCATAAATAAAGGATATTATAGAGAGTTGTTAAAGATGACACAGTAAAAGTTCCCGGCTTCTTTGCCTGTCCGATAACCGTTACGCGAATGCTTCGGATTTTACCAAGGGTTACCTGAACTTTTGTTTTTCCCGTATTAATTGCATGATAAATAGTTGAAGCAAGTTTTGATTTTATTTTTTCTGTCGCTTCTTCAATACTTAATCCGTTTACATAAACCGGTCCGACATTTGGAATATATATTTCTCCTGATTCATTTACTGTTAAATTGTATTTTTTTTCACTGAAACCATATACAGAAACAACAAGTTCATCATCGGGGCCTAAGACATATCCAGCCGGTGCGGGAATCCGTAAATTTGGTTCAAAAACTAAACTGTTTGCAGTAAAAAGTTCGGAGCCAAAAATGGTTTCATCATTTTGAAACTTTTGCATGGGAGCATTTCTTTCAGAAGTGTCATAAGCATGAGTTACATCAATATTTTTTTCCTCGTCTGGCTGATTATTTCGTGCCATTTTTTTTTCGGGATTAAGACTCAGCATCCGTTGCCGGAGTTTGCTTATTTCTGTATCCGGCAATCCTTTGTCGGCAGCCATTTTATATAACTGTGATTCTGTGATTCCTGATTCTATAGCTTTCTTGTAAAATGAAATCAATTGATTATCACTTAAATCATCTATTTTGATCTGGCTCAGGTCCTGAAGATCGAATAAACTGGTTTGTGCTTGCAGTTGGTTTGAGCAAAAAAGTATTGTGAACAAAACAAATAGTACTCTTGTGACTATTTTCATTTATTTCTTCGTTTAAATTCCTTTACAATAAATAATTTGGGAAGTTAAAAATTGTTTGCGAAGGTAAATAATAATTTGCTTTTTATTTTTTTGAAGTTACTATAAAAAGTACTGTCGGAATCTCTTTATTTTAACCGCTACTTATGTAATAAACAAATATAAAATGAAGCCATTTTAGAATCAGCATCGTATTTCTATACATCAACACCTTATCGGTAATTGTTTTAAAAGTGAGAGATGTTGGCCAAGGGCTGGCATGTCAGAAGAATGAAATGTATCAGTATAGAATTATCTAAATAAAAAATTAGAACAACGCGTTTAAGTCGCAAAGGTCGCATTCCTTATTGCTGCAGTTAATGAAAGCTATTTCCGTGTGGTTTGTAACAGAATCTCTACAGATCTATTACGTATCGCCTTCGATGTATGGATCGAAGGGGTATCGAAGGGGTATCGAAGAAGTATCGAAGCGATACAGGCGGAAGTATATCTTGGCTTACAGCGCAATACCTGTAAATAGAAACACATACTAAATAAAATAATGCAGCAGACGTTCCTTAGGAACTTTTCGTGCTTTTACAATTTGATTTTTTATACAATAATAGTTGATTTTTTATATAACAATAGTTCCTGGGGCTTGTAAAATGATTATTCATTCTTCTTTACGACTTAAGCCCTTAAAAAATATGCGTTTTTTTTTCAGCAGGCAAACAAATAACCTCCATTCCTGTTTTTCATCATTATTTCTCAAAGCGCATTTCCTGAACCAGTTGTTTATCCCCTTTTTGTTTCATATAAATGGTAGTGCGGAACACGCCGGTTGTAGTGGTTAAATTGCCAATACAATATTGGGAGCCTGTATTTTCACTCTCGTGGATCACTTTAAAATCTTTGACGGGATTGTTGCTAAAGAATTGATGTAATACAAGCTGAGCCTGGTTTTTACTGTAAGATGTGCTGTTTTCAGAAAGCGTCATTTCAATGGTATTGTCAAAATATTTAGAAACTTCACTTGCATTACCAGACTTTAGCGCATTGATTATGCCGGTAAAAGAGATGGTTATAAATGAAGACAAAACAATGAATACACACAAAAAAAGTAAATATTTTTTCATGGAAAATTGATTTGCTTTTAAATTTTGCGAAAAACGTGCCAAATGATAAAATTATACTACGATTTTGAAATTGTTGTCGTTATATAAATATGAATAATTAGTTTTGAAAAATGGAAGCAAAAAAAGTCATTTTAGTAATAATGGACGGATGGGGCCTTGGCCAGAAAAAAGAAAGTGATGCAATTCAAAATGCCAACACTCCTTTTGTAAGTTCTCTGTATGATAAATATCCTCACACTACTTTAGTTACCTGCGGAAGAGCCGTTGGCCTGCCAGAAGGGCAAATGGGAAACAGCGAGGTAGGACATTTGAATCTGGGTGCCGGCAGAATCGTTTATCAGGAATTGGAACGGATAAATGTAGCTATAGAAAATGGCGAATTCGAAAAAAATCCGGCCCTTTTACAGAGCATCAATTATGCAAAAGAAAACCAAAAGCCATTGCACCTAATGGGCCTGGTAAGCAATGGCGGTGTTCATTCTCATATAGATCATTTAAAAGCGCTTACTACTATTTGCAAACAACATGGGTTGGAAAAAGTATATATTCATGCATTTACTGATGGGCGTGATACAGATCCAAAAAGCGGCATTAATTTTTTAGAAGATCTGCAGCAACATCTGGAGAAAACTACCGGCAGAATAGCGACAATCATTGGCAGATATTATGCAATGGATCGTGATAAAAGATGGGAACGGATAAAGATAGCTTATGATGCATTGGTTCATAGAACAGGCGAGGTAACAACCAATATTTTTTCGGCTGTTGCCGATTCATATCAGAATAACGTAACAGATGAATTTTTAAAACCAATCATTAATGCTGAAACTCCTGATTCAGGAATGATGGATGGAGATGCGGTAATTTGTTTTAATTTCCGTACCGACAGGTGCCGCGAGATTACTCAAGCGCTTACGCAGACCGCATTTCCGGATTACGAGATGAAGCCGTTGAATCTGAATTATACAACGATGACGCTTTATGAGCATACTTTCAAAAATATTCATGTTATCTTTCAAAAAGATGACCTGGTAAATACATTGGGAGATGTATTGGCTCAAAATCATAAAACTCAGATCCGCATTGCGGAAACTGAAAAATATCCTCACGTTACTTTTTTCTTTAGCGGCGGTCGCGAAGTTCCTTTTGAAGGCGAAAGAAGGATCATGATTCCTTCTCCAAAAGTCGCTACTTATGATCTAAAGCCCGAAATGAGCGCTTTTGAAGTTACTGATGCCTTGCTTCCGGAAATAAAAAAACAATCTGCTGATTTTATCTGTTTAAATTATGCAAATGCAGACATGGTTGGTCATACCGGCGTTTGGGATGCCGTAATAAAAGCGGTGGAAACAGTGGATAAATGCGTAAAAGAAATTGTTACAACCGCATTGGAAAATGATTATACCATTTTTCTTACGGCCGATCATGGCAATGCAGATTATATTGTAAATGAAGACGGAACACCAAACACCGCCCATACCAAAAACCTGGTTCCGCTTTTTATTATAGATAAAGAATGGCATGGAACCATTCACCCTGGAAAACTGGGCGATATTGCGCCGACCATTTTAACCATGATGAAATTGCCAATACCAAAAGAAATGAGTGGAAAAATTTTAATTGATGAGAAATAATTTTTATGAGAAAAATACTAAAAATTGTATTGATTATCTTAATAATCATTTTTGTAGTTATTCAATTCATTCGTCCGGCAAAGAATAGCGGCGAAGAAATTGCAGCAAATGAAATCACTGCAAAATTTGACATGCCGGAAAATGTACAACAGATTCTGAAAGTTTCGTGTTACGATTGCCACAGCAATACTACCAGATATCCATGGTATTGGCACATGCAGCCAGGCGCCTGGGTTTTGAGTAATCATTTCAATGATGGCAAAAAAGAAGTAAATTTTTCTGTTTTTTCCACTTATCCGGCTGCTAAACAATATAGAAAATTCAAAGAGATCGGTGAACAGGTAAAAAAAGGCGACATGCCTCTATTTTCTTACACAATTATTCACCGCGATGCGGTTTTAAGTGTACAGCAAAAACGGACAATAGAAGATTGGGCCGCAAATTCGATGAAAGAAATGGAAGCGAAATATCCACCAGACAGTTTGAAAAGAAAGAAATAAACTGCAATTATACTGTCTTAAAATTCACAAAAATTTAGAGTTTAAAATTTTTTATTTTAAAAAAGTTATTTCCATGCAGCATTTTGCGTAAATAATTGTCTTATCTTAGTAGGGTTAAACAAGCAATTTATGACAGAAGAGATTATGGTTCAAGGCTGTCTTGATAACCTTTCAATCGCGCAGGAGGCTTTATACAATCGCTTTAGCCCGCGAATGCTTGGTGTTTGCTATCGTTATGCCCGCAACAGGGAAGATGCTGAAGATATGCTTCAGGAAGGATTTATAAAAATATATTCACAGATTCATCAATACAATGGATCAGGGGCTTTGGAAGGATGGATCAGAAAGATAATAGTACATACATGTATTAATGTATTGAAAAAAAATAAAAAGTTCTCTGATAGTCTTGATTTGATTCATGCATCGGGTATTGAAATAAGCGACAATAATATCCCATCCATGCTTCAGGCAAAACAAGTGGTCGAATGTATAAGGTTATTGCCGATAGGGTATAGAACGGTGTTGAATCTGTATGCCATTGAGGGATTTTCTCATAAAGAAATCTCATCTATTTTGGAGATTGAGGAAAGTACCAGCAGGTCGCAATATACCCGCGCCAGGTCATTATTGGAAGAGATTTTAATAAAAAAGAAAATTTTACAAAAACCGCATGAAAATGTGAGAATGGTTTCGATGAATCGGTAAATATCTATGAAAAAAAAATTTATCTGTACACTACTAACGCTGAAATGAATGAAAAATGGAAAGAAGATTTGATATGAGTGATTTTGAGCGGTCTTTAAAAGATCACGCAGATCAATTTAAATTGATGCCTTCCAAACGGGTATGGAATGGAATTTATAATCACTTGCACCCGGGAAGCAAATGGCCTTCTGTTTCTATTGCGATTGTTTTTATAATTACACTTATTTCTATTGGTAACCTGAATAATTCGCCTGTACATTCTGAAAGGAATCCATCAGATATCGTAAATAATGTATTAAATAAAAATAACTCAGGTAATCAGATTGCAAATTATATTTCAAGCCAAAATAATATTTCTGAAAAAAACCAGGTTAATGAGCAATCCGGGAACGTGAATAATATAAAAGCAGGATTTTCAAAATCAGGCTTAGAAAATTCCTTGGAATCTAAAGCAGATAAGGTTTTGCTGAATACCGTCTCAACAGGAAGTAAGAATGAAAAAAATAGCGTGAAAGCTTTACCGGTGAATGATGTTTCAAAAAATAAGAATAGCATAAATGGACAGAAAAATAACGGACAGGCATTTTCAATAAGGACAGAAAATAATTTTGTAGATGAAAGATTAAATCAGGAAGAAATTGTTCCCGTTTACCAGGACATTTCAGCAGAAAGTTTACAGTTAATTCAAAACGATCTTCTTTCTCAAACAAATACCAGTTTGAAAAAAGAGCTATTGATTCCCGCATCCTTGCAGTTATTATTTGAACCAATAGAATTTTCAGATTTATTTAATTTCATCAGTAGCACCGGCAGTAAACCAGCAAATAACAAGAATTTCAATTCTCAAAAAAGCGATATGGCGGTTGCCCCTGCTAATAAAATAAGAAGGAAGAAAAATAAAAATGTTGAGTGGACTTTTTATGCAGCACCAACTATCGGATCCGTTTTATTTAACAAAAAAAGGAATATTCCGGTATCGTCTTCAAACGTTTCTTCGGTAATTATTTTGCCCAATGATCCTTCTTTTGGTTTAAGGCGAACCATTAAATTGGGATTTAAAACAGGAGCAGAAATCAGTTATAAAATTTCTAAAAGTTTTAGATTTATAACGGGCGCTAATCTGAGTTATTCCGGCTATAACAATATGTCGAACCTGATTCACCCGACTTTTGCTTCATTGAAATTTATTGATAAAAATTCCGGAAGTTATTCAAAAAGCTACGTAACAAACTATGGTAATGGTCAAAGTCAGAATCGTATTCCCCTTACCAATTATAGTTTTGAAGTCTCTGTTCCTGTCGGAATGCAATATAATATTTGGAGAAACGAAAAGCTTCAGATCGATGCGGTTTCTACGATTGATCCCTCAATAGTGCTGAAGAAAAATGCCTTTATTATTTCATCTGATGGCAGGTATTATATTAACGATCCATCTTTGGTTCGTAATGTGAATCTTGCAGGTCATTTTGGGTCTTATATTACCTTTTCTGCTAAAAAAATAAAATGGCACATCGGTCCTGATATTCGTTACCAATTGTTATCAACCTACAAAAGTTATTATCCTGCACGGGAACATTTCATAGATTATGGCATAAGAATTGGAATATCCAGATAGATGCTAAAAATAAAAACGATTTTTATTCGTTTTATTTTTTTAACTCATTTTTTCTAAAGCCGTTGCTTCGTACCCTGCAACGGTTTTTTTTATTCGTAATTTTGCGTGATGCAAAAATTATACTGGTTTATTGTACCCCTTTTTGTCATTTTTTTTACTGCCTGTTCCGGAAAAAAAAACAATGCTGTTCCTGTAAATAATTCCGCACTAACGGAAAATATTTTTCCCGTTACCGATTTTTTAAAAGGCCAGTTAAGAATCATTGATTCAATGGGAGTGACTCCTTTAAAAATTCTTTCTATAAATGGTAAAACGGATTCTTTATGGCTAAAAAGAGAAGATATCAGGAAGAACGCCAAGCCATTTCTTACGCCTGTAATTGATTCTGTAAATATGTATTCATTATTTTCAGAAAAATCTTTTCTTGATCAAACAATCAACGCATTTACATTTTCTTATGATCCAAAAAGGAAGTTGCCGGATTCTATAAAGCTTACTCATTGGGACGTTTATATGAACCCGCAAACAAATTCAATACAGCGTATTTATCTGGTAAAAGAAAATGCTGACAGTACTACACAATTAACCTGGGTGGTAAATAAATGGTATAGTATCAGAACGATAATTCAGAATCAAGGTGAACAGCCAGAGATAAAAGAAGAAAAAATGATTTGGAATTTTGATGAATGATAATCATTAAAATAAAAGGATGATAAATTAATGACCCCTGAAACTTTTCGTACGATAATAAAAACACTGCCTCACGAGCCAGGTATTTATAAATATTTTGATGACCGGAATCAATTGATTTATGTTGGTAAAGCAAAGAATATCCGGAAAAGAGTAAGCTCTTATTTTACCAAAACTTTTAATGGTTACAAAACACAGGAACTGGTAAAAAGAATCGAGCATATAGAATTTACCATTGTTGACAGCGAACAGGATGCGTTTCTTTTGGAAAATTCTTTAATAAAACAATTTCAACCAAGATTCAACATCAATTTAAAAGACGACAAAACATATCCATATATTGTAATCAAAAATGAGCCATTTCCAAGGATCTTTTTAACGCGCAACCGAATCAATGACGGTTCTGAATATTTAGGGCCGTTTACTTCTGTTGGCAGGGTTCGCGAACTATTAAATTTTATAAAAGAATTTATTCCCTTACGCACGTGCAAATTGAATCTTACCGATCAAAATATTTTCAAAAAGAAATTTAAAGTTTGCCTGGAATATCATTTGGGAAATTGCAAAGGACCGTGCGAAGCATTGCAGAGCAAAGAAGATTATGATGAAGGCCTGCAACAAATAAAACAAATGATTAAAGGTAATTTGAGCCCGGTAATTCAACGGTACAAAGAAGAAATGAATTATTATGCTGCACAATTACAGTTTGAGAAAGCGGCAATTATCAAACGGAAATTAGATGGACTTGAAAATTACCAGGCAAGATCTGTAGTGGTTACTCAATCATTTGCAAACCTCGATGTATTCTCAATTCTGAGGGAAAAGGATACGGCTTACGTGAATTATTTAATGGTTCAAAATGGCATTATCATACAAACTCATACAATTGTACTGGAACCAAAACTGGATGAAACCGACGCTGAAATTTTGAGCCTTGCCATCGCCGATATCAGGAAAAAATTTAACAGCGAAGCGTCTGAAATTATTATTCCTTTTGAAGTGGAACGTGAAAATGAAACTTTGATTTATACTATTCCAAAAGCTGGAGATAAAAAAAAGCTGCTGGATCTTTCAGTGAAAAATGTAAATTATTTTATGGAAGAAATGAAGCGCAAAAAAATTTTGCGGCTCGAAGGAAAAACTGAAATAGAAAGAACAGAAGTGCTGGTACAACTGCAAAATGATTTGCATCTTCCTGCTTTGCCCATGCACATCGAATGTTTTGATAACTCCAATTTCCAGGGGAGTTTTCCCGTGGCGGCGATGGTATATTTTAAAAATGGATTGCCGGATAAAAATGAATACCGCAGATATAACATTAAAACCGTAAGCGGCATAAATGATTTTGCCAGTATGAAAGAAATCGTTTCCAGAAGGTATAAAAGATTGCTGAAAGAAGAAGCCCAATTGCCGCAATTAATTATTATTGATGGTGGCAAAGGCCAGTTGAATGCGGCTATCGAAGGTTTGGAAGAAATAGGAATGATGGGAAAAACTACGGTTGTTGGCCTTGCAAAAAATGAAGAAGAAATATTTTTTCCAGGAGATCAGCAATCTATCAAACTGCCATGGAACAGCGAAAGCCTGAAACTGATCAGGCGTGTGCGCGATGAAGTTCACCGGTTTGGAATTACTTTTCATCGCAACCAAAGAAGCCGCGGTACCTTTGTAAATGAATTAGAAATGATAAAAGGTATCGGGAAAAATACTGCCGATGTTTTGTTAAAAAAATTCAAATCGGTAAAAAGAATAAAAGAACTTTCAAAAGAAGCGATTGAAGAAACAATCGGTAAAGCCAGGGCCAATATTGTGTATGAACATTTTCATCAGCAGGAAAAAAAGGAAAGCGAAATTTAAAAAGTAAATAATTCTTTTAAGCGAAAAGACAGGAACCCGGTTTTTTGTTCGTTTACCGGTAATAAATTTTTCAACTTTTTTAAAATATTACGGATTTAATCTTCTTAGAATAATATTATCAACCTGGTTAAAAAGCACATCCGGTTTCATAGTGCGCCAGGCAGGTAAAGAAAGCATTTCTACATAATTTGCAAGACGCGCTTTTACAAAATCATGCTGGCTATGAGTAGGCATATTTAAGGAAACAATCCATCCGCCTTTTTCCATCACATCTTCATACCATTCTTCATAATAACAATCATCGCTGCTATGAAAATTCAGTACATTTTCGGTAATCAAAATAAATTTTCTAATTCCCTGAAAAATAAATTCATCAATTACGTCCCGCTTTAACCGCATAATATCATTTTCAATTGCATCGTTCCATTCACCTATCATTTCAATAATCGCATATTGCTCATCATAATCAGCCATCAAAACTTTGAGATAGAGAGTGCGGCTACCAAATTCATCCCACAAAGGATGGATATAATAATTATAGACCGTATTTGTAAACTCAAACTGGCTATATTCCCGCCCATAAAATGGTGAACGCAAATCCGTTTCTGATGTGTATAAATATTGCCAGTTGTCGTATGGTTCGATGTCCTGCATACAAACAAATTTATCCATTAAATCTTAAAAATTATTGTCAAAAAATCAGCCAAAAACAAAGAGAAAGTAGTTGGAAAAAAAAGTGATTTTGTTGCACGGGAATTTATGTTATTTGTTTATTTACTATATAAGTTTTTTCAAAGAGAAATTGTACAATTCTTTTAAATAAAAAGCCCTGAGTTATTACAACTCAGAGCTTTTGAAAAAATAAAACAAGTTCTTAAAAAGCATAACGACCATCTTCAATCAGCTTTGCAGCTACTAATCTCCTTGCATCTTTCGCATTGAAAGGCGCAGTTTTTGTAAAGCGTTTTAATCCGAGCAACATCATTCTTTGTTCGTCGCCGGTAGCAAATGAATTTATAGCTTCTTTCCCGTTTTTTGCCAAAGTATCAACAGCATCATTCAGATAAACATGCACCATAGCTAATTGTACTTTATTGGCTTCTTCTCCGGCTCTTTCTACAGATTTTATTACACGCAGTAACATGCTTTCTGAAACAAAAGTTTCTATCATCATATTGGCAATGTTCATGATAATTTCCTGTTCTTTGCTCAAAGTTGTCATTAGTTTTTGGACCGCTGCTCCCGCTACCATCAGGATGCTTTTTTTCATGTTGGCAATCGTTTTTAATTCGGTAGAAAAGGCAACTTCTTCACCATCGCCAAATTCAGGAATGCTCATCAATTCTTTTTGAACATTCATAGCCGGTCCCATCAAATCCAGTTGTCCTTTCATTGCACGTTTCAATATCATATCTACTGAAAGCAAGCGGTTGATTTCATTGGTTCCTTCAAAAATCCTGTTTATCCGGCTATCACGATATGCACGGCTAATGGCGTATTCATCGCTAAAACCATTGCCACCATGGATTTGCACGCCTTCATCTACTACATAATCCAATACTTCACTTCCATGCACTTTTAATATCGCACATTCAATTGCAAATTCTTCTGCTGCTCCTAAAAGCGCTTCATTAAAGGGTTTGCCCCCGGCCAATAATTCTTGCTCTTTTTCGTCAATCCATTTTGCTGTTCGATACAAAGCACTTTCAGCAGCATAAATTCTGATGGCCATCTCTGCAAGTTTATATTTTATCGCTCCAAATTGTGCAATAGGCAATTTAAATTGCTCGCGTGTTTTGGCATATTCAACAGATTCTGTCAATGCCATTTTTGAACCACCAACTGCTGCGGCATCTAATTTTAACCTGCCAATATTTAAAATATTAAATGCAATGATGTGTCCGCGGCCAATTTCTCCCAAAACGTTTTCCACGGGCACTTTGCAATCCTGGAAGTACAATTGCACTGTTGACGAACCCTTGATTCCCATTTTATGTTCTTCATGGCCCTGTGTAAAGCCAGGCATGTTCCGCTCAACAATAAATGCGGTAAATCCTGTCTGTCCGGCAGGCAGGTTATCACCGTCTATTTTTGCAAAAACGGTAAAAATATCTGCGAATCCACCATTGGTAATCCAGCATTTTTGTCCATTCAACAGATAATAGTTTCCATCTTCAGAAAGCGTTGCGGTAGTTTTTGCACCCAAGGCATCACTCCCGCTTCCGGGTTCTGTAAGCCCGTATGAACCTTTCCATTCCCCTGTTGCCAGTTTTGGAATGTATTTTTTCTTTTGTTTTTCTGTACCAAAATATAAAATTGGAAGGGTTCCAATTCCTGCATGAGCGCTCATCGCTACACTAAAAGAATAACCGCCTCCCAGCGCTTCGCTCACTAAAGTAGAAGTG
>Ga0157370_10003914_pt1 | contig 17343 bp, 17 predicted proteins | sample C35metaG_FD_113463 | JGI IMG/M metagenome (GOLD analysis project Ga0157370, IMG submission 113463) | Corn rhizosphere microbial communities from Kellogg Biological Station, Michigan, USA - C3-5 metaG | ecosystem: Host-associated > Plants > Roots > Rhizosphere > Soil | place: USA: Michigan...
ACTCCCCATCCGGAGTGACTGCATCAAGCGCGAGGCGCGGAACGTCGTGGCGGAATTCCTCGCGCTTCTCGATGGTCCAGTGCTTCACCAGGTCCCAAGCCGCGTCGAGCGCCTGGCCATCGTAGAGCAGGCCGACCCACAGTGCCGGGAGCGCGCAGATCCGGCTCCAGCGGCCGCCGTCCGCCCCGCGCATTTCGAGGAAGCTCTTCAACCGCACTTCGGGGAAGGCGGTCGAAAGATGGTCGGTCCAGTCAGTGATGGTCGGCTTCTCGCCGGGAACCTGCGGCAGCTTGCCTTCGAGGAAATCGCGGAAGCTCTCGCCGGCGACGTCAATATATTTGCCGTCCCGGTAGACGAAGTACATCGGCACATCGAGCGCATAATCGCAGTAGCGCTCGTAGCCGAAGCCATCCTCGAACACGAAGGGCAGCATTCCGGTGCGGTCCGGGTCGGTGTCTTCCCAGATGTGGCTTCGAAAGCTCTTGTAGCCATTGGGCTTGCCTTCGGTGAAGGGCGAGTTGGCGAAGAGCGCCGTCGCAACGGGCTGGAGAGCCAGGCCGACCCGAAACTTTTTTACCATATCGGCTTCTGAACTATAGTCCAGATTAACCTGTATGGTACAGGTGCGAAGCATCATGTCGAGGCCAAGACCGCCGACCTTGGGCATATAGTTGAGCATGATCGCGTAGCGGCCCTTGGGCATGACCGGCAGCTCGCTGCGGGTCTTGTCGGGCCACATCCCAACTCCGAGGAAACCGAGCCCCAGCCGCTCTCCAACGCTTTTGCACTGGTCGAGATGCCGCGCCGCCTCGGCGCACGTCTGGTGGAGATTCTCGAGCGCTGCACCCGAAAGTTCGAACTGACCTGCGGGTTCCAGGCTGATGGTTCCGTCGTAAGGTCCGGTCAGAGCGATGATCTTCCCGCCTTCCTCGACCGGTTTCCAGCCGAACTCGGTCAGGCCGTTAAGCAGGTCGCGGATTCCTCCGGGCTCGTCCCATGACGGCGCGCGATGATCGGCTGTTCGATAGACGAACTTCTCGTGCTCGGTGCCGATCAGCCACTTTTCGGCTGGCTTCTCGCCGCCGGCGAATGTCGACAGCAAATCGTCACGGCTCTCGATGAGCGGGCTTGCGCTGTCGTCGGTTTTGGTCGTCATTGCTCAGCGCGCTTAACCACCGGAAGTGGAGCGCGCCAGCACTTCCCGTTTATGTGTCAATAAGTCCGCCAGTCGCCGGCCACCGCCATGTACGTTGCGAGCGCGGCGAGCGCGGCAGTCTCGGCACGCAAAATTCGGGGCCCCAGCGAAATCGCGATCATATTGGGCGACGCTCGGACGGCCAGCCGCTCCTCCTTGGTAAACCCGCCCTCGGGCCCGATAAGGATCAGCGCCGGCCCCGGTTCGAACGCTTCTGCGGCATACGCGCCGCCATGCTCGTCCGCGAAATAGAGCGGCCGCGCCTCGCTTCTTGTCGCAAGCAAGTGCGTCAAGGCGACAGGCTCCGCCAATTCGGGCAGTCGCGTACGCCCGCATTGCTCGGCCGCTTCGATCGCGATCGCCTCGAGCCGCTCGAGCTTCACCCGCTCGGCGATCGTGCGCCTGGTGATCACCGGCAACAGCCGCGCTGCGCCCAGTTCGGTCGCTTTCTCAACCAGCCAGTCAGTCTTCGCCCGCTTCACCGGGGCAAACGCCAGCCATAAGTCGGGGATCGCCTCGGCCTCGCGGGTGCGCCGCTCGACTGCAAGCGTCATTCGCTTCTTTGTGGCCTTTGCGATACGGGCGAGCCATTCGCCCGACTGGCCGTCGAACACCAGGAGCTCGGCGCCTTCGCCAAGCCGCATGACGTTGCCAAGGTAATTCGCCTGAGCAGCGTCCAGCTCGACTGGCGCGCCCGGGCTCAAGGCCGAGCGCACGAACAGGCGCGGCAGGCTCTTGGGGGGCCAGGCGGGTGTCGCGGGCATCGCGCGCTGGCCTAAGCGATTTGATGTGCGTCGGGTAGGGGCGGGCGCCTCTCCATGGGAAATGCCAATGGGCAATTGGCATGCCGGCCGGCGAGGCGCCCGCCGCGGCGGCCGGGGAGGTCGATGAGGGGTCCAACGAACGGCCGTCGCTCGGCAGCTTTGGTGCAGATGCCGCGCCGCCCGGTTCACCGAAGTTGAAAAAAAGGGAGGGGCGAGGTGCCGCGCCCGGCTTCGTTCAGGAGCCAAACTGTCGAGTGCACCGCCAAGATCAAAGACTGCAGCCGAAGCCGAAGGAAGGCGAACGAATCGCGGTCGGCCGGATTGCTGGATCATAAGCCCTTCATGGAAGAAGCCATAAGACTGGACAATTGCCGCCTGGATCATATTTCCGGACCTGGCGTGAACACCCCGTCCGGCCTGTCGTTGAAATCCGAACAAGAGCAGAAACGAATTGCCGCTGCTGATCCTGGTGCCAGGAGGAAAATTGCTGTTGTCCGTCGGCGGCGGTCCCTTGATCTCGCCCGCCTGGGGAGTGATTGCAATCAAGATAGTGGAGAGGGTGCCATCAATACGCAACGTGCGTTCATCGACGAACTTCCTCCAACTTTACCCGAATGGAGGTCGCTCGACTCTGGGCTCGGGGGCAATAGCCGACGATCATGATAATCGGTTGAAGAGTGAAGTTTACCACAGGGGACTCTGGTGACCGCATCGGCCGATATCGTTCCGGACAGCGAGCGGCGCGGATTCATCGGGGCGCTGCCGCGGGCCATGAGGCCCTTTGCTTCACTGATGCGCCTCGACCGTCCGATTGGCAGCTGGCTGCTCTACTGGCCGTGCGCGTGGAGCGTAGCGCTTGCCGGCGTCGGCGGCCGCTGGGACCTCTTTTTATGGCTGGGGGTGGGAGCTTGGACGATGCGCAGCGCGGGCTGCGTCTATAACGACATCGTCGATCGCGACCTCGATCGCGAGGTTGAGCGAACCCGGCTCCGGCCGCTGGCAAGCAGGCGCGTGTCGCTTCAAGCTTCATGGATCCTGATCGCTCTCCTGTGTCTCGTCGGGCTCGTCGTTTTGCTCCAGCTCAAGTGGGTCGCTGCAGTGGCTGCGCTGGTCAGCCTCGCGCCGGTTGCGGCCTATCCATTCATGAAACGGATCACCTGGTGGCCGCAGGCGTGGCTCGGGATCGTTTTCTCGTGGGGAGCGCTCGTCGGTTGGCCGGCGGTGACCGGGGCCCTCGCCTGGCCCATGTTCCTGCTCTGGTTCGGAAGCATCGCCTGGGTAGTCGGCTACGACACGCTTTATGCGATCCAGGACAAGGAGGATGACGCGCTGGTGGGCGTCAAATCCTCGGCGCGCCGCCTCGGCGACAGGGCGCAGCTCGGGATCGCAATCTTCTACGCCGTCGCGGTGGTTTTCTGGGGCGTGGCGATCTGGACCGTGCGCCCGCAGCCGCTTGCACTCCTTACCCTCGTTCCGGCCGCGCTCCATCTTTCGTGGCAGGCCGTTCGCGTCGATCCGGACGACGGCTGCCTCGCGCTCAGCCTATTCCGGTCGAACCGGACCTGCGGTCTGCTCGTTTGCCTGGCGATGCTGGTCGTCGGCCTTTCCGCTCACTAGGTCGGCGGCCATGCAATCTCCCGAAGCTGCAAGGACAATCGCCCAATCCCTGGTCGAACGAGGTCTCGCCGCCGGAGCGACGGCAGCCGATTCGCTGTACGTTGGCGACCGTTCTTCGGAAGTGCAGGTGCGGCTCGGCAAGATCGACAGCCTCAGCCGCTCCGAAGGCGAGCAGATCGGGCTGCGGCTGTTCCTCGGCCAGCGCTCGGCGACGGTCGCATCGTCGGATCTCTCAGTGGAGGCTCTCCAACTGCTCGTGGAGCGCTGCCTCGCGATGGCGCGCGAGGCACCCGAGGACCCTTATGCGGGGCTCGCTCCAACCGAATTGCTGCAGCGCGGCGAGCTTCCGCTTCTCGATATTTACGAAAGCAATGAGCCCGATCCCGCCGCTCTTCGCGCCCGCGCTCTGGAGGCCGAGAGCGCCGCGCTGGCAGTTGAAGGGGTGACCAACTCGAGCGGCGCCAGCGCCAGCGCGTCGGCCTCGATGATGGCGCTCGCGACATCGGGCGGCTTTTCCGGAGCCTACCGCTCCTCGGGACAAGGCTGCTCGGCGGCGGTCATCGCCGGCGAGGGCTCAACCATGCAGCGCGACCACGCCTGGAGCAGCGCTCACCATCTCCAGGATCTCGAACCGGCCGTCGAGATCGGACGCCGGGCCGGACGGCGCGCCGTTGCCCGCCTGAACCCGTCACGGCCCAAGCCCGGCAAATATCCGGTGTTGTTCGATCCGCGTGTCTCGTCGACCCTGCTCAGCCATTTCGCGGGCGCGATCTCCGGTTCATCGATCGCCCGAAAGACGAGCTTCCTCCAGGACAAGCTCGGCGCCGCGGTCTTCGGGGCTGGAGTTAGAATCCTCGACGATCCGCTTCGCCTTCGCGGCCTTCGTTCGCGGCCGTTCGACGGTGAGGGAGTCCGGGTCTCGCGTCAGGAGCTGGTCGCGAACGGCATTCTCAAGAGCTGGATGGCCGATAGCGCGTCTGCGCGTCAGCTCGGGATCGAACCGACCGGGCACGCGGCGCGCGGCGTCGGCGGCAGCCCGGGCGCTGCCGCAAGCAATCTTTACCTCGAAGCGGGCGGCCGCAGCCGCGCCGAGCTGCTTGCCGCATTCCCCGAGGCGGTACTGATCATCGAACTCATCGGCCAGGGAGTGAACCCGGTGACCGGCGACTACAGCCGCGGCGCGGTCGGCTTCATGGTGCGCGGGGGCGAGATCGCCGAGCCGGTCGCGGAGATCACCATCGCATCCAACCTGGTCGACATGTTCGCGACACTCGAACCCGGAAGCGACCTCGAATTCCTCCGCGGCGTCGATGCGCCGACTCTGCTGGTTCCCGAAATGACCGTTGGAGCGGCTTAAGTCTCAGCCGCAATCGGCGGGATTCCCAGCCGCGGGATTTCGATGTGGGGACAGCGGTTCATCACCACCTCGAGGCCGGCCGCTTCGGCCTTCGCAGCAGCCTCCTCGTTGATCACTCCGAGCTGCATCCAAACCGCTTTGGCTCCGACGAAGATCGCCTGATCGACCGCTTCGCCGGCCATTTCCGGACGGCGGAAAATGTCGACGATGTCGATCGGAATGCCAATCTGTGCGAGCTCGCGCCAGACAAACTCGCCCAGCACATGCTCACCGGTGATCAAGGGGTTCACCGGAAGCACTCGATAGCCCCGCTCCTTCAGGAACTTCATCACTCGGTAGGACGGCCGGTCCGGCCGGTCCGACGCTCCGACGACGGCGATCGTTCGGGCATTTCTCAACAGCCTTGCAATATCCTCGTCGCGGGTGAGCGGCATCGATCTTCCTTCAGCTTGTAGAACTTCCGATGGTGCGAGCGATTTGCTCGGCGATTGCGTCGAAGGCTTGTGCTTCGGGCCCGCCCGATGCCGCGGGCGGCTCGCCCGCGTCCGACGCCTCGCGGATTGCGAGCGACAAAGGCAAGCGGCCGAGGAATGCAATTCCCATCTCCATCGCCGCAGCCTCCGCGCCGCCGCTTCCGAACGGGTGCGATGTCCCGCCGCAATGCGGGCAGACGTAGGTCGCCATGTTCTCGATGATTCCAAGGATCGGGACGCTGGTCTTCCGGAAAAGGTCGACCGCGCGCCTGGCGTCGATCAGCGACAAGTCCTGCGGGGTCGAGACGATAACCGCGCCGGCCGGCCGTGAACGCTGGATCAGCGACAGCTGCACGTCGCCCGTACCGGGCGGCAGGTCGACGATCAGCAGCTCGGCGTCGCCCCAGTCAGCCTCGAGCAGGTTGTTGAGTGCGCCGGTCGCCATTGGTCCTCGCCAGGCGAGCGCGTGGCCGGGCGAGACCAGTTGCCCCAGTGACAGGAAGCGGATTCCATGCGCTTCGACGGGGATGAGCTTCTCGCCCTGTGCGGTCGGTTTCCGGTGCGTTCCGAGCAACGTCGGCTGCGACGGGCCATAGACATCGGCATCGATCAGTCCGACCTTCTTGCCCGACTTGGCGAGCGCGATCGCCAGGTTCGCCGATACCGTCGACTTGCCGACACCACCTTTGCCGCTGCCGACAGCAATCAGCGTCCGCGCCACCTGGGCGGCGGTCATTGCGATCCGCGCTTCGGTTACTCCGGGCATGGACAAGGCCGCGGCGCGCAGCTCGTCTTCCAGCCGCTTGGTCTCGGTGCTCCCAAGGCCGGTCGCATCGACAATCATCGTCACGACCCCATTGGCCAGCTTGCGGGATCGGATTCGCTCGTCGTGCGGAAGCTCGGTCAAAGGATCTGCCGGATGGTCCATCTGCTTGAGATAGGAATGGCGAGGCGGCTTGCCACTGTTTTTCGCATCAACCGGCCCCTATAGTCCTGCGCGATGAGCATAAACCTTGGGTGGGGCGGCCGCATTGGCGGCCTGTTCGCCGACAATAAAGGACCATGGGGACCGAGCGGCAGCGATGGCGCCGGCGAACCCTCGTCAAGTGACGAGGACAATCGGGGAAACGGCCCATGGGGCGAACCGACCCGGCGCGGCCGGCGATCGGGGCTTGGCGGCGCAAGCAGCATTTCGGCGCTCGACGAGCTGATCCGGCGGAGCCGGGCGCGCTTTGGAGGCGGAGGCGGAGGCGGAGGCGGAGGAGGCCTGCCCGACCGGCCGGATCGATCGCTGATCCTATGGGCTGTCGCCGGTCTGATCCTGATCTGGCTGGTGTTCACCTCGTTCCATTCCATTTCGCCGGGGCAGCGCGGCGTGGTTACTCGCTTCGGGCGATATACGTCGACGCTCGGACCCGGAGTCAGCATCACCTTCCCGGCGCCGATCGATCGGGTGAAAAAGATCGACGTCGAAACCATTCGGACCATCGACATGGGTTCGGCGAGCTCCGATGATCTGATGCTGACCGGTGATCAGAACCTCATCGATCTCGCTTATACGGTGCGCTGGAACATCCGGACGCCCGAACTTTATCTGTTCCAGCTCGCTCAGCCGGACGAGACGATCCAGGAAGTCGCGGAAAGCTCTATGCGTGCCGTGATCAGCCAGGTGACGCTCAACGACGCGATGGGCGACCGGCGTGCCGAGATCGAGACCCAGGTCGCCGAGAACATGCAGCGTATCCTCGATTCCTATCATTCGGGGATCCAGGTCCAGGGCATCGCGATCAAGCAGGCCGATCCACCGACCGAGGTCAATGACGCCTTCAAGGAAGTGACTGCGGCGCAGCAGGATGCGCAGACCTACATCAACAACGCCAACGCCTATGCGCTTCAGCTTCGGCAGAAGGCGCAAGGCGAGGCGACCGCGTTCGACAAGGTCTATGCGCAGTACAAGCTCGCCCCCGAGGTAACGCGCCGGCGCATGTATTACGAAACCATGGAGGACGTTCTGTCCAAGGTCGACAAGACGATCGTCGAAGCTCCCGGGGTGACTCCATATTTGCCGCTTCCCCAAGTCAACAAGAAGCAGCAGCAGGGGCCGGCGCAATGAGCGACTTCTTCCGTCGTCATGGCCTTTTGTCGGTGATCGTCGGCATCGTCGTGCTTGTGCTGATCTTCGCCAGCTTCCCGATCGTTCCGGAGACAAAGGAAGCGGTCGTCGTTCGCTTCGGCAAGCCGATCCGCGTTCTCAACGAGTACAAGCCTGGAAAGCCGATCGGCTCGGTCGGGGCCGGCCTCTCGTACCGAATCCCGCTCGTCGACCAGCTGGTGTGGATCGACAAGCGCGTCCAGGACGTCGACATGGAGCCCCAGCAGGTGCTGTCGACCGACCAACGGCGGCTGCAGGTCGACGCCTTCGCTCGTTATCGGATTGTCGACCCGCTTTTGATGTACATCCGGGCAGGCACCGAAAGTCAGCTGCGTGATCAGCTAAAGCCGATCCTTGGCTCCGAAGTTCGCAATGAGCTCGGCCGCGTCGAGTTCGCCGAACTGCTGACTCCGGAACGCCAGGGAATCATGGACAGCGTCAAGACTTCGCTCAACCGGATCGCCGGGCAATATGGGGTGAAGGTGCTCGATGTCCGAATCAAGCGCACCGATCTTCCCGACGGAGCGCCGCTGACCGCCGCTTTCGATCGGATGCGAACGGCCCGCTACCAGGAAGCGCAGTCGATCCGCGCGCAAGGCGCCAAGCAGGGCCAGATCATCAAGGCGGAAGCCGATGCGGAGGCTTCGCAGATTTACGCCGCGAGCTTCGGCAAGGACCCCGATTTTTATGATTTCTATCGCGCAATGCAGAGCTACAAGACGACCTTCGTCGGGGATGATCCCAAGAACCCGGTCGCTTCCACGACCCTCATTCTGTCGTCTCAGAATGACTATCTGAAGGAATTCACTGGACGCGCGAAGTGATTGCACGCGTCGGTCTAGTTTCACGGGCGGAGCATTTACGTTCAAATGGGGTTAAGACCGATTGGTCATACGCCCCTTGCATCCCACCCAGATTGATGGAGTATCGATGAGATCGAAGGAGTCCGGCAAAGTGCGCTATGCCTACGGGGTCGCCATGGCCCTGCTACTCGGGGGAACCACCTTTTCTCTCGCAACCGGGCAGGCGGGTGCACAGGTCGCGCAGAACGACCGCGCTGTCATGGCGCCTCGCCCCGGAGCCCCGCCGTCCTTCGCCGACCTCGTCGCCAAGCTTCAGCCAGCGGTGGTCAACATCTCGACCAAGCAACGCGTTCCGGTCAAGACGCAGCAGGATCCGTTCGAGCAGTTCTTCCGCCAGTTCGATCCCAATGCGCAGGGCGACAATAGCGCAAGCGGCGGCACCAACGCCCAGCCGCGTACCCGTGAAGCCGGCTCGCTCGGATCGGGGTTCATCATTTCGCCCGACGGCTACATCGTCACCAACAATCACTTGATTGCGGGTCTTACCGGCACCGGCACGGTCGACAGTGTCACCGTCACGCTGACCGACGGCAAGGAATATTCAGCGCGCATCGTCGGCCGCGACGACACGTCCGACCTCGCGCTTTTGAAGATCGACGGCCACAATTTACCGTTCGTCCGCTGGGGCGATAGCACCAAGGCGCGCGTCGGCGACTGGGTGATCGCCATCGGCGATCCCTATGGCGTTGGAAGCACCGTCACTGCGGGGATCATCTCGGCGCTCCATCGGGGCCTCGGGGTCACGAACGGCGCCTACGACCGCTACATCCAGACCGATGCGGCGATCAACATGGGCAACAGCGGCGGCCCGATGTTCGATCTCGATGGCAATGTCATCGGAATCAACTCGGCGCTGATCTCGCCGACCGGAGCGTCGGTCGGCATTGGCCTCGCAATTCCCGCGGAACTGGCCAAGCCGGTCATCGATGCGCTGATGCACGGGCAGCGGCCGGCCCGGGGCTACCTCGGTGTCGGCCTGCAGCCGCTCGACGACGAATCCATGGCTGCAGCGCTCGGCCTGCCGAAGAACAGCGGTGAGATCGTTCGCTCGGTCGTCGCCGGGGGTCCGGCGGCAAAAGCGGGCCTTGCGCAAGGTGACGTGATCATCAAGGTCAACGGCAAGCAGGTCACCCCCGACCAGTCCGTCTCCTATCTCGTCGCGAACACGACCCCCGGTAGCCGAGTCCCGCTCGAGATCATCCGTTCAGGAAAGCACGCCACCGTCTACATCACGGTCGGCGACCGCCCGAGCGAAGAGCAGCTCGCCAAGATCAGCGGTGCGGAAACGGGAACGGAGGGCACTTCGCCGGCGACTGCGACCGCCCCGACCAAGGCGCTTGGCCTCTCGCTTGCGCCGCTGACTCCGGAGGCGGCGCGGGGTGCCAGTCTCCCCGCCACTGCGCACGGCGTGATGATCACTGGCGTTGACCCCAACGCCAATGCCGCCGAGCAGGGACTGCAGCGCGGAGACCTCATCATCTCCGTCAACAACCAGCCGGTGACCACGCCTGCGCAGGTCATCGCGCTGGTCGGTGCGGCGCGGAAAGCGGGCCGGACGAGCGTGCTCCTGCTGATCCAGCGGGGATCGGCTGTCCCGGCGTTCGTCGGGGTTGATATCACCGGCAAATAAGGGGGCGGTCAGCTTTCTTGTCGTTCCGGGCGGGCTGCCGATACGCGGGGCTCGAGCGGTCGGCGCGGCTATTCGCTTTCTGTGCTTTCGGCCTTAAGGATAGGCGGGCAAGAGAGAGGGAAAGTTGGCCGATCCGAACTCAGAGGTTGTCGAACAGCTGGAGCGCGAATGGCGTGACGCCTTGTGCAACAAGGACATGGACCAACTGCACGCGCTGGTGCACCATGACTTCGTGCTGATCGGGACCCGGTCGACGGGCCCGTTCATGATGGATCGCGAACAATGGCTCGATGCTATCCAGCGCCGGGATATCGAAGCGATCGAAATCGAGGTTCATAACGCCACCGCCGCAAAGGATGTGATGATCGGCACGGTGCACGCGCGTTGGCGGCTCAAATATCTGGGGCGGATCATCGAGGATTGCGTCGTCTTGACCGACGTCTGGGTGAAGGAGGATGGGCGCTGGCAGGCGATCCGCCGCCACTCGACCCCGGCGCCGCCGGGCACCTGCATCAATATGGGAGAATAGAATGGCACGTGGTGAGGGGACGAGCGCGGGCCTGCGCACCGGCGATAATATCAAGGAACTAACGCTCCGCGGCATCATCCTCGGCGCGCTGATCACCGTCGTGTTCACCGCTGCCAACGTCTATCTCGGCCTCAAGATCGGCCTCACCTTCGCGACCTCGATTCCGGCGGCGGTCATTTCGATGGCGGTGCTGAAGGCGTTCAAGGATTCGACGATCCAGGAGAATAACATCGTCCAGACGATCGCGTCGGCGGCAGGAACGCTCTCGGCGATCATCTTCGTTCTTCCCGGCCTGGTGATGGTCGGATGGTGGACCGGCTTTCCTTATTGGTTGTCGGTCGCGGTGATTGGCATCGGCGGAATTCTCGGGGTCATGTACTCGGTGCCGCTTCGGCGCGCGCTCGTGACGGGCACAGATCTTCCTTATCCCGAAGGGGTTGCCGCGGCCGAAGTGCTCAAGGTCGGCGCCGGCGTCGGCGGGGCCGAAGAGAACCGCCGCGGTCTGGTGATGATCATCTGGAGCTCAGTCGTGTCGGCGGGCTATGCCTTGCTGGCGGCACTGCAGCTGGTCGCGAGCGCTGCGCGCAAGTCGTTCACCGTAGGCTCGAACGGTGCAACTCAGGTATCGACCAGCTTCTCGCTGGCATTGATCGGCGTCGGGCACTTGGTCGGAGTCGCGGTCGGTGCAGCCATGTTCGTCGGCCTGCTCATCAGCTGGGCCTATCTGGTGCCGCATTATACGAGTCTCGCTGGAGCCATCCCCGTCGGCACCAGCCTCGACGATTTCATCGGCGACGTCTTCGTCCACAAGGTTAGATTCATCGGCGCCGGCACCATCGGCATTGCCGCCATCTGGACGCTGCTCCGGATCATCGGACCGATCATTGCCGGGATCCGGGGTGCACTGTCGGCCAATGCCGAGCGCAAGGCCGGCCGCGGCGAAGCCCTGCCGATCACCGAACGCGATATTCCGATCGGCTGGGTCACGCTCGTCATTCTCGTCTCGATGGTCCCGATCGGCTTCCTTCTGCATGCCTTCGCGAACACTCCGCCGATCGCCGGCAACCCGACAGCGACGATCCTCATCAGCATCGTCTACATCCTCATTGCCGGCGTGATCATCGCCGCGGTGTGCGGTTACATGGCGGGCCTGATCGGAGCATCGAACAGCCCGATCTCGGGCGTCGGCATCCTTTCGGTGCTGGGGATCGCGCTGATCCTCGCCATTCTGTTTCCGCATGCCACGGGCGACATGTCCAAATCGCTGGTGGCGTTCGCCTTGTTCGTGACGGCCGTAGTGTTCGGGGTCGCGACCATTTCGAACAACAACCTCCAGGATTTGAAGACCGGTCAGCTCGTCGACGCCACTCCATGGCGGCAGCAGGTGGCCCTGATCCTCGGCGTGATTTTCGGCTCTGTCGTGATCCCGCCGATCCTCGACGTGCTCAACACCGCCTTCACCTTCCAGGGCGCGCCAGGCGCAAAGGTGACTGCCCTTGCTGCGCCGCAGGCACAGCTCATTTCCGCGATTGCGCAGGGCGTGCTCGGCGGCAATCTGGACTGGAACCTGATCGCGATCGGCGCGGGTATCGGCGTGGTCGTGGTCATCATCGACGAGCTGCTGAGGGCAAGCAAGCATGGCTCGCTTCCGCCGCTCGCGGTGGGCATGGGCATCTATCTGCCGATGGCGCTGACGCTGCTGATCCCGATCGGGTCGCTGCTCGGCTGGTTCTACGACAAGTGGGCGGCGCGGGCCCCAAGCCCCGATTTCGCCCAGCGCATGGGGGTCCTCCTCGCGACCGGCCTGATCGTCGGCGAGAGCCTGTTCGGAGTCATTTTCGCCGGGATCGTCGCTGCCACTGGCAAGGACGCGCCTTTGGCTGTCGTCGCTCAATATCCGGGGATCGAGGCCGGAAGCCTGATCGTCTTCGCCGTCGCGGTGCTCGGTCTCTATGCGTGGACCCGGCGGCAGGCCGCACAAGCCTTAGCCGCCTAATACCGCCCGGCAGAGCGCCTTGGGCGCGAGCGGGCGGGCGCCCGTCTCGGCCTTGCGCACCAATTCGACGATTGCCCGGTTGACGGGCGCGGCGCGCTGCAGCCGCTCCGCGAGCCGGACCAGCTCGCCGTTCAAATAGTCGATCTCGGTTTTTCGACCCGCTTCGAGATCGTCGGCCATCGACGAGCGTGCCTTCGCATCGATCTTCCATCGCTTGAGGAAGATGTTGTTGAAAATCCAGTCGGGCGAACTGACGATCCTGGGCAGCGCCTGCGGTGAAACCGGCCCCACTGTTGCCGGTTCGATGCCCGCGCGTTTGAGAAGGTCGAGGCCCTCGCGCATCGAAGCGGCGAACACCCGGCGATAGTCGCGGCGCTTCAGCTCGTCCCGAAGCGTGCGCCCGGACAGCGCATTGACCGCGTTGTTGAGGTTGATCAGCAATTTGCCCCAGGCGAGTGCCAGCATGTCGTTCGAGAGCTTGAGCGCCGCGGGACCGCCCGCCACCGCCTCGGCCAGGTCCTGCACGTGCTCGCGTCGCTCGGCATAAAGGTCGCCGGCAACGCCTTTATGGAAGCGGCCGTTGCCAAGATAGGCGATATTGAAGGGGACCATTCCGCGCGCCACTTCGAAGCGGCCGCCAAGCCCCTGCTCGAGGACCTCGATGTTGCTGACGCCGTTCTGGAAGCTGATCACCGTTGCTCCGGCCGTTGCGTGCTGGGCAATATCATCGGCGGCTGCCGCCGTATCTCCGCTCTTCACCGCCAGCGCGATGACCTCGGCGCTCTCCAGCGCCTCCGGACCGCAGCGGTAATCGACGTCCCCGGGCGCTAGCCGCGCCTGCCAGCCGCCATAGTCGGTCAGCGTGAGACCATGTTGGTCGACGTCCTTCGAGAGCTTGGATCGTCCGATGAACGTGACCGGCACCCCGGCCGCCTGCCAGCTGCCGCCGACGAAGCATCCGACGGAGCCTGCCCCCAGGATTGCGACTTTGGGCCCCCCAGTCATGGCTCATCCCCTTCCGCGATAAGGCTGCACGCCTTGGTCCGGAAGCCACAGGCCTTCTGGCGGCGTAGCCGATTGCCAGAAGACGTCGATCGGCATTCCCCCCCGCGGGTACCAGTAGCCGCCGATCCTCAGCCACCTGGGTTTCATCTCATTGGTCAGCCTTTGCCCGATTCCGACCGTCACCTCCTCGTGGAAGCCGCGATGGTTGCGGTAGCTCGACAGGAACAGCTTGAGGCTCTTGGATTCGACGATCGTCTCTTGCGGCGCATAGTCGATCACGAGATGCGCGAAGTCCGGCTGGCCGGTAACCGGGCAAAGCGAGGTGAACTCGGGCGCGGTGAACCGCACCAGGTAGAGAGTGCCCGCCCTCGGGTTCGGGACATAATCGAGCGCCGCCTCGTCGGGCGAAGCGGGAAGCACGCTCGTCTTGCCGAGTTGCGTCGTCTCCATGCCAAGCGTCTTACGCGGCTGTCGCGGTCTCGGGCAACGCCCAGTCGATCGGCGTCATGCCGCGGCTCTCGAGGAAGGCGTTCGCCTTGGAAAAATGCTTGCAGCCGAAAAAGCCGCTGTGCGCCGACAGCGGCGATGGATGCGGAGCCTTCAGGACCAGGTGCTTGGACTTGTCGACGAAAGCAGCCTTCTTCTGGGCATAGCTCCCCCAGAGCATGAAGACGACGCCCTCCCGCTTGGCGTTCACCTCGGCGATGATCCGGTCGGTGAACCGCTCCCATCCGCGCTCTCGGTGCGATGCCGCGCGGCCCATTTCGACGGTCAGCACACTGTTGAGCAGAAGAACGCCCTGCTTTGCCCAATGTTCAAGGAAGCCATGCCGCGCCGGCTTGATGCCGAGATCGCTCTTCAGCTCCTTATAGATATTGATGAGGCTTGGTGGGGGCTGGACTCCGCTTGGAACGGAGAAGCAGAGGCCGTGCGCCTGTCCTTCGCCATGATATGGATCCTGTCCCAAAATCACGACTCGGACCTTCTCCAGGGGCGTCAGGTCGAGCGCCCGGAACCAGTTCGAGCCCTTGGGAAAGATGTGCTTCCCCTGCTGCTTCTCGGCGAGGAGGAAGCGCTTCAAGTCAGCCATGTAGCTTTGCTCGAACTCGCCGCCGAGCCGCTCGAGCCAGCTCGGATGAAGCCTGATGTCCGCTCGCGTCGCCATTTCCCGCTCCGACCCTAGCGCCCTGCTTGACCCACTTCTATTGGACCTTGCATGGACTCGCTCGTTTCGACGGACTGGCTCGCCAGGCACCTCGGCGAAGAAGGTGTCACCATCGTCGATTCGACCTGTTTCATGCCGGCGAGCGGCCGTAGCGGCCGCGCCGAATTCCTCGAGCGTCACATCCCCGGCGCGCGGTTCCTCGACATCGACGAGGTCAGCGATCATTCGAACCCGGCGCCGCATATGCTCCCGACGGCGAACCAGTTTGGCGAAGCGATGGAGCGGTTGGGAATCGGCCGCGACGACGCGATCGTCGTGTACGACAATTCACCGATCCGAACCGCCGCCCGCGGCTGGTTCACCTTGCGCCACTTCGGTGCGCTTAATGTCGCGATCCTCGATGGCGGCTTTCAGAAATGGCTGAGCGAAGGCCGCCCAACCGAGAGCGGCGAGCAAGCGCCGCGCGAGGCGCGCTTCGCTGCCGAGGAGCGGATCCCGATCGTCACCAAGGAGCAGCTCCTCGCTGGACTTGGCCTGCCGTGGGTCGACGCCCGCGGCAAGGGCCGGTTCGAAGGGAGCGAGCCCGATCCGCGTCCCGGAGTCGCCTCGGGCCACGGCCCCGGTGCGTGCAACTTGCCGTTCGGCTCGGTCTATCGCGACGATGGGCGCTTCAGGAGCGTCGACGAACTTTGCTGCGCCTTCGAGGATTCGGGAATTGACCCGATGCGTCCGTTCGTCGCCAGCTGCGGCTCGGGAGTCACTGCTGCAAGCCTGCTGTTCGCCGCGCATCTGCTCGGCAATGACGATACACGGCTGTACGACGGAAGCTGGAGCGAGTGGGGCGCCGACCCCGCTACCCCCAAGGTCCTCGGGCCGGCTTAGCCGACGATAATTCCGGCGACCTCGCGAAGCTCGCGGCGGATCTCATTGGCCAGCGTCTCGTTGGCGGCCTGGTGCGCTTCGCGCCCTTCATGCTTCTGCGCGAGCAGGGCTTCAATGCCCGCCGCCGCGCTTCCGACCAGCCGCGCCGACACGCGATCGAACCAGCGCTGCTTGGCATGGCCGGCGTGGTCCCATGCGGCGATGACCGGGTCGTCGAGATCGTCCCCCGGGCCCTCGCCGAAGCTGCCGCTGACCAGCCGGAGCGCCTGGCGAACGCTCGTGAGCCGCATCACCGGTTCTGGACAAGCCTGGCGGCCTACCTCCGGCTCGTGCTGAGGGACGAGGTGAAGCATTCGCTCGGCCTATGCCGAGACGGTTAGGAAAGAGTGAATCCTGGAACCTTCATTGCGAGCGGAGCGAAGCAATCCGGAAAGTGGATTGCCGAGTCGCTTGCGCTCCTCGCAATGGAGCTTGGTCTTAGGCCCCGCTCTTCTCGTCGACGTCGCGGAGGATCCAGCCGCGCTGCGGGATCGTCTCGATGAACTCCGCCCCGCCGCTCGCATTTCTGAGCTTCTTGCGGAGCTTGGAGATGAACACGTCGATGATCTTGGGCTGGGGCTGGTCGTCGGCGCGGCGGTAGAGATGCTTCAGCAGCATCGCACGCGTTACAACATTGTTGCGCGCAAAAGCGAGAAGCTCGAGCACGCGATATTCCATCTCGGTGATCCCGATCGGGTGCCCGTCGATGCGGATCAGCCGCTGGACCTGATCGACCGAGAGGCGTCCACCGCAAAGGCTCTCGGGCATTTCGCTGCCGGTCGCCTTGAGGCTGGCGAGAAGCTTGGACGCTGCCTCCTCGCTATCCTCGGGCGACACGGTGCGCGGACTTCCGATGATCGCCTGCTGGATTTCGCCGAGGATCTTGTGCGCATCCTCGACCAGCCGCGTGCCCTCCTCGAACCGGCGGCGCGAGCGGTCGAGCATCGATTCGATCTCGACCAAGCGGGCGGGAAGATTGGTTTCCATGATTTCCTTCAACCTGCTCCCTGGTCGTCCTATTGCCCGGGTTGAGCCGACGCGATGTTGGTGCTGCTGTTTGCAGCCGTAAGGATTTGCACGGTTGTCTGCCCCTTGTCGACAATGCGCGTGCTCGGGTCCCATACCTGGCTTCGGATTCCGACCTGCGCATTGTCGCGGCCGGCTTCGTCGAGCAGGCTGGTTTCCGCCGCGTCGCGCGGTGCGGGACCACCGAACAGGGTGTCGATCGCCTGCTGCTGCGCTTCGCCCGGGCTAAGGCCCTGGGTCCCGGCGACCGGCGGCGCAAGGCTGAAGTCGGGCGGGATGATCAGCGGCGCATTGCGGGCAACGGCGAACTCGTCGGGAGTCCGCGCATGGTTGCCGATCAGTCCGCATCCGCTGGTCGTAGCCATTGCGGCCAGCGCCAGGGCGGTCAGGGCTTTACGCATCTTCTTGTATCTCCTTGGGGCCGTTGCCCCCTACCTGATCCTTACGGCTCACGAACGCGTGCAGCAACAGGATCACGACGGCAATGCTAATCGCGGCGTCGCCGACATTGAATATCAGAAACGGCCGCCACTCGCCAAAGTGGAGGTCGAGAAAGTCGACGACATAGCCGTGCAGCGCCCGGTCGAGGATGTTCCCGAGCGCTCCGCCGAGCACCATGCCGAGCGCGATCCGGTCGAGCCGGTTCTCCT
>Ga0157370_10003915_pt1 | contig 17343 bp, 16 predicted proteins | sample C35metaG_FD_113463 | JGI IMG/M metagenome (GOLD analysis project Ga0157370, IMG submission 113463) | Corn rhizosphere microbial communities from Kellogg Biological Station, Michigan, USA - C3-5 metaG | ecosystem: Host-associated > Plants > Roots > Rhizosphere > Soil | place: USA: Michigan...
GTCGCGCACCTTCTGGATGGCGTGGCCGTTGAAGGACAGGATGACATCGCCCTGCTTGAAGCCGGCTTTCTCGGCCGGACCGCCATTGGTCACATCCGCGACCAGCGCGCCCTCATCCTTGGGGAGGCCGAGGCTCTTGGCGATCTCGGGCGTGACCTGCTGGATCTGAACGCCGAGCCAGCCGCGCTCGACCTTGCCGTGCTGGCGGATCTGGTCGATCACCGGCTTGGCGAGGGAGGAGGGGATGGCGAAGCCGATGCCGACCGAGCCGCCATTGGGCGAATAGATCGCGGTGTTGATGCCGATCACCTGGCCGTTGAGGTTGAAGGTCGGACCGCCCGAATTGCCGCGGTTGATCGAGGCGTCGATCTGCAGGAAATCGTCGTAAGGCCCGGCATGGATGTCGCGTCCGCGTGCCGAGACGACGCCCGGGCTGACCGAGCCGCCGAGGCCGAAGGGATTGCCGACGGCGAGCACCCAATCGCCCACCTCTTCGGCGTTGCTGTCGCCCCAGCTGACATAGGGGAGCGGTTTGGGCGCATCGATCTTCAAGAGCGCCAGATCGGTCTTGGGGTCGCGGCCGATGATTTTGGCCGGGTGCTGGGTGTCGTCCTGGAAAATGACCGTCACCTTGTTGGCGTTCTGCACCACGTGGTTGTTGGTGACGACATAGCCCGCCGGGTCGATGATGAAGCCCGAGCCCAAGGCGACGGTGTGCTCGGAGTGCGGGCGCGGCATCGGCCGGCCCTGCTGCTCGAAGAAGCGGCGCAGCAGCTCATCGAACGGCGATTGCGGGAAGCCCTGGCCGGAATCGGGGCCGGACTGGTCCTGATCGTCGCCCGGATCCGCGGTCTGATCGCTGCCCGGCTTGAGGCTCGCCGAGATATTGACCACGGCGGGCATCACTTTCTTGACCAGAGGCGCGAAGCTGGGGAGGGACGCGGCGAGCGGCGCGGTCGGCGATGCCGTTTCTGCCTGGGCGAGCGGGGCGCCGGTCAGGGCGAGGGCGAAGGCCGCGGCAAGGGCGGTGAAGCGCAGCTCTCTGCCGGCTTTGGGAAACGGGCGTGACAACATGGAGAAGACCTCTCGGGGTTCGGGTCGATTGGGAGGCAGGAGGCCATGCCTTTTGCCCGCGCTTCCGGTTTCGACCATGGAAGGGTGCGGGTTACGCCCCGCCTTCGCCGGTATTAAATCTGTGTAATCTCGAAAGCAGAGGGTCGGGGTCCGGCGCGGCTGGGACGCTCCCGCCCCAAGAACGCCGTTATGCCCGGCGCCGTTGCGCCCGGGCGAGAATTCCTCGGGCCGCGGCGCCGGCGCCGCTCAGACGCGGCCGTGGCAGTGCTTGAATTTCTTGCCGGAGCCGCAGGGGCAGGGGGCGTTGCGCGGCGTCTTCCCCCAGGGTGAGGGCGCGGTCGCCACGGCCGCGCCGGCGACCGCCTCGCCGCCGAGCGCCGGATCATCGCGGCTTTCAACCATCCGCACGCGCGGCGGCGGCGCCATCGGCCGCGGTGCCGGCGCCGGCGCCTGATCCTCGGGCCGCTGCACGCGCAGCTCGACATGGCACAGCACGCTCGTCACCGTCTCACGCAGATGCGCGAGCATCTCCTGGAAGAGCACGAAGGCTTCGTGCTTGTACTCGTTGAGCGGGTCGCGCTGCGCATAGGCGCGCAGATTGATGCCCTGGCGCAGATGGTCGAGCGAGAGGAGGTGATCCTTCCAGGCCTGATCGAGGATCTGCAGAAGCAGGCTGCGCTCGGCGAGCCGCATGATGTCGGCGCCGTAATTCGCCGCCTTCTGCGCCATCTTCTCGTCGGCCGCCTGAGTGAGGCGGTCGCGCAGCTCCTCTTCGGCGATGCCTTCCTCCTGCGCCCACTCGGCGATCGGCACGTCGATGTTGAGAAGACGCGCGCATTCCGCGTGAAGCGCCGCCGCGTCCCACTGGTCGGGCAGCGCTTTCTCGGGCACGCCGCGCTCGATGATGCGGTCGATCGTCTCGTGCCGCATATCGACCACCATCGCCGCGACATCGGCGGTATTCATGATCTCGCGGCGCTGCTGGTAGACGACCTTACGCTGGTCGTTCATCACGTCGTCGAAGCGCAGCAGGTGCTTGCGGATTTCGTAGTTGCGCGCCTCGACTTTCTGCTGCGCCTTCTCGAGCGCCTTGTTGATCCAGCTATGGATGATCGCCTCGCCCTCTTTGAGGCCGAGCTTTTGCAGCATGCCGTCCATGCGCTCGGAGCCGAAGATGCGCATGAGGTCGTCTTCGAGCGAGACGAAGAATTTCGAGGCGCCGGGATCGCCCTGGCGTCCGGAGCGGCCGCGCAGCTGATTGTCGATGCGGCGGCTTTCGTGCCGCTCGCTGCCGATGACGAAGAGCCCGCCCGCCTTGCGCACCTCCTCGCGCGCCGCGTCGATCTCGGCGCGGATTGCCTTGCCCCGGCTCTCGCGCTGCGCTTCGTCCTCGATTCCGCCGAGCTCCTGCCGCAGCCGCATCTCGAGATTGCCGCCGAGCTGAATATCGGTGCCGCGGCCGGCCATGTTGGTCGCGATGGTGACGGCGCCGGGCCGGCCGGCCTGGGCGATGATGAAGGCTTCCTGCTCGTGATAGCGCGCGTTCAGCACGTTGTGCGGAACCTTGCGCTTCTTGAAGATCTCGGCGAGCGCCTCGGATTTCTCGATGCTGACGGTGCCGACCAGCACCGGCTGCTTGCGCTCGCGGCATTCGAGGACCTGGGCGAGGATCGCCTCGTTCTTCTCGCGCGTCGTGCGATAGACCTCGTCGTCATGGTCCTTGCGCAGCACCGGCTCGTTGGTCGGGATCTCGATGACGTCGAGCTTGTAGATCTCGCCGAACTCCTCCGCCTCGGTCATCGCCGTGCCGGTCATGCCGGCGAGCTTCGGATAGAGGCGGAAATAGTTCTGGAAGGTGATCGAGGCGAGGGTCTGGTTCTCGTTCTGGATGGTGACGCCTTCCTTGGCTTCGAGCGCCTGGTGAAGCCCTTCGGAATAGCGCCGGCCTTCCATCATGCGGCCGGTGAACTCGTCGATGATGACGACCTTGTCGTCGCGCACGATGTAGTCGGTGTCGCGCGCGAAGAGCTTGTGCGCCCGGAGCGCCTGGTTGGCGTGATGGACGAGCGAGACGTTGTGGATGTCGTAGAGCGTGCCGGCCTGGAGAAGGCCCGCTTGCTCCATCAGCTTTTCCATGCGCTCGACGCCCGATTCGGTGAGCGTCACGGTGCGCTGTTTCTCGTCCTTCTCGAAATCTTCGGCCGCGAGGCTCGGGATCAGCTTGTCGACCTGGCGATAGAGGTCGGAATTGTCCTCGGTCGGGCCGGAGATGATCAGCGGCGTGCGCGCCTCGTCGATGAGGATCGAATCGACCTCGTCGACGATCGCGAAGTTGAACGGCCGCTGGACCATCTCCTCGAGCCGGAACTTCATATTGTCGCGCAGATAGTCGAAGCCGAACTCGTTGTTCGTGCCATAGGTGACGTCGGCGGCGTATTCGACGCGGCGCTGGCTGTCGTCGAGCCCGTGCACGATGCAGCCGACCGAGAGGCCGAGAAAGCGGTAGATCTGCCCCATCCACTCGCTGTCGCGCGTTGCGAGATAGTCGTTGACGGTGACGACGTGGACGCCCTTGCCGGCGAGCGCGTTGAGATAGACGGGGAGCGTCGCGACCAGAGTCTTGCCTTCGCCGGTCTTCATCTCCGAGATCATGCCGCGATGGAGGACGATGCCGCCGGTCAGCTGGACGTCGAAATGCCGCTGCCCGAGCACGCGCTTGGCGGCCTCGCGCACGGTCGCGAAGGCCTCGACCAGCAGATCGTCGAGCGATTCGTCCTGAGCCAGCCGGTCGCGGAATTGCTGGGTGCGAGCGCGCAAACCGGCATCGTCGAGCGCCGCGAGCTCGGGCTCGAGCGCGTTGATCATTCCGATCAGCGGCCCGAGGCTTTTGACGTAGCGGTCATTCGCGGACCCAAACAGTCGCCGGGCGAGGGCGCCGATCATTCATGCCTCAGTTTGGTTGGCGGCAGATGCAAGGGAGAAATAGGAACATCGCGGGAAAGTGTCAATTCACGCCGGTTTTTGGCGGATTTGGGCGCGGCTTGGATGCTTGTTCGCCCGGGCGCTTTATGCTTTAAGGCGGCGGGCCCGGCCGAAGGGATTCTTTCGCCCGAGCCAAAGATTGATCGAAAGGACCCGTTGCCATGGCGTGCCGTGCTCTTCTTGCCGCCTGCCTCGTCGCGCTCATGGCGACATCGGCTTTCGCGCAAAAGAAGGAGAAGGCGACGCCCGAAAAGGGCGGAGACCCGATCGTCGCCCGGGTCAACGGCCAGGTGCTGCACCGTTCGGATATCGAGCTCGCGATGCACAGCCTGCCGCCCGACGCGCAGAAATTGCCGCCGCAGCAGCTCTATTTCCAGGTGCTCGAGCATGTCGCCGGCGATCTGCTCCTCGCCCAGGCCGCGCGCAAGGCGAAGGTCGATGCCGAGCCGGCCGTCAAGGCGGAGATCGCGCTCAGCGAGAACGAGATCATCGCCAACGCTTATATCGCCTCGCTCGCGCGCACCCAGATCACCGAGGCCAAGCTCAAAGAGGCCTATGCGCAATATGTGAAAGCCGCCTCGCAGGAAGAGGAGGTGCGCGCCCGGCACATTCTCGTGCCGACCGAGGAAGAGGCCAAGGAAATCATCGCACAGCTGAAGAAAGGCGCCGATTTCGCGACCCTCGCCAAGGAAAAGACGATTGACCCGCAAGGCAAGGCGACGGGCGGCGATCTCGGTTATTTCACGCAGAACGAGATGGCGAACGAGCCCGAATTCGCCGCCGCGGCCTTTTCCCTCAAGAAGGGCGAATACACGCAATCGCCGATCCATTCGAAGCATGGCTGGCACGTGATCAAGGTCGAGGATCGCCGGCCGGTAAAGGTCGGCACCTATGACCAGGTGGTCAACCAGCTCGCGCAGCGGCTTGCGAGCGAGGTCGCCGGCCACAAGGTCGACGAGCTGCGCCGGCAGGGCAAGGTCGAGCTGTTCGATCCCCAAGGCAAGCCGGTCGCCATGGGCGAGCCGCCCGCGCCGACGGCGCCGGCCCAGGCGGCCAAATCGGCGCCGGCGCAGAAACCGGCGGCGCCTCCGCTGGCGATTCCGGGCCAGCCGCTGGGCGGCGCCGCCCCTGGCGCGCCGACCTTGGCGCCCGGCACCGCGCCCGATCAGCTGAAACACTAAGGTCCCGGGTCCAGCGCCGCGCCACCCATGCCGGATAGTATTTCGCCTCTCGCGCCGACGCGATTCCCCGACCTGCCCGCGCTGGCCGGCGTGACGCTGGCCACGGCCCATTGCGGCATCCGCTACAAGGGGCGCACCGATCTGATGCTTGCCCTGCTCGATCCCGGCACCACCGTTGCGGGCGTCTTCACGCGCTCGCTGACGCCGGGCGCGCCGGTCGATTGGTGCCGGCGCATCCTGCCGCATGGCAAGGCCCGCGCCATCGTCGTCAATTCGGGGATCGCCAATGTCTTCACCGGCGCGCAGGGCCGGCGCGTCGTCGAGGATACGGCGAAGGCGGCGGCGCAGCTGATCGGCTGCTCGCCGCGCGAGGTCTATGTCTCCTCGACCGGCGTCATCGGCGAGGCGCTGCCCGGCGAGAAAATCGCCGCGGCGCTTCCGGGCGCCTTCGCCGCGGCTTCGGCCGCGGCCTGGGGCGAGGCCGCACGCGCGATCATGACCACCGACACCTTCGCCAAGGGCGCGACGCGCCAGGTGACGATCGATGGCGTAACGGTCACCATCAACGGCTTTGCCAAAGGCTCGGGCATGATCGCGCCCGACATGGCGACCATGCTCGCCTATGTCTTCACCGATGCGGCGCTCCCCGCCGCGGTGCTCCAAGCTCTGCTCAAATCCGCGAATGAGCGCGCCTTCAATTCGATCACCGTCGATGGCGATACCTCGACCAGCGACACGGTCCTGCTCTGCGCCACGCACAAGGCCAAGCACAAGCGCGTTGCCGCCGCCGGCGATCCGCGCCTTGCGGCGTTTCGCCGCGCGCTCGATGCGGTGATGATCGATCTTGCGCAGCAGATCGTGCGCGACGGCGAGGGCGCGCAGAAATTCGTCACCATCCGCGTCAGCGGCGCCGCTTCGGCGCGGGCGGCGCGGCGCATCGGCCTCGCCATCGGCAATTCGCCGCTGGTCAAGACGGCGCTCGCCGCGGGCGACGCCAATTGGGGCCGCATCGTCATGGCGGTCGGCAAAGCCGGCGAGAAGGCGGATCGCGACCGGCTCGGCATCTCGGTCGGCGGTGTCCGCATTGCCGAGAAAGGCGGGCCGGTTGCGGGCTATGACGAGGCGCCGGTTGCGCGCCACATGGCCGGACGCGAGATCGAAATCGATATTGATATCGGCATCGGCAAAGGCCGCGCCGAGGTTTGGACCTGCGATCTGACGCATCGCTACATCGACATCAATGGCAGCTACCGCAGCTGAGCCGCGCCCGGTCGTGCCGATCGTCTGCGCCGCGCTGATCGATCGCGCGGGGCGCGTGCTGTTGCAGCGCCGGCCGCCGGGCAAGCCGATGGCCGGTCTCTGGGAGTTCCCCGGCGGCAAGCTGGCGACGAATGAAACACCGGAGGCGGCGCTCTGCCGCGAGCTGCGCGAGGAGCTCGCGCTCGAGGTGGAGGCGGCAGAGCTCGAAGCCTTTGCCTTCGCCTCCCATGCCTATGCGGCGTTCCACATCCTGTTGTTGCTCTATCTCTGCCGCCGCTGGGAAGGCGAGCCGCAACCGCGCGAGGGCCAGGTTTTCGCCTGGGTCGAGGCGGCGCGCTTGGGCGATTATCCAATGCCCGAGGCCGACCGGCCGCTGATCGCCCGGCTGCAGGACCTCAAGGCTTAGGCTTGCCGCGCGACGCCGCGGGCCGCGCCGCTTCGCCCGCCGATTTCTCTTCGGCGCCGAGGGCATCGGCGAGCCGTGTCGCGGCGCTGCCTGGCCGCAGCGGCTTGGGCTGGCTCTGATGCGGTGCCCAGGCGGTCAAGGTCGCGATCTCGAAACGCGCGACGATCCGTCCGTCCGCTCCGGCATAGCGCGCCTGATAAAGCTCGGCGGCGCGCAGCACGGTCGCGCGGCGCGTAAAGCCGCGCCGCCGCGCCGCCACGGCGTTGGTCTCGCCCATCGCGCGCAGATCGCGCATCAAGCTCAGCGCGTCCGGATAGGTCGCCTCGATCCGGTCGGTATCGACCACCGGCAAAGCGAAGCCGGCGCGCTGCAACAGCCCGGCGAGCTCGCGCGGGTCGGCAAAAGGCGCAACCCGTGGGCTGGCGCCATTTTCGATCTCGCTCTCGGCTTCGAGCAGGCAAAGGCGCAGCTCGTTGAGCGTCTCGCCCGCGAATAGCGATAGGAGCAACAGCCCGTCGGGCTTCAGCGCCTGGCGAAGCTGGAGGAGCGCGCCCGGCAAATCATTCACCCAATGAAGCGCGAGATTGCTCACAACGAGATCGAAGCTGGCGGGCGCGAAGGGCAGGGCCTCGGCTTCGGCGACGAGCCCGGGATCGGCGAGGCCGGACAGGAATCCCGCCGCCGGATCGCTCGCCACGAGCGAGGCGATGCCGCCGCTGTCGCGCAAGTCTCGCGCGAGCAGCCCGCCGCGGCTGCCAAGCTCGAGCGCCTGGGAAAATTCGCGGCTGACATCCTTCAGCCGATCGGCAAGCCGCGCCGCGCCCTCGATGAACAAAAACTCGGCCGCGCGGCTGCCGCGCGCCGCCCGCTCGCGGTGGCGGCGAACGGCTTTGGCGTCGAAGACCTGGAGCTGCGTCGCCTCTTTATCGCGGCTCGCCATGAGGGGCTTATCGCACGCCGCGCTTGCCCCGTCACCCGGGGCGGATGAGAATGATTCCATGCTGAATCCCGCCCCCGCGCTGGGCCTGCGGCGCCTCTGGACCGGCTTTCTCGACCTCGTTCTGCCGCCGCGCTGCCTTGCCTGCGGCGTCACGGTCGGAACGGTGGGCACGCTCTGCCCAAGCTGCTGGCGCGGCATCACTTTTCTTGGTGCCCCGCGCTGCCAATGCTGCGGCTATCCCTTTGCCTTCGATCTCGGCGAGGGCGGACTCTGCGGCGCCTGCGCGGCGCACACCCCGCCTTACGACCGCGCCCGCGCGGCGATGCGCTATGACGATGCGAGCCGCAGCCTCGTCCTCGCCTTGAAGCATGGCGACCGGCTGCATTTGGCACCCGCGCTCGCGCAATGGATGCGCCGCGCCGGCGCCGAACTCCTCGCCGATGCGGATTGCCTCGTTCCCGTGCCGCTGCATTGGACGCGGCTTTTCGCGCGCCGCTACAACCAATCCGCGGTTCTCGCCCAGGCGCTGGCCAAGGCGGGAGCACCGCCGGTCGCGGCCGAATGCTTGATTCGCCGCCGCCGCACGCCATCTCAAGGCCGGAAGAACGCGGCCGCGCGGCGGCGCAACGTCGCCGGCGCCTTCCGCGTGCGCCGGCCAACCGAGGTTCGGGGCAAGCGGATCGTCCTCATCGACGATGTGTTGACGACCGGCGCCACGGTCGAGGAATGTGCGCGCGCATTGAAGCGTGCGGGAGCGGCGCGCGTCGATGTGCTGGCCTTGGCGCGCACGGTGCGCGGCGAGGCGTGAGCAGCGCGGGCAAAGGATGAGCATGGCAAAAGTCGAGATCTACTCCACCATGTGGTGCGGCTACTGCGCGCGGGCGCGGGCGCTGTTGCAGCGCAAGGGCGTCGCCTTCGAGGATATCGACGTCGAGGCCGACGGCGCCAAGCGTGACGAGATGGTGAAGCGCGCGGGCGGGCGCAGCACCGTGCCGCAGATTTTTATCGATGGCCGTCATGTCGGCGGCTCCGACGAGCTTGCGGCGCTCGAGCGCGCGGGCAAGCTCGACGCTCTTCTGGGCATCGCGCCATGAGCTTCATCGCTGCTTGCGTGCAGCTCAATTCGGGGCGCGACATCGCGCCCAATATCGCGACCGCGGCCGATCTCGTGCGCCGCGCGCGCGATGCCGGCGGGCAATTCATCATGACGCCCGAGGTCAGCGACATGATCGAGCCGAAGCGCGCGCTGCGGCTGGAGAAGGCGCGCGCCGAGAGCGATCATCCGATGCTCGCCGCCTGGCGCGCCCTCGCCCGCGAGACCGGCGCGCATTTGCTGTTGGGATCGGTCATGCTGCGCGAGGCCGGCGCCGAGCGGCTGCTCAACCGCTCCTTCCTCATCGCGCCCGATGGCGAGATCATGGCGCGCTACGACAAGATCCACATGTTCGATGTCGATCTGCCGGGCGGCGAATCCTATCGCGAATCCGCCGTCTTCCGCCCCGGCGACCGCGCGGTGCTGGCGCCCTTGCCCTGGGGCCTGCTCGGCATGAGCGTCTGCTACGATTTGCGCTTCCCGCAGCTTTATCGTGCCCTCGCGCTAGGCGGCGCGGATTTCCTCGCCGTGCCCGCGGCCTTCACCGTGCCGACCGGGCGCGCCCATTGGCATGTGCTGCTGCGCGCGCGGGCGATCGAGAATGGCAGCTTCGTCTTTGCGCCGGCGCAGGATGGCGAGCATGCCGAAGGCCGCCGCACCTATGGCCACAGCCTCATCGTCGCGCCCTGGGGCGAGGTGCTCGCCGAGGCGCCGGAGGGGGTGGGGTTCATCACCGCGGAAATCGATCCGGGGCGGATCGAAGAGGCCCGTCGCAGCGTTCCGTCCCTGCGTCATGACCGCCCCTTCGCGGCCCCGGCGAAACCGCCGCTGGCCGCCGAGTGATGCGCCGAGCCCTTGACCGCCGGCCGCGCCAAACCATATAAAAGTATTGATGATTCAAAGAGATGGTTAAACTGCGCCGATGATTCTCTTTGCTCTCCGATGCGCCGCCGATCACCGCTTCGAAGGCTGGTTTCGCGACAACGCGGCCTTCGAGCGGCAAAATCGACGCGGCCTCATCGCCTGCCCCGATTGCGGCTCGAACGAGGTCGAGAAGGCGCCCATGGCGCCGCGGCTCGGCCGCTCGAGCAAGAGCGGCGCCTCCGAGCCGGAGCGCCGCGAGGCGCCGAGCGAGACACCCGCACCCGCGCCGGACAACGCGCCGCCCAGCCCGGCGCAGCTGCGGCGCGCCTTGCAGGTGCTGCGCCGCCATGTCGAGCAGAATTGCGAGAATGTCGGCGCGGGCTTTGCCGAGGAAGCACGCCGCATTCATAAAGGCGATGCGCCGGCGCGCGGCATCTATGGCGAGGCGACGCGATCCGAGGCCAAGGCGCTGGTCGATGACGGGATCGAAGTCGCCAGCATTCCCTGGGTCCCGACGAACGACGCCTAACTGCGCCGCATGGGAAAATTCTCGACGCTCGACGACATCGAGGTGCGCGGCAAGCGAGTCTTGCTGCGCGCCGATCTCAACGTGCCGGTGAAGGACGGCGCCGTCACCGATGCGACGCGCATCGAGCGCCTGGTGCCGACCATTCGCGAGCTCGCCGATAAGGGCGCGCGTGTCATCGTGATGTCGCATTTCGGCAGGCCCGAGAAAGGTTACGATCCCGCGCTGTCGCTGAAACCATTGGTCGGCGCCTTGGAAAAAGCGCTTGGCCGGCCGGTCGCCTTCGCGCTCGATTGCATCGGCGAGCCGGCGCGCCAAGTGGTCGATCGGTTGCAGCCGGGCGAGGTGGCGCTCCTCGAGAATTTGCGCTTTCACGCCGGCGAGGAGAAGAACGACCCGGCTTTCGCCAAGGAGTTGGCAGCGCTCGGCGATGTCTATGTGAACGATGCCTTCTCGGCGGCGCATCGCGCCCATGCCTCGACCGAAGGGATCGCGCATCTCCTGCCGAGCGCGGCCGGGCGGTTGATGCAGGCAGAGCTCGAAGCGCTCGGCTCGGTGCTCGAGACGCCCAAGCGTCCGGTCGCTGCGATCGTCGGCGGTGCCAAAGTCTCGACCAAGCTCAAGCTGCTCGACTTCATCCTCGCCAAGGTGCAGGTCCTGATCATCGGCGGCGCCATGGCGAACACGATGCTTTATGCGCAGGGCCGCAATGTTGGCCGCTCGTTGGTCGAGCGCGACATGGCCGACACCGCGCGCGCGATCATGGCGAAAGCCAAATCCTCGGGCTGCGATCTGGTTCTGCCGGTCGATGTGAAGATCGCGCGGGTGTTGAAGGAGGGTGTCTCGACGCAGACGGTCGGCGCCGATGCCGTGCCCGAGGATTGGATGATCCTCGATATCGGTCCGGCCAGCATCGATCGCATCGGCGCGCAGCTGGCGCGCTGCCCGACCTTGCTGTGGAACGGCCCGGTCGGAGCTTTCGAGGTGAAACCATTCGATGCCGGGACGCGCGCCCTGGCGCAGCGCGTCGCGGCGCTCACCCGCGCCGGCAAGATGTGCAGCGTTGCCGGCGGCGGCGATACCGTCGCCGCCCTCAACCAGGCGGGGGTCGCCGACGACCTCACCTATGTCTCGACCGCGGGCGGCGCGTTTCTCGAATGGCTCGAGGGGCGCGAGCTGCCGGGCGTTAAGGCGCTCGGGGGCTGATCCTCGGCCCCGGCGCGGGGTGGCGAGCCGAGCGGTTTCGCGCTGTTTACCTTGTATTAAGCATGGTCCCACCCTAGGCTCGGCGGCCGAGGAGTTGGCATGCCAATTGTCGGCGGAACATCCTGGGTGGTCGAAGCGGCGCGCAGCGCGCCGGTCGAGCCGTCCGCGCGCGGCGAGAAGCCGCGTCAAAAGCCGCCGCGGCCGACGCCCTGGACACCGCCCGCGGCGCAGGGGCGCGGCCTTCTCATCGATCTCATCGTTTAATACACCGGCTTGGTGGCTCGCTCTTTCCGATCGTCATGCCCGCGAAAGCGGGCATCCAGGATCGTGGCCACTGGATTCCGGCGATGGCGCGAATTGCTTAGCCACCTGCCGCTCTTTATAGTGGCTCTGGAAAGAAGGCGGCATGCTTGTTGACCGAGCGATCCGCGACACAGGGAAGGAAAACCCATGAACAGGGTCACCGGCTCAAGCGGAAGCGGGCGGGCGAGGACATGCCCAAGCGCCGCGGCATGGCACAGCACGCCGCGCCGCGAGAAAGCCCGGCCAGCGAAGTAATCCCGCGGTGAGTTCTCTCTTCCATCGCGCGCCGCGCCGCGCTCCGGCATCGCTTTCGCAGCGAGCCACGCCGTGACCGCCAGCGCCACGCTCTCTGCCTTTGTCAGCATCGCCTTCCATGGCACCGCCTTCGCGATGGTGCTCTATCTCGTCTCGGTCGGCCTCTCGGTGACCATGGGACTGATGGGCTTCGTCAATCTCGCGCATGGCGTCTTCGCCGCCGCCGGCGGCTATTTCATGACGACCTTGATGACGCGCTACGGCGTGCCGTTTCCCTTGGCCCTCGCCGGCGGAACGATTGCGGTCGCGGTGCTCGCCGTGCCGCTCGAGCGCTTTCTCTACCGCCCGCTCTATGGCGCGGACGAGCTCGATCAAGTGCTGATGACCATGGGGCTCGTCTTCATGTCGGTGGCGGTCGGCAAGTTTTTCTGGGGACCGCTCGCCCAGCCCTTTCAGCCGCCATCCTTCTTGAGCGGCCAAATCGATCTCGGCTTCCGCACCTTCCCGACCTATCGCAGCTTCTTGATCGTCAGCGGCGCCGTTCTGGTTACGCTGTTGTGGCTCGGGCTCGAGCGTACGCGCTTCGGCGCGCGCATTCGCGCCGCGGTCGACAATCGCCGCATGGCGCAATCGGTCGGCATCAACACCTCGGCGCTGTTCACGATGGCCTTCGCGCTGGGCAGCGGACTTGCCGCCCTCGGCGGCGGGATCGGCGCCGAGATCCTGGCGATCGATCCGGGCTACGCGCTCGAGCATCTCGTCTACTTCCTTATCGTTGTCGCGGTCGGCGGCCTTGGCACGATTCGCGGGCCGTTCGTCGCCGCCATGCTGCTCGGCATTTCCGATACGGGGTTCAAGTATCTGCTGCCCGAGTTCGGCGCATTCTTCATCTATGCCCTCACCATGGTGGTTCTGCTGTGGAAACCGCGCGGACTCTTCGGACAGGCGTGACGCCGGCCCAGCGCGGCGGCGCGGTCGACGCCTTCGCGCGGCGCCATCGCTTTCGCGCGCTCGAGGCGCTGCCCTGGCTTTTGGCCATTGCCGCCTATTTCGCGTTTCCCGATTATCTCGCCCTCGGCGCGCAGATTGTGGCGATGGTCCTGTTCGGCCTCTCGGCCGATCTCGTCTTGGGCTATGCCGGCATTGTCACGCTGGGCCATGCGGCGTTTTTCGGCATGGGCGCCTATACCGCCGGCTACCTCGCTGCGCATGGCGTCGGCTCGCCGCTGGTGGGACTCGTCGCCGCATCGGCGATGGGCGCGGCGATCGGCGCGCTCTCGGGCGTCATCATCCTGCGCACGCAGGGTCTCTCGATCCTGATGCTGACGCTCGTCGTCTGCGTCATGCTGCAAGAGGCGGCCAACAAGATGACCTCGATCACCGGTGGCGCGGACGGGCTGCAAGGCATGCAGGTCGGCTCGGTCTTGGGGCTCTTCTCCTTCGATATCTACGGACACACCGCCTATTGGTATTGCCTTTGCGTGCTCGCCGCCGGCTGGCTGATCGCGCGCGCGCTGGTGCATGCGCCCTTCGGCCGCTCGCTGACCGGCATCCGCGAGAACGTCACGCGCATGCATGCCATCGGCTCGCCGGTGTTTCTCCGCTTGTTGACGATCTACACCATCTCCGCGGCGATGGCGGGCGCCGCCGGCGCCCTCATCGCCGAGACGACCGGGCTCGTCGCGCTCAACGTGCTAAGCGTCGATCTCTCGGGCACCATCCTGGTGATGATCATCCTCGGCGGCGTCGGCCGGCTTTACGGCGCCTTCATCGGCGTGCCGCTCTACATGATCGCGCAGGACCGTTTTTCCGAGATCGATCCGGTCTATTGGTATTTCTGGATCGGGCTGCTGCTGGTGCTGGTCGTCGTGTTCGCGCGCGGCGGCGTGCTCGGCTTGGCCGAGGCTCTGATCCGGCGCAGCACGAGGCGCCGATGACTGCGCCGGAGGCGGCTGAGCCGGCGCTCGAGACCCAGGCGCTGTGCAAGAGCTTCGGCGCGCTGCAGGTCGCCAATGAAATCAATTTTCGCCTCGCGCGCGGCGCGCGCCACGCGCTGATCGGGCCGAACGGCGCGGGCAAGACCAGCTTCGTCAATCTCGTCAGCGGCGCGCTCGAGGCCTCGAGCGGCAAGATCCTGCTCGCGGGGCAGGAGGTGACCAGCCTCTCCCAGGCGCAGCGCGTCAAGCGCGGCCTCGCCCGCACCTTCCAGATCAACCAGCTGTTCCGCGGCCTTTCGGTACTCGAGAATGTGACCTTGGCGGTTGGCGAGCAGCATGGCGTCGCCGGCACGCTGTTCCGTCCCGCGGGCGCCAAGCGCGCGATCATCGAAGAGGCCTATGCGCTCCTCGAACAATTGGGCATCGCCGAGGATGCGTTGCGTCCGGTGCGCGAGGTCGCCTATGGCCGCCAGCGCTTGGTCGAGATCGCGGTGGCGCTCGGCCTCAAGCCCAGCGTGCTGCTGCTCGACGAGCCGGCCGCGGGCGTGCCCTCAGGCGAAAGCGGCACCATCATCGAGGTGATCGAGCGCCTTCCCGCCGACCTCGCCCTCCTCATCATCGAGCACGACATGGATTTGGTGTTCCGCCTGGCGCGGCGCATCACCGTGCTGGTCCAGGGCACGGTTTTGACCGAGGGACCGCCGCAGGCGATCGCCGCCGATCCGCGGGTGCGCGAAGTCTATCTCGGCGAGCGGGCGCATTCATGACCGCGCATCAGGGGCTCCGGGTCGAGAATCTGCGCGCCGGCTATGGCGACACGATCGTCCTCGAAGGCGTCACCGTCGATCTGCCGCCGGGCGGGACCTTGGCGGTGCTGGGGCGCAACGGCGTCGGCAAGACGACGCTGCTGGCGACGATCATGGGCCATACCAGCCAGCATGGCGGCAGCATCGCCTTCGCCGGCGGCGAGATTTCGGCGCTGCCGCCTTATCGCCGCGCGCGGCTCGGCATCGGCTTCGTGCCGCAAGAGCGCGAGATTTTCCGCTCGCTCACGGTCGAGGAGAATCTGCTGATCGCGGAGCGGCCGGGGCGCTGGACGCTCGAACGCGTCTATGATTTCTTCCCGTCGCTGGCCGAGCGGCGCGTCAACCGCGGCAACGCGCTCTCGGGCGGCGAGCAGCAGATGCTGAGCATCGCCCGCGCCCTGATGGGCAATCCGAGCCTCTTGCTGATGGACGAGCCGCTCGAAGGCTTGGCGCCGGTGATCGTCGATGCGGTGCTGAAAGGTCTCGACCGGCTGAAGCGCGAGGACGATCTGGCGCTGCTCCTCGTCGAGCAGCATGCGCGCATCGCGCTGGAATTCGCCGAGCGCGCGATCGTGCTCGACCGCGGCTGCATCGTCCATGCGGGCGAAAGCCGCGCCTTGCTCGATGCGCCCGACATGCTGGGGCGGCTGATGGGCGTGGGGCAGCGGCACTGAGATAGAAAAGCCGCCGGCCTTTGGGACCGGCGGCTCCGAGGATCGAAGAAAAAGAGCTACGCGCTTACCAATAGAAGAAGATATGAGCGCTGTAGCGGTTACCATTCGCCGTGGTGTTCGCCACCTGGACCGAGCGTTCCCAATGATCCCATTCGACGCCGATGTCGATGCGTCCCGGGATCGGGCTGTAGGTCAGGCTGAGCCCCGATTGGATGTGCCGCTTCTCGAGACCGGCAAGCGCCGCGTTGCTGGTCGCGGTCGGGATGGCGCTGAGATTGGCAGCGTTCGAGGGCTTGTCGAACCAGCCGATGCCGAACTCCGCGGTGGTGCGCCAATTGGGCGAGAAGCGGTGGATGTAGCTGGTGTTGAGCGCCAGCTCCTTGATCAACACGAGCGAGCCGGTCGTCGTATCGATGAAGCCCGCATCCCCCATATCGGTGAGATAGGTGTCCGCGCCCTGGGCGTAGTGAACCTGGCCGCGCCACTGATCTTTGCCCCAGGTGTTGAGCATGACGCCGGCGGCGAGCGCCCAGCCGGTCTTCTTCAAATTGAAATTGCGGCCAGGGCTGTTCGTCGTGTTGCGGACTTCGTCCTCGGCGACACCCGCGCGGAACATCAAATGGCCCCAGGGCTGGCTCCAGGATGCGCCGACATTGAAGGACGGATAGTTGGTGATGCCGCCCGTATCGGTGCTGTCTTCATGCAAAGGTGCGCCGATCGAGCCCGTGGCCGAGGTGCCGACGAGGTTGGTGTAGGTGTTGGTTTCGAGCGAGGCCGAGAGTGAAAGCCCATTCCCGGCGAGATAGGTGTAGCGGATCTGCGGCCGGCGGACGTTGCGCGTCTGCAGTGGGCCGATCTGCGACTGATCGCCGATATCAGGATTGATCAGCAGCGGGTCGACAAAGTTCGAATTGTATTGGCCGAAGAGCCAGGGACCCAAGGTGCCATAGGCAAATTGGATGCGCGGCATCTCGTTGTTGCCAGCGCCCGAGGAGGGCGAGTTGGTGCTGGCGCCGGGCCCTTTGCCGATATAGTTCGATTGCAGACCGAAGCTGCCGAAATTCATCATCACCACGGTCTTGATCTCGCCGAGATCGCTCGGCGTGCGCGTCTCGAAGAAAATTTGCGTCGATTTGAGCTGGCCGCGCAGCCCGCCATGGAGCGCCCTTTCCTCGCTGTTAACGGAACTCGGGCTGGTCGCGGCACCCTGTCCACTGAGCGCCAATCCGCTGATCGCGTTGGGCGTGGCGCCGATGCCCGATGGGCTCGTATCGGTAACGTGCTGGCTGCCGAGATTGGTCGACACGCTCATCTTGACGGTGCCATAGATGGCGATCGAGGTGTTCGTCCCCGGAATCAGGAAGGATTGCGGAAAGGAGCCTGCGCCCGATGCAGGCTGTGCGGCGGCGCTGGTAACACCGGCAAGCAAGGCAATGGCCGCCGTCAGGCTGCCAAGCGCTACCCCACCCTTGAGATTTTTTGTCATCATTGAAGAATCCCCACTCGGTTTTGCATCGCCGAGACGGCTACTCTTCTCGGCGCTCCTTATAGGTATCATACTATAACTATTGTAGTATATAAATAATTAGCCATAGATACCTTTATGGGGACCTGACGTCCGGCGTGCCCAGCGGGGAGGACGGGAATGCCGCGGACGAGTCGCCCGTGGGGGGTGTTCGGAGCGGGCCGGGGGAGGCGCAAAAAAAAGCCGCCAGCCTCGCGGCTGGCGGCCCGGGAGTCCCGGTAAGCCCTTGGGGCTTACCAGAAGACGTTGATGTGGAAATTGTAGCGATTGCCGTTGCCGGTGGTGTTGGCCACCTGGACCCAGCGCTCCCA
>Ga0157370_10003916_pt1 | contig 17340 bp, 20 predicted proteins | sample C35metaG_FD_113463 | JGI IMG/M metagenome (GOLD analysis project Ga0157370, IMG submission 113463) | Corn rhizosphere microbial communities from Kellogg Biological Station, Michigan, USA - C3-5 metaG | ecosystem: Host-associated > Plants > Roots > Rhizosphere > Soil | place: USA: Michigan...
AAAGCTTCAGGAATCAAAACAGAAACGTTCAGGCAGGAATTTACAGTTGCCGGAACTAAAAAACTGATTGCTCAAGTTGCAAAAGCTGTAGGAAATACAGATTATCAGAAATTGAATGATAAAATAGATGCAGATCTAAAGCAGGTTCAGCCCATTGCTAAAAAACCAAAAGTATTGTTCATCTACGCAAGAGGAAATATGCTGATGGTTAGCGGTAAAAATACACCAATGGCTTCATTGATTACCCTTGCAGGCGGAGAAAATGCAGTAACAGATTTTGAAGATTTCAAACCATTGACACCGGAAGCGGTTGTAAAAGCTAATCCTGACGTACTATTCTTCTTTGAAACTGGTCTGCAGGGAGCAGGAGGAAATGAAGGAGCATTAAAAATGCCGGGAGTATCTCAAACCAATGCAGGTAAGAATAAGAAAATTATCGCAATGGACGGAGGTTTAGTATCAGGTTTTGGACCAAGAGTAGGAGAAGCAGCAGTAGGATTAAACAAACTTTTAATTGAAAGCACAAAGTAAACTATACTTTTATCTTATTATAAGTGCGGTACTGCTTACTATTATAGCAGTACTGTCACTTAATACAGGTGTTTATGATTTTGGAGAAAAGTCTCCGTTCATGGCACTGTGGCAATTTATAAAAGGAGATTCCGGTTTATCACTCAGTGATAAATATGTGATTTGGGACGTAAGAGCAGCCAGAATTATCATGGCCATTTTAGTAGGAAGTATGCTGTCGGTTTCAGGAACAAGTCTTCAGGGACTTTTCAAGAATCCGCTGGCAACGGGAGATTTAATAGGACTTACATCGGGAGCAACTCTGCTGGCAGCAATTGCGATTGTTTTAGGAGGACATTTCAAAGAGTATCTTCCTGAAGCTGTACAATTTTCACTGGTAGGAATAGCAGCCTTTATCGGTTCTTTTTTATCAATGATGCTGGTTTACAGAATTTCAACAAGCGGAGGAAAAACAAATGTAGTCATGATGCTGCTTACAGGAGTAGCCATAACGGCTATCGGGTTTTCAATAACCGGATTTTTGATCTATATCTCAAAAGATGAACAGCTCAGAGATCTTACTTTCTGGAATTTAGGAAGTCTCGCAGCCGCTACATGGACGAAGAATATCATTCTGGCCGTTGTTGCAATCATTGCTTATATTATTTTACTCCCAAAAGGAAAAGCTTTGAACGCAATGATGCTGGGAGAGAAAGATGCGCAGCATCTGGGAATCAATGTGGAAAGACTGAAAAAGCAGATCATCATCATCGTAGCTTTGATGGTAGGAAGCTGTGTGGCATTTTCAGGGACTATTGGTTTTGTAGGTCTTATTGTACCTTATATTTTAAGACTTTTATTCAAATCCAATTATGCTTTTATTCTGCCCTTATCAGCACTGTGCGGAAGCATTTTGTTACTAACGGCAGATACCTTCAGCAGAAGTATTGTAGCACCGTCAGAACTGCCCATCGGAATTTTAACAGCCTTAATGGGAGGACCTATTTTTATCGCTATTTTGGTTAAATTTAAAAAATCACTGTAATGATCAAGGCACACCAGATCAATTATAAACATAAAGAATTCAGAATTCTAGACGGGGTAGATGTCTCTCTGGAATACGGTGAATTTCTGGCCATTGTGGGACCCAACGGAGCAGGGAAGTCAAGTCTTCTGAGCGTATTGGCAGATGAAGTAAAATCCGGACATAACAAAGTCTTGTTTAAAGATAAACCCATCAGAGAATGGAATATACAAGAACTTTCAAAGCACAAAGCAAAGTTCTCACAGCATAACAGCAACGATATCCCACTTGAAGTAAAAGATGTAATCATGATGGGAAGGTATCCATATTTTGATGCCCAGCCCGCAAAAGAAGATCTGGAAGCTATGAATAATATGATGTATGAAACGGATATTTTTCACCTGAAAGAAAGAGAATATAATACCCTTTCGGGAGGTGAAAAGCAGCGTGTACATCTATCAAGAGTAATGGCACAGCTTGAAAACGATATTGCCCACAAACTGGTTTTTTTGGACGAACCTTTGAATAATTTAGATATAAAACATCAGTATAAAGCATTGGAAATTATCAAAAGATTTACAAAAAAAGCCAACAGTGCTATTGTTGTTTTGCATGATCTGAACTTTGCTGCACAGTTTGCAGATAGGATTTTATTAATGAAATCAGGACAGGTTTCCGCCTATGGAACACCACAGGAAGTTTTTACTGCAGAAAATATAAGCAATGCCTATAATTTTCCCTGTACCATCTGCGAACACCCTATTACCAATAACCCAATGATCATTTTTGGATAACCATGGAAAAAGAAGAACTCAAAATCCTCGCACAGAATCTTGCCAACCCTCAAGGTGAAAAAGGCATCGAGATTGGTGAAATGATGAATGCCACTAACATCAGCATGACGTTGGAAAGCATCAAAACATTGGTGATTGATGACGAGCAGCAGATCCTTGAAATAGGACACGGGAATGCCGCCCATCTGAAAAGTATAATGAGTCTCGCCAAAAACCTCAGATATACAGGAATTGATATTTCTGAAACCATGCACAATGAAGCCAAAAGACTCAATAAAGAATTTGAAAGCGAAGCAGATTTTGTTCTGTATGAAGGTAAAAAGCTCCCTTTTCGGGATAGATCTTTTGATAAAATATTCACCGTAAACACAGTCTACTTCTGGGAAAATCCGGTAGAATTTCTAAATGAGATCTACAGGGTTTTGAAAGATGACGGAACGTTCGTCCTTACGTTCGGACAAAGAGAATTCATGGAAAAACTGCCGTTTACTGAGTATGATTTCACCTTATACAGCAACAGTGAAATGGAAGAACTCATCTCCAAAAGCCGCTTTAAAAGAATGAAAACTTCTGAAAAAGAAGAAGAAATAAAAAGTAAAACAGGAAAAGAAACTATACAAAGAATTTATACAATTTTAACCATAAAAAAGTAAAGTAATGAGCACATTAGTTAATGATTTAAAGGAAAAATGGGAAGCTCTGAAAGCAGAAAATCCACATATCAGAATAAGAAATGCAGCAGCACAGTTAGAAGTAAGTGAAGCAGAATTATTGGCAACAAGCATCGGAGAAGGTGTAACTGTCCTGAACCCGGATTTCCAGGGAATCCTTACAGAAGCTGAACAATTAGGAAAAGTAATGGCTCTTACGCGTAATGATGAGTGTGTTCATGAAAGAAAAGGAACATATCTGAACGGAGATTTCAGCAGTCCGCATGCACAGCTTTTTGTGGGTGAAGATATTGACCTTAGAATTTTCCTTAACCACTGGAAATTTGCTTTTGCGGTACTGGAAGGAGACAAAAAAAGTCTTCAGTTTTTCGGAAAAGACGGTTTGGCACTTCACAAAATTTATTTAACGAAAGACAGTAATGAAGCTGCTTTCGATGCAATCGTAGAAAAATTCAAAGCAGAAGATCAGAATCAGGCATTGGTTTTTGAAGCAGTAGCTCCAAAACAGGCTGAAAAAGCAGATTCAGACATTGATGTGGAAGGTTTCAAAAAAGCCTGGACAGAACTGAAAGATACTCACGATTTCTTCATGATGACCAGAAAATACGGAGTAAGCAGAACTCAGGCATTAAGATTAGCACCGGAAGGATTTGCTAAGAAAATTGATAATGCTAAAGTAGTCAACATTCTTGAAGATGCTTCTGAAAAAAATACACCGATCATGGTTTTCGTTGGAAACAGAGGAATTATCCAGATCCACACAGGAAATGTGAAAAAAACGCTTTGGCACCAGCAATGGTTCAACGTAATGGATCCTGATTTCAACTTACACCTTGATGTAACGAAAATTGCAGAAGCATGGATCGTTAAAAAACCAACTGAAGACGGAGAAGTAACCGCTATCGAAGTATTCAACAATGAAGGAGACTTTATTGTTCAGTTCTTTGGAAAAAGAAAACCGGGAATTCCTGAACTTCAGGAGTGGAAGGATCTTGTAGCAGAATTAGAGAAATAATAATTAGATGATTTGAATGAGACCGTTTTGTTTATAAAATTCAAAGCGGTCTTTTTTATTGTATCGATCTGCGTGTGCCGAAATATTTGTGTAATTTGTGATTAAATATAAAATAAAAATGAAAAATATTTTCATAGCGATACTGCTTGCCGGCTTCTGTTCATTAAAGGCACAGGATTTTAAGGCGTATCAATTTTATGATAAAAAAGGAAAAGAAGTAAAGACAGAAAAGCTGGTAAAAGAACTGGCTGATTATGATGTGGTCTTTTTTGGTGAAAATCATAACAGCTCCATCAATCACTGGCTTCAGCTTAAAATTACAGAAGCGCTGTTTGCAAAAAAGAACGGTCAGCTTATTTTAGGAGCAGAAATGTTTGAAAGGGACAATCAGGCTCAGCTGAATCAGTATTTAAACGGAAAGTTTGATGCTAAAACATTGAAGGACTCTGCCCGTTTATGGAACAATTATGCAACAGATTACAAACCTTTGGTAGATTTTGCCAAAGATAAAAAACTGAATTTCATTGCAACCAATATTCCAAGAAGATATGCCTCTCAGACGGCAAAAGAAGGTCTTGAATCTTTAAATAAATTAAGCGAAAAAGAGAAGACATACATTGCACAGCTGCCTATCAAAGTTACTTTAGATACTCCGGGATATCCGGAAATGAAAAAGATGATGGGAGATCATGCAGAAGGAACCAAAGTGATGAATTTCATTTCAGCTCAGGCCACAAAAGACGCCACAATGGCTGAATCTATCCTGAAAAATTACCAGGCCGGAAAAACTTTCATCCATTACAATGGAAACTACCACAGCAAAGAATTTGGAGGAATTTATTGGTATATCAAACAAAAAAATCCTAATCTGAAAATGGCAGTTATCTCTGTTTTTGAATCGGAAGATCCCGAACTGAAAGTACCAGCCAAAGAGTATATCCCTACAGATTTCAATCTGATTATTCCGGGAGATATGACGAAGACTTTTTAATCTTACAAAAATGTCATTCTGACGACGGAAGAATCTCACTGTTAATTTATTATGAGATTCTTCACTCCATTTGCATTCCTTTCAGAATGACAAAAAATCAAACTTACATTGAATTCAATAGGGTCGGGCTTTAGCCCGGCCATTTTTAATTAAAAAATTCAACGGCTTTAGCCAAAACTTAAAATTCATGGATAAATAATCATTTTTACTCCACAATATTTACCTTTGTACAACATTCAAAAAACATGAAGAAATTACCCATACTGCTGATCTTTTTTATCGGATTGTTCAATGCACAGAAGCTTACTTCCAATGAGCTTTCAATCATTAATCAGGGAGATGTAAAAACAGCGTTACCCATCTATCAGACAACGGACGATAATCAGCATAAAACATTGCTGAGCATTTCTTCAGAAGCGGATCCTCTTGATCCGAATACAGCTGTTCTGGTAAAAAGAATGAAAGAATCTCTTCTTTCAACAGATGGTGGAGTAGGCATTGCAGCTCCTCAGGTGGGAATCAACAGAAAGATCATCTGGGTACAGCGTTTTGATAAAGAAGGAACTCCGTTGGAATACTTCATCAACCCGGTAATTGTTTGGCGTTCTGATTTGCAGAATCTAGGTCCTGAAGGCGATTTGTCTATTCCTGAGTTTAGAGATCAGTTCTACAGAAGCAAAGTCATTCAGCTGGAATATGTGGATTTGAAAGGACAGAAATATTCAGAAATTGTAGAAGGTTTTACAGCAGTAATTTTTCAGCATGAAATCGACCATCTTTTCGGAATTCTGATTTCCGATAAAAAAGAAAAAGAAAAAAATGATTCTTATAAAAAGGTAGACGCTTATCAGAAAAGTGACGTAAATAAAGAGAGGAGGTAATGATGAATTATAAATTATGAGTTATGAATTATAAATGATGAACGATGAATGGTGAATGAAATTCTTAAGCATTATATAAAAAAAATATCCTCAATCATCTGTGCTCATCTGCGAAATCTGTGGTTAAACCATATAATAAAAAAATTAAAAGGAGCTGTTTCAGTAGAAACAGCTCCTTTCGTTATAACTATGCTTAAAAAAATTGGATTAATCGTTGTTGGTTACTGCAAGTTTCACCTCCATATTATTTCTGGTAGCATTAGAATAAGGGCAGATCTGATGTGCTTTTTCTGTCAAAGCCTGTGCTTCTTCAATAGAAACTCCAGGGATGTTCACATCCAGTTCTGCTGCCAGTCCGAAACCGCCATTCTCAAGCTGACCTATGCTTACCTGAGCGGTTACTGTTGTTTCTCCGGTTTTCACTTTAGAAAGACTGATGACTCTGTTCAGAGCGCTGTCGAAACACGCAGAATATCCTGCAGCAAAAAGCATTTCAGGGTTGGCAAAATCGTCATTGGCTCCTCCTAAACCTTTCGGCATTCTTACATCAAGTTCCAACACTCCGTTTTCACTTTTTACATGTCCGTTTCTGCCTCCTTGAGCAGTGACTTTAGTGGTATATAACGTTTTCATTTATTTTTCTATTTTGTTTAATATTTTTAGTACTGTGTCTTTAAGGTGCAGCAGCTCTTCTGGTTGTATTCCCAATTTTTCCTGGATTTTTCCCGGAATTTCACAAGCTTTCTGCTGAAGCTTTTTTCCAGCTTCGTCTAAAAATACTTCAACCACTCTTTCGTCCTCTTTTTTTCTTTTTCTGATGATGAATCCTTTAGACTCCAGTCTTTTAAGAAGAGGGGTCAAAGTACCGCTGTCCAGAAACAGTTTTTCTCCGATGTGAGTCACCGTAAGCCCGTCACCGTCCCATAATATCATCATCACGAGATACTGCGGATATGTAATGCCCAGTTCATCAAGAAAAGGACGGTAAAGCCCAGTAATCTCTTTGGCAATGACATACAGCGGGAAGCAAATCTGGTTTTCTAGTTTGGGTGTTTTCGGATTTTCCATAATGTTTGAGTACGAAAGATTCGATGAAGGTATTACTTTTTTATGATAAATTCATCCATTGGAATTCTGACTTTTTTCATAGAAGAAAGCCAGTCATTAGCTTCGTCACGGTATCCAAGATATAAAAGCGTTACACTTTTTAATCCCAGTTCCTTTAATCCCAGTACTTCATCCATTACAGCGTTGTTGAATCCTTCTGCCGGAGTACTGTCAATTTTAAGTTCTGCCGCCTGTGCAAGAGCAATTCCTAAGGCAATATAAGTCTGACGGGCAGTATGTGCAAAATGTTCTTCAGGAGTCTGTGCTCCATACATTTTTTTGATGGTGTCGGTATAGCTTCCAAAGCGGCCTCTTGGAAGATCTCTTACATCCGTATGATAATCGTAAACTTTGTCAATTTTTTCATTAGAATAGCTGTCCCATGCTGCAAATACCAAAACGTGAGAAGAATCTCTCATTACTTCAGGGTTTAAAGCGCCTGCCACCATTTTTTCTTTCAGTTCCTGATTTTCCACTACAATAATTCTGAACGGTTGTAGCCCAGATGAAGTAGGAGCCAGTCTTGCTGATTCTAAAATAGTATTTAGGTCTTCCTGTGAAATTTTTTTGGTTGGATCATAAGCTTTTACTGCATGTCTCCAGTTTAGATTTTCTATTAATGACATTTTTTATTGTTTTAAATTAAACTACTTGGTGATTATTAAACTTCAGTTTTTATGCTGAACTCAATTAACAGTACAAATATAAAGCCAATTTAATTGTGTGCAATTTAATTTTGAAAGATTTTATTGATGGCAATTATTGATGAACTTTTAAAAGGTAAAATAGTAAAGATGTAAAAAGAGAAATGTATAGTTTCAGTTTTTGTTACTTCAGCATGATTCGGATTTTTTCAAAGCCCTTGTATTCCAATCTTTGCAGTAGAAATTTAAACTAAAAACAATGCAGAGATTTAACAACAAAACCGCTTTAATAACCGGAGGAACCAATGGAATGGGTTTCGCAGCTGCTCAGAAATTCATTGAAGAAGGAGGGAAGGTCATTATCACAGGGAGAAGCAAAGAAACGGTAAATAGTGCTTTGGAAAAGCTTGGAAAAATGGCTTTCGGAATCGTATCCGATGCCGGAGATATAAAAGATCTGATGAACCTTCAGCAGGAAGTCAGGAAATATACAGAACATATTGATCTGGTCTTTGCCAATGCAGGGTACGGAAGATTTGCACCTATTGAATACATTGATGAAAACCAGTTTGACGAGCTTTTTAATATGCTGGTAAAAGGACCTTTTTTCACCGTTCAGCAAATGCTGCCATTGATGAAAAACGGAAGTTCCGTAATATTCAATACTTCAGTGGCAACAGAGATTGCGATGTCTAATTTTTCGGTGTATTCGGCAGCTAAGTCTGCAGTGCAGTCATTGATCAAAACTTTTGCCGTTGAGCTTACAGAACGTGGCATCCGTGTTAATGGAGTGAGTCCCGGGCATATTAAAACCAATATTTTTAATAATACAGGCTTAACCGGAGAGCAGATAGAAAGTGCCATTGAAGATATCATCCCTACAATCCCTTTTAAAAGACAGGGTGAGCCTTCAGAAATAGCCAGTGTGGTTCTGTTTCTGGCTTCAGAAGAAGCTTCATATATTCATGGAGCCGAGCTCAAAGTAGATGCCGGAATTTCTGTAATCAGATAATACAGATTATTTGACCTCTTTAATTTCTTTGATGATATTGGTTTTATTTTCAATGCCAATATTATAGGTCTTACTTTTTTTAAAGCTCTGAGTAGCCTTTTCCAGAAGACTTTTATAATCCGGAGATTTTTTTGAAAGATAAAAAACCTGAGCACTTATTCCAATGGAAACGCGTACAACCTCGTTCGGTTTGTCCGGATCTTCTATGATATTTGAAATAGTGGCATTATTATACCAGGTTAAATTCTGTGAACTGGAATTACCGGAACAGGATGTAATCATAATAAAAAGTAATAGTAAATAGGACCAGGCTTTCATAGTAAAAAGTATTAATTAAAAAGCTCCTGCAATGTACCAAAATACAGGCAGGAGCTCTATATAAATTAGTTAAAATCCACAGCTTCCTACGCTAGGAGCAGGAGAAGGAGAACATCCTGAAAGGGATGAGAATATGTTCAATACACAATTGGTATTTACATAGTTGTTGTCATATAGTAAAGATCCTGATGGGCTTCTGTAGTATACATTTCCTGCTGTATTGGCAAAAGATGATACAGAAGCAGATCCACAGCTTGTATTGGTACATGCAGCTCTCCATGCAGCATCCGTTACCGGACCGCTTGAGAATAATGACGGATCTATAATTCTTTTTTCAACAATTCCGGAAGCATTTTTGAAGCTTACCAAAATTGCTACGTGATATACCCATGATACACAACATGTTCCTGTAGAAGCTCTAAGGTTACCATAAACGAATTGTTTTTCACAATCGTAACCTGCATTCAAAAGGATTTGTCTCATTTTGTGAGCTCTTGCATAGCATCCATCTACTGGATATCTGAACGTGATACATGGTGAAGATGCCGTAGAAGTTCCGCAAGACTGGTTTTTAATCTGAGTGAATAAGCTGTTCAGCGTTGCAAGATTTGGAATAACGCTTACTGCTTTTTTGCTGTCGCCTCTTTCTTCTTTGTTGAATACTGATTTGAAATAACGGATGTCATCAGCAGTTGCTTTGTCTACCTTTGCGATTTCATTAGAATTGGCTTTCAGGAAAACCTGAACTGGAGTTTCATTTTCTACAGCTTCTTTGATCATTGAGATGAATCCAGCATTTTCCTTAGTATCTTTAATATGATACGGCTGCGCTGAAACCATAAAGGAAACTTTAAATTTTCCATCCTCTTTTTCTATCCCTACCGGAACAGTCTTACCGAAATCTTTCATAGCAACTTCGTTAGACTCCTTGGCAACGAGATTAGGATCCTGATTGGCGTTTGAATCTGAACAGGCATTAAATGACAGCATTGTCACGAATACCATCATGGATAACAGAAATTTTTTCATAGTTTTTATATTTTGTGGTTAATTTTTAGTGAACTTTTTAGTGGTGATAGTTCACTATTTTGTGATATTAAAAGTAATAAAAATTAAAATACTTGCAAGCATTTTTTCAAAAAAAATACATGATTGTGTTATATTTTTGATTTTATGATATTAAAAAAGGCATAAATCCTAGTGATTTAGATGGTGAATTAAGAAAAAACAGGAAAATTTTAAAATTGTTAAATCTGTTATTTTTTTGCGATTTGGATTCCTACGAAATGGACAAGGTGAATGGGTATTCGCCATAGTTGACAAACGTTTCTATTGTAGATATGATCTATCCATGTTTTTGTCCATTTCGTAGCATCTGGGCAATGCAAGAGCAGTTAAACTAAAAACCCAGTTTCAATTATTGAAACCGGGTTTATTATATTGTAAGTAAACTTGACTATTTGTAAAGCAATTCTGCCTGAAAAACTTCTGCAAAATGTTTTCTGATTTTTGCCTTAAGCTCTTCCATTTCTACAGGCGTCAGCTCTCTTTCAAGTTCTCTTTTCAAAGAAGTAACCTGTTTGTCTTTGATGCCACACGGAATAATGTATTCAAAATAACGCATATCTGTATTTACATTCAATGCAAAGCCGTGAAGGGTTACCCAACTGGAAGCTTTTACTCCCATAGCACACATTTTTCTGGCGTAAGGTTTTCCTACATCCAGCCAGACACCTGTTTCTCCTGGAGAACGTTCTCCTTTAATACCATATTCGGCAATCGTTCTGATGATCACCTCTTCCAGATTCCTCATATATAAATGAATATCCGTGAAAAAGTTTTCAAGATCCAGAATAGGGTAACCTACAACCTGCCCGTAACCATGATAGGTAATATCTCCGCCTCGGTTTACTTTTACGAAAGTCGCATCAATTTCCTTCAGCTTATCAATACCTGCAAGCATGTTTTCTTCATGTCCGCTCTTCCCCAACGTGTAAACATGAGGATGCTCTACAAAAAGAAGGTGGTTGGGAGTAGTAATATGCTGTTCTGCAGGAAGATCCCTGTTTTTTATTTTGGTATCAATGATGTTTTTCATCAGTTGTTCCTGATAATCCCAGGCTGGCTGATATTCTTTGATCCCTAAATCTTCAAATTCTACTGCTTTATTTTGATTTGTATTCATTTCAATTTTTGATATACAAATTTAGTGAATTTTACGCTTTTATGGAATGGATAAAATCTATGGCGCTTTTCTTCCAGTCTCTATCCTGAAGCAAAATATTCACAAAAGCTGTCCCGATGATACCGCCATCTGCTTTTTCCGTTACATTTTCAAAATTATCTTTCGACTTGATTCCAAATCCAATCATCACCGGATTTTTAAGTGGAAGAGATGCTATTCTGGAAAGATAGGATTCATTTTTCAAAACAGCGTTTTCATTTCCGGTGGTAGAAGAGGAGCTTACTGCGTACAGAAAACCTGAACTTAAAGAATCCAGATAGATCATCCTTTCATCGGACGTTTCCGGGGTTACCAGAAAGGTGAAATTTAGATTATATTGCTTTAAAATCTGCTGGTAATTTTTTTCAAATTCAATAGGAGGAAGGTCAGGAAGAATTAATCCTGAAACGCCACTTTCCGAACACGCTGCACAGAATTTCTCAAACCCGAAACTCAATACAGGATTAATGTAACCCATCAGGATAATCGGAATTCTGATTTCGTCTTTGATAGCTTTCAGCTGAGACAATAGTTTTTCAATGGTCATTCCATTTTGTAAAGCCAGCTCGTGAGCTTTCTGGATTACAGGTCCATCTGCCACAGGATCAGAATAGGGCATTCCGATTTCGATCATATCCGCTCCGGAATTCTGAATCAGTTTTATAATATCAGCGGTATCTTCCAATTGCGGAATTCCTGCTGTGAAGTATATATTTAGTTTTTTCATTTTTTTATTATAGAAGTTAGAAATTAGTGATTAGAAGTTAGAAGAGAGTCTTATTTCTTGGGTAATGCTATACTAATTTCCAGCATCTAACTTCTAATTTCTTTCAGATACGTTTCCATATCCTTATCTCCACGACCGCTCAGACAGATGACAACAACATCATTTTCATTGAATTTTTTCTTGTCCAGTACAGCCAGCGCGTGAGAGCTTTCCAATGCAGGAATAATTCCTTCAAGTCTGGTGAGCTCAAAAGCACATTTTAAAGCTTCATCATCATTAATGCTAAAGAATTCAGCTCTTTTTTCTTTAAATAAATGGGCATGGAAAGGCCCTATTCCCGGATAATCCAGTCCTGCAGAAATAGAATGTGGCTCAATGACCTGTCCGTCTTCCGTCTGCATCACAAGGCTTTTGCTTCCATGAAGCACTCCAAGTGTTCCTAAAAATGTAGTCGCTGCAGATTTTCCCGAATCTACTCCTAATCCTCCGGCTTCAGCAGCAATGATTTTCACCTCTTTTTCTTCTACAAAATGATAGAAAGTTCCTGCAGCATTACTTCCTCCGCCCACACAGGCAATCACATAATCAGGATTTTCTCTTCCGATTTTCTCTTTAAGCTGTTCTTTGATTTCTTTTGAAATAATGCTTTGAAATCTGGCTACCAAATCCGGAAAAGGATGAGGTCCAACTACGCTTCCGATGACATAATGAGTTGTTACAGGATTGTTGATCCAGTCTCTTAATGCTTCATTTACCGCATCTTTCAGCGTTTTTGAACCAGACATAGCTGCTATAACTTCTGCACCCAGCATTTTCATTCTTGCCACATTCGGGGCTTGCCTCTGGATATCAATTTCTCCCATATAGACGATACATTCCAAACCAAGCAAAGCACACGCTGTAGCGGTAGCAACACCATGCTGTCCTGCCCCGGTTTCTGCAATAATCCTTGTTTTTCCGAGACGTTTTGCCAATAAAACCTGTCCCAGTGCATTATTGATTTTATGAGCTCCGGTATGGTTGAGGTCTTCCCGTTTTAAATATATCTGAGTCTTATATTTATCACTAAGATTTTTAGCAAAATATAGTGGTGTAGCCCGCCCAACATAGTTTTTAAGCAAATCCTGATATTCGGTCTGAAAATCTTCAGATTCTATAATTTCAAGATAGTTTCTTTGCAGCTCTTCTACATTAGGATAAAGCATTTCGGGGATAAAAGCTCCTCCAAATTCTCCATAATATCCGTTTTCATCGGGGTTTTTATAATTCATTTTTTTATTCTTTAGTAATTAAATAAGCGTTGTTTTGTGGGCTAAGCTGATTGAGCAGTTCTTTTCTTTCCTGCGTTGTATGAAAAATCAAAATATCATCATCTTCAGAATTTACCCACTCGGAGCCGATGCTTTCTTTGATCATTTTGGCTTTGTCATGGAGAATTTCTACATCACATTTTTCATAAAAGGGACGAAGATCCGAATGACAAAAACCTATGGTTTCTATATTTCTCTTAATAACATTTTCTTTGAAGCGGCTGACCAAAACTGAACCATAGCCTTTATTTTTGTGAGCTGCCACGAGTCCTACGGCTTCTGCAAAAGTATAGTCTGTATCTGCTATTTTTAAGGTAAAATCAAAATTAACCCTCATAATGGCCAGTATATTTTCCTCTGCATTCATCAGGAAATGAAATTCTGAATCTTTGAAAAAAGAACGGAAATAGACCGACTTCATGGTGTTCCAGGCAGAGATGTCCCAAAGTTTCAGGATATGCTCTATCTCGGTTTCCGTTAGATCTTTCGTTTCTTTTATCTGATATTTCATGGGTTCAAACTATTAATAAATGTGAGATTATAATCGTACTGTTGCTTGGTAATCAGTTTTTTATAATATAACAATTCTATTTTATGCATTAAATCAATTAAGGTTGCTTTATCTATTTTTGACTGGTACATGGTAATGGCAATTTCCAGGTTGTCGATCAGAAAATAAGGGTCTGAGTCTTCATACAGCAGAAATATTTTAGCATAAATTTTTCCTAAATCATATTTTACCACTGATCTTACATGATTGTCTAAAAATTTATCAGAAATAATGACCAGATAATAACTGTTCCATAGGCTGATTCTCTCAAAAAAATACTGGATGTCACTTTCTTCAAAATCTTTAATAGTGCTAATGAATTTAGACAATAATCCACCGACTTCCCAATGTTCTATGTTGCTGTCATTTTGAGAAACAAAGTGATACAGGTTCTGGATTTTTTCATTTCCGAATTTAGGCGGAAATAATGTTTTATAAAATGTCTTCTTTAGCAAATGTATATTCATCATTGTGTGTCTTTTATCAGTTATCTATTTTGCTGGTATAAGATTTTAAACTCTTTTATTTTGTTTATATTTTTATTGCCGGGTTCTTTTTCAAACTTTGAATTGATGTCTAACGCAAAAGGCCGTTGTTTCAATGCTTCCATATTCCCGATGTTTTCTTCAGAAATCCCGCCGCTTAAAAAGTAGGGGAGAGGAATCTCAATTTCATTCAGAATATTCCAGTCGAATTGTTTTCCCGTTCCGCCGAAGGCTTTGCTGTCCGTATCAAATAGATAGTAGTTGACAGGTTGCAGGTTGGAGGAAAGAGTTTGTGCTATCTTCTCTTTATTATCATAATCATTGTTTCCGACTCTTATTGCTTTAATAATCCCAACTTCCGGATTTAGTTTTTGTCTTAATTCAATAATGAAATCATCACTTTCGTCACCGTGAAGTTGCACAAGATTCAATTTTGTCTGCTGCACGATCCTTAAAATAAAGTCAGTTTCTTCATTAACAAAAACGCCTACTTTTCCCTGATGATTGATGGCATAGATTTCTTCCAGACTCAAATGATTCAAAACATATCTCGGTGATTTTTCATAGAAGATAAAGCCGAGAAAATCTACATTCATAGAAATCAATTCCTGAATCTGGTCCGGTTTTGTAAGACCGCAGACTTTGAGTTGAGGTGGCAGTTTGTAGGTCGTAGGTTGCAGGTTCATTATTATTGAGTTTAAATTTGAGATGCAAATTCTTCAAAAGCTTTGGCTGGATGGGTGTTTTTCATGAAGTATTCTCCCATCAGGAAACCGTCAAATCCTTTTTCCTTTAAAAATTTGAAGTCTTCAAGACTGTAAATACCGCTTTCTGCAACGGACAAAACTCCTTTCGGAAGCTGGTTTTTTAACTGAACGGAATGCTGCAGATCTACCTTAAAATCCTTAAGGTTCCTGTTATTAATTCCTACAAGATCAATTTTTGAATTAAAATGCTTTAGTTCATCTTCCGTGTGAATTTCCAGCAAAACTTCCATTTTCAGTTCGTGAGCAAGTGCTGTGAATTCCTCTACCTGTGCAGGTGAAAGACATGAAGCAATCAGTAAAACAACATCCGCACCTATACTTTTGGCTTCATAGAACTGATATTCATCAATCATGAAATCTTTTCGCAGAATCGGAATGGTAATATCATTTCCTACAGTTAGAACATCATTTAAATTTCCTCCGAAGAAATCGTAATCAGTCAGGATAGAAATTCCGCTGGCTCCAAAATTTTCATATGCTGAAACAACATCTAAGGGCTCTACACTATTGTTAATGATCCCTTTTGACGGGGATTGTCTTTTAAACTCAGCGATAATTCCGTTTTTATTTTTGATGGATTCTTTCAGAGAATAGGTTGGTCTTCCAAAAAAAGCCGTGTTTTTTAATCGGTCAAGAGAAATGCGTGATTTTGCTCCAGCAACTTCCTCTTTTTTTCGTTCAATAATTTTATCCAGTATGGTCATTTTTTTGTGTTTAAAATTTAATCAATGATTATTTTATTTGAACCTGTTTAAACTTTTTTCTTTTTGAAACATTAAGATTGTAGTAAGATGTTAAGATAAGCTTCACTTTAAGTTACAATCAGAATGATTAATCTTAACGATTTTTCATTACTTAAAATTTCTTAACGGTTAAAAAAATAATAAGACTAATGAATTAAAAGATTAAAACTATTCAATGCTTTTCCGCTTTGCAGACTTTCTTTAGCCAGCAGAAGACAATCTTCATACGTCCCGAATTTGTTGGTGTTGTGCAGCGCTACTGAAGCATTGGCAAGAATGACAGAGTTCTGTTGTTTCGTACCTTTTCCTTCCAGAATATTCATAAATATTTTTGCTGTTTCCTGAATAGAACTTCCGGCTTTAATATCTTCCAGCATTACCGAATTGAAGCCTAAATCTTCTGCAGAATAGATTTCTTCCCCATTTTTTGTGATGATTTTGCTGTCGTCAGTAAGGCTTATTTCATCATACCCGTCAAGACCATGTACCAGCATAAACTCGCGTTCCTCTTTTTGGAGGAGGTACTGATAAATTCTTGCAATTTCCAGATTATAAACTCCAATCATTGAATATTTGGGTTTTGCCGGATTCACTAATGGCCCCAAAAGGTTAAAGAATGTTCTTAATCCCAGAGACTTTCTCAATAATCCAACCGATTGAAGTGCGGGGTGAAAATGAGGAGCATGCAAAAAGCAGATATTGGCTCTTTCAAGATCTTCATTCAATTGTTCTGAATTGTTTTTAAACTGATATCCCAGCTCTTCAAGCACATTGGATGAACCTGTAGTAGTGGAAGCTCCGTAATTTCCATGTTTGGTTACCTTCTGTCCTGCTCCGGCTACTACAAAACTGGCCAGCGTTGAGATATTGATGGTATCTTTTCCGTCACCTCCGGTTCCTACAATGTCGATGGCATTACTGGCATCTATATCTACAGGAACGGCCATCTGTAATAAAGCTTCTCTGAAGCCTTCCAGTTCTTTCAATGTGATGCTTCGCATTAGAAAAACACTGATGAAAGCAGTCACTTCCGCAGCATTGAATTTATTCTGTGCAATTTCAATCATCATTGCCTTAGCTTCAGATTTAGACAGTGTATTATGGTTGAACAGGTATTGCAGTATTTCTTTCATTTGTGGTGTTTTTATTGTTGTTGAAGGGATTTCTAAGGTTTTCATGACAACAGAAAGTTTTTGATGATTACTTCTCCTTCCGGTGTTAAAATGCTTTCAGGGTGAAACTGTACGCCGTGTACATCATAGGTTTTGTGCTGTAAAGCCATGATCATTCCATCTTTATCTACAGCTGTAATTTCCAGTTCTTCCGGGAAACCTTCTGGGTTTACCGCCCAGCTGTGGTATCTTCCCACTTCCAATCCTGAACTTAAATCTTTGAACAATTTGGTGTTTTCTTTTACCAGTTCTGTAGTGGTTGCTACTCCGTGGAAGATCTCAGTCAGGTTGATCAGATTTCCTCCAAAAGCTTCAGCGATAGCCTGCTGGCCAAGACATACCCCAAGAATACTTTTTGTAGGAGCATATTCTTTAATAAGGTCTAATAAGATACC
>Ga0157370_10003917_pt1 | contig 17339 bp, 11 predicted proteins | sample C35metaG_FD_113463 | JGI IMG/M metagenome (GOLD analysis project Ga0157370, IMG submission 113463) | Corn rhizosphere microbial communities from Kellogg Biological Station, Michigan, USA - C3-5 metaG | ecosystem: Host-associated > Plants > Roots > Rhizosphere > Soil | place: USA: Michigan...
ATCTGGCCACGCATCCCGACGTGCGTCCGAAGGTCATCAAGCATTACGAACCGTGGATGGCGCTCTCCTTCACCGAAGGCAGCATCGGCGGCGATATCGAGCGAGTGGACCTTGCGAAACTCGCGAAGTTCTACGGTGCAAGCCACGAAACCGCCGTCGCTCTGGCGCGCATCGAGCCCGCGACATGGAAAGACCCGACCGGTTCCAATGGCATCGCGATCGCGCCCAAGCTCACCGCCGACGGCCACGCGCTGCTGTTGATCAATCCGCACGTCACCTTCAACTTCCGCAGCGAATCGCAGATGTCCAGCGACGAAGGGCTGGACGCGTACGGCGCGTCGACCTGGGGCCAGTTCTTCATCTACCAGGGCTTCAACAAGCACATTGGCTGGATGCACACATCGACCGGCGTCGATGCGGTCGATGAATTCGCGGAAACCGTTTCGAAGAAGAACGGCAAGTACTTCTACAAGTTCGGCGACAGGGAACTTCCGGTAACCAGCCGCGACATCACCATCCGTTACCGCACCGATGACGGTTCCATCAAGGCGCGCGCGTTCACAGCGTACTTCACGAAAGCCGGCCCGATCGTCGCCGAGGAAAATGGCAAGTGGATCGCCGAGGCGCTGATGAACCGGCCGATTCCGGCGCTGGAGCAGAGCTGGCTGCGCACCAAGGCGACCGACCTCGCGAGCTACATGAAAGTCGCTGACCTCAAGGCCAACTCGTCCAACAACACGCTGTTTGCGGACGACAAGGGCGAGATCGCGTTTCTCGCACCGCAGTTCATCCCGAAACGCGACAACGCGTTCGATTACCTGAAACCCGTCGACGGCAGCAATCCCGCCACCGCGTGGCAAGGCATGACGCCACTCAAGGACATGCCCAACGTGATCAACCCGTCCATCGGCTGGGTGTTCAACACCAACGACTGGCCCTATTCCGCGGCCGGCAAGGATAGTCCCAAACGCGCAGATTATCCGCAATACATGGATTCGTTCGGGGAGAACGCGCGCGGCATCCACGCCACGAAAATGCTGACCGGCGCCAGCGGCTTCACCAAGGCCAAGCTGATCACCGACGCATTCGATTCGTATCTGCCCGCGTTCGCGCGGCTGATCCCGATTCTGGTGAAGGATTACGACGGCTTGTCCGCGACCGATCCCTTGAAGTCGAAGCTGGCCGGCCCGATCGCGGTGCTGCGCACCTGGGACGATCGCTGGGGTATCGCATCGATTCCCACGACACTCGCGGTGTCATGGGGCGACAGAATGTGGAATGAAGTCGCGGAAAAGGCGGAAGCCGGCGGTCTCGACGCCCACACCACCGACCTGCGCGAAATCGACTACATCGCCGAAAAGGCCGATTCGAAAACGCGCCTCGAAGCACTGGCGAGGACGGTCGACACGCTCACCAACGATTTCGGTTATTGGGGCGTGCCGTGGGGCGAAATCAATCGCTACCAGCGCCTGGACGATGCCATCCACCCGCATTTCGACGACGGCAAATCCAGCATCGCGGTACCGTTCACCTCGTCGCGCTGGGGTTCGCTGGCCGCCTCCAACACGCACCTCTGGCCCGATACCAAAAAATACTACGGCCGTAGCGGCAACAGCTTCGTCGCCTCAATCGAGTTCGGCCCGAAGGTGAGCGCACGCGCAATCCACGTGGGCGGCCAGAGCGGCGATCCGAAGTCACCGCACTTCACCGACCAGCAACATCGCTGGGCCACTGGCGATTTGCGCACCGTGTATTTCTGGCCGGATCAAATCAAGGCGCACGCGCGGCGGGTGTATCATCCCGGCGGCTGACCTGCCGACGCGATCGGCATCCATCGCCAAGGGGCTGCCGTGAAACATGCATTCGTTTTGGTGGTCGTGCTGCTTGCGTCCGCGTCGATCGCCCATGCCGCGCCGAAGGATTGGATCGCATACAAGCAACCCGTCATCGCCTTCACCCACGCCACCATCGTCGACGGCACCGGCGCGGTGCCGAAACATGACCAGACCCTGGTAATCGACAAGGGCCGCGTCGCCGAACTCGGCCCCGCGGGCAGCACCCGGGTCCCGGCTGGCGCGACCGTGATCGACGCGCGGGGCAAGACGCTTTTGCCGGGCTTCGTGATGATGCACGAACACCTCTTCTACACCACCCGACTCAGGCCGTATTACATCACCGCGATGCCGTACAGCTTCCCGCTGCTGTACCTGGCGGGCGGCGAAACCATGATCCGCACCACCGGATCGGTTGCGCCGTACGTCGACATCAACGTGCGCGACGACATCAACACCGGCAAACGCATCGGTCCCGATATCGACGTCACCGGTCCCTACCTCAACGGTCCGGGAGGGTTCACCGAAGACCTGGCCCGCCTCACCGATCCAGCCGATGCCAGGCGCACGGTGAACTATTGGGCCGAACAGGGCGTCACTTCGTTCAAGGCCTATCAGCAGATCACCCGCGCCGAATTGAAGGCCGCGATCGACGCCGCACACGCCCACCACGACAAGGTCACGGGCCACCTGTGTTCCGTCACCTTCCGCGAGGCGGCAGACCTAGGCATCGACAACCTCGAGCATGGGTTTTTCGTCGCGACGGACTTCGTCAAGGACAAGAAGTCCGACCAGTGCCCCCGCGGCGGCGAAAAATCCATCGCCGCGCTGGACCTCGATTCGCCACAAGTGCAGTCGCTGATCAAGCTGCTGGTGGCAAAGCACGTTGCGCTGACATCCACCCTCGGCGTGTTCGAAACGTTCGTGCCGGGTCGGCCAGAGACGCTGCAGGCCGCGTTGGACCTGCTGAACCCGGCGCTGCGCGATCTCTACGAAAGCACCTGGAAGAAAACGCAAGCGATGCCCGCGGCGCGCGCGAAGATCGCGAAGGAAGAATTTGCCAAGGCGACCGCGCTCGAGAAGCGCTTCGTCGAAGCCGGCGGGCTGTTGATGGCAGGCAGCGACCCGACCGGCTACGGCGGCGTGATCCCGGGGTTCTCGTCCAAGCGCGAAATCGAACTGCTGGTGCAAGCGGACGGCTTCACCTTCCCGCAGGCGGTCAAGATCATATCACTGAACGCCGCGAAGTTCGAAGGCCGCGAAAAGGACATCGGTTCGCTCAGCGTCGGCAAGCGCGCCGACATCGTGGTGATCGACGGCGATCCGATAAGGGATGTCACTGCGGTCGAGCACATGCCGCTGGTGTTCAAGGACGGCGTGGGCTACGACACCGCCGCGATCTTCAAATCGATGCAGGGCCAGATCGGGATGAATTGACGATTCCGATCCTTGTCACCACGCGCGTTCGTATTGCTCGGGCACGCGAACATTCGCGCCGAGTTCCTTCGCAGCACGGCGCGGAAAATAGGGATCGCGCAGGAACTCGCGTGCCATCTCGATCAGGTCCGCATCCCCACGTTGGAGAATGTCTTCGGCTTGCCTTGCATCGGTGATCAGACCCACCGTGGCGGTGGCAATGCGGGCCTCGCGGCGGATCCGCGAGGCAAACGGCACTTGATAACCGGGACCCGTCGGGACTTTCGGATGCGGCACGGTACCGCCGGACGAGCAGTCGATGACATCGACGCCGGCATCTCGCAAAGTCCGCGCAAGCTGTACGCATTCGTCGATGTCCCAGCCGCCCTCGGCCCAGTCGGTGCCCGACAACCGCACCCATAGCGGCATCGGCGCCGGCCAGGTTTCGCGCACCGCGGCGACGACTTCCCGCAGCAGGCGTGCGCGGTTTTCCAGCGAGCCACCGTACTCGTCGGTGCGCGTGTTCGACAACGGCGACAGGAACTGGTGCAACAGATAGCCATGTGCCGCGTGCAGCTCGATCACGTCGAAACCCGCCTCGCGCGCGCGTCGCGCCGCCGCGCGAAAATCGGCAACCACCTTGGCAATACCACCCGCATCCAGCTCGATTGGAAGCGGATGGCCTTCATCAAACGCGATCGCACTCGGCGCAACGGGCGTCCAGCCTCCGTGCGCCGTATCCAGCGGGCGGCCGCCACGCCATGGCGCATCGGTGCTGGCCTTGCGCCCCGCATGCGCAAGCTGGATACCCGCCGCTGCGCCCTGCCCGCGAATGAATGGCACGATGCGCGACCAGGCTTCGGCTTGCGCATCGTTCCAGATGCCTGCATCGTCGGGCGAAATGCGGCCTTCGGGTGAAACCGCACTCGCCTCCGTGAACACCAGTCCCGCGCCGCCGACCGCACGGCTGCCCAGATGCACCAGATGCCAGTCGGTCGGCACGCCGCCTGGCGAGGAATACTGGCACATCGGCGACACCACGATGCGATTGCGCAAATGCAGCACACCCAACGTGATCGGTTCCAGCAGCATGTTCGTATCCACTCGGGAAACCCTGCACGTTGTGGCGCAAGCCTCGAGGTTCAATGGCACGCGATGTGTCTGTCGCCCGCAACACGCCGCCTCGCCCGGTTTCCTTTCGGCACTTCCCGCACAGCGGGCTTCTGCTAGTGTGGTGTCCCGACAATACATTCGTCATTCCGGACGAACCCACGGAGTGGGTGAGATCCGACTGCGAAGGCAGGATGCCGGAGCGAACACCGGCGAAGCCGATGACCCGAAGGGCGAGCCGCAGGATGCGGCGAGTCTATCTGCTCTCAGTCGCCGCGAAACAACAGCAGATTCCGGGTTCCCGCGCCGGCGAGCTGGCGCGGGCCGCGGAATGGCGACGTAGCGATTCTTCAGGACACCACACTATATTATTCGACGTGCCGCCGGCGCCTTCAGCGGGCCGGCTCCGACGCGGGGAAATCCGATGCACACAAGATGGACACGCAGGGAATTCCTGGGCGCCTCCTGCGGCGCCGCTGCTGCTGCGGTGCTGACACCCGCCCTGGCCTTGACCACAGGAGCCGCTCGCGCAATGAACAGCGCCGATCTTTATCGCAATGCCTTCGTGCTCGACTGCAATACGCTCGCGTCGATCGGCCTGCTGGCGAAGGATGACAATCTGGCCGACGAGTTGCAGGCGATTCGCGATTCCGGCCTCAGCGCGCTGAAAAGTACGCTGGGCGGCGCCAATGGCACCTTCGAGGAAACCGTCGCCGACATTGCCGCCGCGCAGGCATTGATCGAACGGCACCCGGAGTCCTTCATCAAGGTGCGGCATCACGCCGATCTCGAACGCGCCAAGCCGGAAAACAAGGTCGCTGTGATCTTCTCATTCGAGGCGGCCTCGATGCTGGAAGACAAGCTCGATCGGATCGACCTGTTCCGCAACCTCGACGTCCTGATCATGCAATTGAGCTACAACCACACCACCCCGTTCGGTGTCGGCTGCCTCGACGGCGAAACCGGCGGTGTCACGGAACTCGGGCGCAAGGCGATCGCGCGCATGAACGCGCTCGGCGTTGGCCTGGACCTCAGCCATTCCAACACACAGAGCACCGCCGAAGGCATCGCACTTTCGGAGAAACCGCCGCTGATCACGCATTCGGGCTGCCGCGCGGTGTTCATGCATCCGCGCAACAAGCGCGATCAGGAAATGAAGGCGCTGGCCGACAAGGGCGGCGTGATGGGCATCTACATGCTGCCGTTCCTGACGCCGGGCACGAAGCAGCCGATGCTGGCCGATTACATGCAGCACATGATCCACGCATTGAAGGTGTGCGGCGAGGATCACGTGGGCATCGGCACCGACACCGCGTTCTTCACCGTCACGCAAAGCGAACTGGACGCGATGAAGAAGGACGAAGAAGACCGTCGCAGGAAAGGCGTCGGCGCGCCCGGCGAAAACCGCCCCCCTTACATCCCCGACATCAACACGCCGCGCAAGCTGGAGCGCGTGGCGGATGCACTGCTGAAGCATGGCTACTCCGCGCGCGTCGCCGACAAGGTGCTCGGCCTGAATTTCAGTCGCGCGCTCGGGGAAATCTGGGTGGCTTGAAGCGTGGGTCAAACCGTCACTTGAGGAGCACCGGAAATGTCCGAATCCAAAATGCATTCCATCCGACCCCTGGCCCTGTTGCTGCTGGGCGCCTGCATCGCGGCATGGCCCCACGGAGCCCGGGCACAAGATGCGGACGGAAATTCCGGCAAGACGTACACGTTGCTCGCCACGCCCAAAACCGTCGCGTGGGGCCATTACGACGCACGCACGCCGCCGGTGCTGCGCATCCATTCCGGTGACACGGTAGTGTTCCATACAGTGCTCACCAACAGCCCGAAGGGGTTGGAGAAGGCCGGCGTCAAACCGGCCGACGTCGAGCAGGATCTCAAGGACATCTTCAACGGCGTGCCGAAGAAGGATCGTGGCCCCGGCGGCCACATCCTGACCGGACCGGTGTACATCGAGGGCGCGGAACCCGGCGACACACTGGAGGTGCGCATCGAGAAGATCGATCTCGCCATCCCGTATGCCTACAACGCGTTCCGGTACGGCGCCGGATTCCAGACCGACGATTTCCCGTACTCGCGCATCAAGATCATCCCGCTCGACCGCGCCACGATGACCGCGCATTTCGCACCGGGCATCGACATCCCGCTGCATCCGTTTTTCGGCAGCATGGGCGTGGCACCACCACCGGCATTCGGCCGTTACGACAGCGCGCCGCCGACCATCATCGGCGGCAACATGGACAACAAGGAACTGGTCGCCGGTTCGACCATCTACTTCCCGGTGTTCGTGCCGGGCGCCCTGTTCCAGATCGGCGACGGCCATGCCGGCCAAGGCAACGGCGAGGTGGACATCACCGCGCTGGAAACCTCTCTTGTCGGCACCGCGCAATTCATCCTGCACAAGGGCGTGAAGACCGGCCCCTATCCCCGCGCCGAAACGCCCGACGACTACATCAGCATGGGCTTCGACGACGATCTCACCGTCGCCGCGCACAAGGCGGTCGCCGGTATGATCGACTTTCTGGTCCAGCACAAGCACATGAGCCGGGATGATGCCTACATGCTGATCAGCGTGGCCGGCGACATCGACATCACCGAACTTGTCGACCACAACAAAGGCGTGCATGTGATGCTGCCGAAAGCCATCTTCACCGACGCCGGGCAGCACGCGCCAAATACGCACTGACTTTTCCGATTCGAACAAGAAGTCCATGACCAAAGGCACACACGATTACGCGCCCGACGCGCGCAACGCTGCAATCAAGATCAACTTGAATGGCGAACTGGTCGCGCGCGACGCCGCGAAAGTCTCCGTGTTCGACGCGGGCTACGTGCTGGGCGATGGGGTATGGGAGGGCCTGCGCGTGCACGATGGCGGCCTGCCCTTCCTCGACCTGCACCTCGACCGTCTTTACGAAGGCGCCAAGGCCATCGACCTCGACGTCGGACTGACGCGCGAGCAACTGGCAGGTCGCATTGTCGAAACGCTGCGCGCCAACGGCATGCACGAGCATGTACACATCCGGCTGATGGTGACGCGCGGCATCAAGGCCACGCCGCACCAGGACCCGCGTTTCGTGATCGGTCCCCCCACCATCGTGATCGTGCCCGAATACAAGGAACCGCTGCCGGAAACCGTCGAACGTGGCATCCGCCTGTTCACCGTGCATGTGCGCCGCGGCGCACCGGACGTGCAGGACCCCAAGCTCAACAGCCATTCCAAGCTGAATTGCATCCTCGCCTGCATCCAGGCGCAGAAAGCCGGTTACGACGAAGCGCTGATGCTCGATCCGCACGGCTTCGTCGCCACCTGCAACTCGACGCACTTCTTCATCGTGCGCAAGGGCGAAGTGTGGACGTCCACCGGCAAGTACTGCCTGGGCGGCATTACCCGTGCCAACGTGATCCGGCTGTGTCGCGATCACAGCATTCCGGTATTCGAGAAGGACTTCAGCCTGACCGACGTGTACGGTGCGGACGAAGCTTTCGTCACCGGCACCTTCGCGGGCCTGACACCGGTGCGCGAGATCGATGGACGCATCATCGGCGACGGCGAGCGCGGGCCGATGTGCAAGCACCTGCAGGATGTCTACATGCAGCTCGTGGAAACCGAAAGCCGCGCGGGCTTGCAGATATGACCATGCGCGAGGGTCTGCGCATTGCGATGTGGTCGGGGCCGCGCAACATCTCCACCGCGATGATGCGGGCGTGGGAAAACCGCGAAGACACAGCGGTGATCGACGAGCCCTTCTACGCGCACTACCTCGTCGAAACCGGAGTGGAGCATCCCGGCCGGGACGACGTGATCGCCACGCAAGAAACCGATGACGCCAAGGTTGCGACCGCGCTGACCGGCCCGATTCCCGGTGGAAAAGCCATCTGGTACCAGAAACACATGACCCAGCACATGCTGCCCGAAATGCCGCTGGACTGGCTGGACCAGGTGACCAACTGCTTCCTGATCCGCGAACCGGAACGCGTGGCCGCATCCTTCACCATCCAGCGTCCCGACGCTGCCGTCTGGGAACTTGGGTTCGAACAACAGGCCCGCTTGTTCGAACATGTCTGCGACAAACTGGGCCGCGCACCGCCGGTGATCGATGCCGCCGATGTGTTGAACGATCCGCGCGGAACATTGGGCGCGCTATGCGCCGAGCTCGGCGCTCCCTTCAGCGAGCGCATGCTGTGCTGGCCCGCCGGCAAGCGCACCAGCGATGGCGTGTGGGCGCCGCACTGGTATTCGGCGGTGGAGCGCTCGACCGGGTTCGCCCCGTATCGCCCTTGCGACAGCAAGCTGTCCGATTTCCAGCAGCGGCTTGCCGACGCGTGCCGACCGCATTACGAACGCCTCGCCAGGCACAGGCTGCAAATCCCGCCGGCGTAGTTGCCGCAAGTTGGGGGCTTCATCCGGAATTCCGAACGCCAGTTCGAAGGCGGATCAAGGTCCGACCTGCTTTGCGCTCACTTCTTCAAGCCCAACTTATCCCGCAATTGCGCGATGGAGCTCACCTGCTGCGCGGTTTGCGCGGATGCAGACGGCTCTCCCGCGACGAGGAGCGTACCGACCGCGGCAATCCAGGCGGCACGAAGGCATAGACGTGCATTCGCGTACTGCTTGCTTGCGAAGCCAACCATGATTCCCCCTGAACCGTCGGCGATTGAGGGCGAGTATCGCTCCGGTCTACGGATGGTGCAAATCAGATTGCGCTCGAAAAGCGGCCAAGGCCCGTGCTACTTGATCGCCACTTCGCCCTCGATCTCCACCGGAATCCCGAACGGCAATTCGGCCATGCCGACCGCGCTGCGGGCGTGCGCGCCGGCCTCACCGCCCCATAGTTCCAGGATCAGGTCCGAGAAGCCGTTGATTACCGCCGGCTGCTTGTCGAAACCCGGCGCGGAGTTGACCATTCCGAACACGCGCACCCATTGCGCCACGCGGTCGAGGTCGCCCAGTTCGCGCTGCAGGCCGCCAAGCATGGATAACGCAGTGAGTCTTGCCGCCGCGTAACCCTGCTCCACCGTCAGTTCGCGACCCACCTTGCCAAACGGCCCGGCGATCGAACCATCCGCAGCCTGCGGGCTGTGTCCCGAGATCAACGCGCGGTGACCGATTACGCGCACAAAGCGGAACGGCAACACCACGCCGGACGGCGGCTTCACCGCTGGCGGCAGCGTCAATCCAAGTTTGGCCAGGCGCGCTTCAATCTGCGACATGCGTGGCTCCGTGAGTCGCCCCCGCGACGATACGGCTGGTGGCGCATGATTCGGCCGGTTTCGATCTGCACCGGAACGACAGGTCGACTCGAAATCGTGGAATCCAGAACATGTGAACCGGGCTCGAACTCACGACGGCGATGTATCCCGAAGACGAACGGGCAGCCCGGCATCGCTCAGCCGCGCGCGCAGACGGTCCAACTTGTCACCGTAACGCGACGCACGGGCGGTATCCCGCCGCAATGGCTGGCGGACTTGTGCTGCACTTGGCGTACTCAACACCGTGCGTTCGGTACGGTAAAACTCGAGGCAAGCCGGTTCGAACGGCAACCCGCAGAAATCCAGCAAGTGACGAATCGTCGGCTCCGGTTCTGCCACCAATGTCTCGTACTCGAGATCAAACACGCGGTCCGGAAATTTCTCGAGCCAGAAGCGGGTCAACCGCCAGAAATCAATGCAGAAGTCCGCTATTTCGTCGAGGTCGTAGCTGAACTCTGCGCCTTGTGCAAACCATTGCCGGTAACATGCCAGGCAGGTTTCCACCGGATCGCGACGCACCACCACGACCCGCGCGGCCGGCACCATCGACAAGACCGCGCCCACCACCATCCAGTTCAAGAGGTTCTTGTCAACGAAGCGCGGTTTGTGTTCGTGCCAGCGGGCGGTGCGCGCGAGATATTCTTTGCCCAGCCGCTGCCAATCCTGTTCCGTCGCATCGGTAATCCATTGCGGAAAGGTGCTGGCGCGCCGGCGGGTCTCCGCTTCGATCACCTGGCCAACATCCTTGATCTCGTTGGCACCTTCGACGTCGGAATGCGAGGCCAAAATCTGCTCCACCAGCGAGGAACCGGAACGCGGCAGGCTTGCAATGAAGATCGCCTCGTGGCCGAGTTCGGCGTCCGACGCGCAGGCGACCGATCCCGCGAACACCCGCAGAATCGCTTCCACCCTTGCGCGTTCGCCTGCGTCGTTCCACTTCACGCGCTTGCGTTGCGCAGCATTGGCACGCTCCAGCACTTCGAACGCACGCTTGTAATCGCCCTGGTCCTCCAGCGCGCGGGCCAGCACGAGCTCAAACCGGATGCGCGCAGCGGACGAAAGATTCCGGTTCGTGAGAGCACGTTCGAGCGAACGCACGTCCTGTTCGTCGAAGGCGATGGTCTTCAGGTCGGCGAGCGCGAACCACGCTTCCACGTAATCGGGCCGGCGGCGCAGCGTTTCGCGCAGGTCAGTTACGGCTGCATCGATCCGGCCGACGCCGGCTTGCGCACGCGCCAATCCCACCCGCGCCCGCACATGCGAAGGGTCGATCGCCAGCGTGCGCTGCAAGGCGTCGATCACCTCATCCGCCTGCCCGTGCGGCCACAAACCTTCCGCCAGGTTGTACCAGGCCGACGCGGAATCGGGCGCCAGCTCGCAGGCGCGCCGCAAATGCGTCAAACCCTCGTCTTCCTGACCCAACCTGTACAACGCTACGCCAAGGCCGATGTGCAAATCAGCATCATCTGGCAATGCGGCCAACGCGGATTGGAAACAATCCGCAGCCTCGGCGTCATTCCCGAGATTTTGGGCAGCAATGCCCATCCAGCGCATGATTTCGGCATTGTCCGGCGCCAAGGCAAGCGCGCTGGTCAACGACCGCATCGCGGCGTCGGCGTTTCCGGATTGCGATTCTTTCTGCCCGCGCTTCAACAACCGCGCCGCCATCGGCGAGAGTGATTCGGATGTCGTCGCCATTGGGGTCATGCTTCAACGTGCATTATTCCGGCACCGCGTGCTTTCGCCTGCGATTATGCCAACCCTTGCCGGTTCACGCTCAAAAAAACCGCCGGGCACGAGTCCCGGCGGTGGAGAGTGAAGCCTTCTCGTGACTACCAGTCGTAGGTAATGGAGAACTGCACGTAGCGCGGATCCAGCCAATTGGTGACTCTCTGATAGCTCACGGATTCGTACGACGGGATGTATTGCAATGGAGTCTGTTTGTTGAACACGTTGAAGATATTCAGCTTGAAGGACAGGTTGTGATTGGCCCAAGCTGGCTGGTAAATCACGTTGAGGTTCAACTGGTGGGTCCATGGAGTGAACCCGGTCGAACCCGGCGGGGTCGGCACGCCACCGCAGTAGTGATAGGCGTTGCCGTAATCCGGGGTAACGGCCACGGGATATCTGCCGAGACAATCCTTGGGGTGCCCGGATGCAATGAAGGCGCTGCCACCCACCAGCCACTGCGGCGTGAGCGCGTACTCACCGTAAAACTTCAACTGGTGCTTCTGGTCGTTGGGCAGCAGACCATTCGCCCACTCCATGAGTTGATAGAAATCCCACTGCTCGGTGATGGAAACCGAGGAGCCGCCCTGGCCGATGACCGAATCCACCGGGCCTTCGGTATTACCCCAGTTGCGCGAGAAGGTGTAGTAGATCGCACCCCACCACTTGCCGTCCCATGGGTGTTCGAGGGACAGGTTGATGGCGTAGTACTTGCGCTTCACCTTGTCCGTGAAGCCCTGCGCGGCCTGATCGACCGTCACCGGCACGAGACCGCCGGAGGGGTCCTTCACCATGATCGTCTCGGTCTCACCGGGATTGATCAGCACGGCGCCGTTGGTGTAACTCGTGCAGGCTTGCGGGGTCAGCCATGCGTAACCCTGGCTCAGGCCCGCCGCACACATCCGCTGCTGGTCGTCCCAGTCATCGACGATCCGGCCCAGCTTCTTGTAGATGCCGTTGGCGCCGAATACCCAGTCGGCACCCAGGAAGTTCAGCTTCTGCTGCATGCCCAGAACGTACGCGTCGGCGTACTCGGCCTTGATGTTCTGCGCCGACACGAAGGCCGGATCCAGCGGCAGGCCGTATTCGTTGTTCTGCGATACGCCGGTACTCGGATTTTGCGGGATCGGTGTCAGGCCCAATGGCGTGCCGTCGCTGGCGATGCCAGAGTAAGTGAAATACTGCTGGGTGTAGAGCGATGCGGCCGCCCCACGCAACGCCACCCCGGCCGGCAACGCAAGGTAGTAGCGACCGGCGTTGCCATAGACCTTCGTCGAGGAATCACCGTGCACGTCCCAACTGAAGCCGATGCGCGGTTCCCACTGCGGCTTGGTCAAGCGGATGTAGGGCTGGCCCGCCGGGTTGTAGTTGACGAACGAGTCGTTCCGGATACCAAGCTTCAGGAGGAAGTTGGGCGTGAGCTGCCAGTTGTCCTGCAGGTACTCGGCATGCTGCACCACCCGCACGCTGGCCGCGTTCTCGAAGATGTACTTGCTGACGTAATAGCCGGTGGCGCCGTCGGGATTGGAGTTGGGTGGCCCGATATACGGCGGAACGCTGGGGTCGGAGCCCGTGATCGTATCGCCGGGACCTTTCGACCCCGCGGTGGTGCCCAACTGATTGTTGTAATCCCAGGCGTAACCCGGACCCGTCATCACCGAGCCATCACCGACGTCCCAGGTCGTGATGTTGTCGATGCCGACCTCGAAGTCGTGGGTGCGCCATTTGTAGTCGAGGTCCAGGCGATAATTCATCACGGTGTCTTGGTGGGCGGGGTTGCCCACGTCGGCTTCCGGCTGCGCATTGGTAATACCGCCCGGCGGCGAGAAGGCGGGATTCTGCCGCGAAGCGCCGATGATGTACGGCAGCGGCGAAGTGGGCGTCTCGGTCCAGTACTCGCCATGCATCTTGCCCAGCATCGCGTGCAGGGTCAGGTTGTCGGTAATGTAGGACGTGTAGTTGGCCACCCACACCCGAAACGCCTTCTTGTCGGCCGGAACGGGGGAGACCAGTCCGCCCGTCTGGTGGGTGTCGTAATCAAAGGCGTAATCCGCCCCCCAGATCTTGTCTTCGTTCTGGACGCCCGTCACGGTCAGGAAGTTGTTCTGGTTTATGTTCCAGTTGACCTTGGCGTAGATCTTCGGGCGATGGATGGTCTGAAAATCATTGGTGGCCGACGTGCTCTTCGCCTCGACCGAATTGGTATGGAGGTTGTCTTGCTCGACTCCCACGAAGAACAGCAGCTTGTCCTTGATGATCGGACCGCTGACGTACGCATCGTAGACGTTCTCCGAAGAACGGTTGTTCTTGCGCCACGTCCTGAGATCGCCCTGCATCTCACCCGGCGTGGTCGAACTCGGATTGTTCCAGAGCTGGTTGACGTAATCGTCACGAAGCGATCCCGGCACCCAGGAAGCCTGGAAGCCAAAATGCCATACGTTGGAACCCGCCTTGCCAACCTGGTTGATCACGCCACCGACGGAACGGCCGTAACGCGCACCATAACCGCTGGTGATGGTCTGCTGCTCCTCGATGGCCCCGTAAGGCAGGCTGATGCCGCCCTGGCCGGTGAGCGCATCGGTGGTGTTCATGCCATCGATGTAATAGGCGTTTTCGGCCACCGACGCACCACCGAACACCAGCAGCGGGCTACCGGTGGGACCGTTGCCCAACAACGGCGCGCCTCCGGTGACACCAGGCGCCAGCAGGGCAATGTTCTCGGCGGTACGACCCACCGGCAGTTGGCTCAACTGCCTTGCCGTGATGGTGGTGGTCTGGTTGGTGCTGGTGACGTCGATCGCCGGAATGGCGTTGGCGGTAACGTTCACCGTGGACAAGGTCTGAGCGTTCGCGGTGGACGACGTGAAGTCGACCGTCACCGCGCCCGCCGCGGTGGGCGTGACATCGGTGCGGGTTTGCACGATCTGCCCGTTCTGCAGCAGCCTGACCGTGTAGGTACCGACCGGCAGGATCACCGAATACCGTCCGGATGGCCCAACGGTGATGGTGCGATTGAAGCCCGCGCCGCCGGTGATCTGGATGGTTTCGTTCGGAGCAACCGGCACGGTACCCTGGATGGTGCCGTTGACCGCCTGGGCAAACGCGCCCCCAGCGAACCCGAACGCGACGGTTCCCCCGATTGCCAAAGCCAGCGCCTTGCGCTGGAACATGCGATTGCGCGAAGCGCGCCGTGACTTGCAACTCATGAGACGTGCACCCCCGAAGGTAGCAACCAGTGCGGCGCCCGTCTCGTTTCTCCCCAGAACGACCTGCGACAAACCGCACTCAAATACTTTCGGCAACCCAAGGTTGCCGGAAGCGGTTTGCGCTGTCCCTCGTAACAGTGCGTCGGGGACGTTAACTCCGAATTAACCGGAATGCAAGTGTTGATTCACAAGCGCGCCAGCGGAAAGGCCGAGATTCACCCGCAACCTTTCAGCCCGGCAATGATTCGGGGCGCCTCCGCCGAATTCCGGCTTCGGTGATGGACCGATCGGCGAAACACGTTCGGTCAGTCCTGTCGCAGCAAATGGAATCAGGCCGGAACGACGTCAAACGCGATCGTCAGCCTCGCATCCGCCGGCTCGCCGGGGAATGGGACGGTACCGTGCCACATGTACGAAGGAAACAAGGCGAGCAACCCCGGCAGCGGTTTCAGAAAGTATTCGGCTTCCAGCCTGGGGACAGTCGGGAACGGCGGTTCGCCGAATTTGAGCCATCCCGCACCGCCCCGCCGCACGGCAGGCGGCAGATGCAGATAACAGGCCGACGATATCCATCCCTGCGGGTGGTAGTGGTTGACGTGAAAACCGTGCGGCTGCAACCGAACGGACCACATGCCCTGGATGCGGTATTGGCCGGTGTTGCGCCGCCTCAACGGGTCGTCACCCGAACCCAACGCTTGCATGTAACGGCGAATGGGACCATCGATCGACTGCGGAAAGGCCCTGATTGCGGGATAGGCGGAGCGCTCGGGGATCAGTTCCATCTGGCCGCCCAGACGCACGGAGTTGCCGATTGGATGAGCCCGCTGACCGTGCGACGCTTCCAGGGCTGCCGCGAGATCGGCCAGATACGCCGCAAGGTCCGGCCAGCCGGGCGGCGTATCGATAAATTCCGCACGCAGGAAATGTCGATAGTCGATCAATTCGTGATGGCGCGGATCCCCGAGCAAACGCAAGGCATCCGCCCGCATCGCCAACGACTGACCATCCCGCGAATCGCGGCGCTGCAGGGCGTCCGCCATGGCCAGGGCCTCTCGAACATTGCCGACACCCAGAGAAGCATTGCCGAAAGCAGTCATCGCACGGATGTCTTCCGGAGCCACGCGCAGTGCTCGCCGCGCAAATTCCAGAGCGCGCGGCGGATCGAAATTCAGGGCGATGTTGGCAGCCATGTTCAACAAACCGGGATCGTCCTGCGCGCGCGCCAATCCTTCTTCGATCACGCCGAGTGCATCTATTTCGCGTCCGGCGGAAAGCAACAATCGCGACTTGATGATCCGCAGCTCGGTCAGCTCGGGATGAGCCGACAATGCCGAATTCAGCGCTGCACCCGCCTGCGCGATATCGCCGGCACGCATCCAGATCAGCTCGGACAGGTTGGCTTGCGCAGTGACATGGCCGGGCCGCGCGCGTACCGCTTTGTGCAATTCGATTTCGGCTTCGGCGAATCGTCCCTGAGCCATCAAGGCACGCGCCAATATGAATGCAGTGTCCGCGCTGTTCAGTCCTTGCGAAATGACGCTGCGAATTTCGGTTTCCGCAGCGGTGCCTTGATCGCTGTCAGCCAAGGCGGCCGCCAATCGAAGCCGGGCTTCGTGATTAGCGGGTTCCTTTTCCAGAATCTGTCGAAACAGCTTGACCGCTTCCGTGGGTCTGCCGGACGAGGCCAACGCCGTACTGCAGAGCAGCCCTGCTTCGCGAGAGGTCGATTTTTCGTGCGCGAACGGCTCGATCACATCGTACGCTTCCCGTGCACGCCCATTCGTCAGCAAAAATCGGGTCAATTCCAAAGCGGCTGGCAAATATGCACTGTCGAGCCGCAACGCTTCGCGAAAAGCCAGTTCGGCTTCGACGAACAGCCTTCCTGTCGTCAGAATCACACCCAGCAAGTAATGAGCCTCGGCGCTGCCCGGCGCCAATCGGAGCCAAGCGCGCGTGGCCTTCTGGGCACGTATCAAGTCGCCCGTCTGGAAGCATGATTCGGCGATCATGCGATGCGCATCGGCAATGCCGGGATACGCTCGCACCAGTCCTGCCAGCAGTTCTCGCGCTTGGGAGTGCCGTCCCGCTCGCAGCAGCGCATTCGCACGACCCAGCGCTTCGGCAAGGTGCGGATCGAGGGATTCGTTCATCGCGACAGCCTGCCGCGGTGAGTGCCCACGCGCAAGACCACAGCAAAGCCCGACCTAGGTTCTTGCAAAGGCGCCCAGAACCGGATTCGAAGTGCGCCGGACCTTGATCACTTTTCGGCAGCCCCCAATCCCGCATCACGCAGCCGCCCGCGCAATCCATCCAGCAAATGCCCATAGCGCGGCGCTCGGGTGTTGTCCCGCTGCAGGGGCTGTCGCACCTGCGCGGCGCTGGCCGCGCTGATCACGGTGCGTCGCGTCTGGTGAAAGTCCAGACAAGCCGGGTCGAACGGCAAGCCACAGAAATCGAGCAAGCGCCGCGTCACCGTTTCCGGGTCAGCCAACAGCGCCTCGTATTCGAGGTCGAACACGCGATCCGGAAACCGCTGCAACCAGAACCGGGTCAGGCGAACGAAATCGATGCAGTAATCCGCCATTTCATCGAGGTCGTAGGCAAACTGGGTGCCGCTGGCGAACCACTGCCGATAGCAGGCAAGACAGGTCTCCACGGGGTCGCGGCGCACCACCACCACCCGTGCAGCCGGCAGCATCGCGAGCGCGGCGCCGACGTATTTCCACGTCACCAGATTCTTGTCGGTGAAGCGCGGCTTGCGCTCGCGCCAACGCGCGGTGCGTGCCAG
>Ga0157370_10003918_pt1 | contig 17338 bp, 20 predicted proteins | sample C35metaG_FD_113463 | JGI IMG/M metagenome (GOLD analysis project Ga0157370, IMG submission 113463) | Corn rhizosphere microbial communities from Kellogg Biological Station, Michigan, USA - C3-5 metaG | ecosystem: Host-associated > Plants > Roots > Rhizosphere > Soil | place: USA: Michigan...
GGTTCTTACAGCAATGATAAGTTCAGTTTTAAAGCTTCCGGAAATTATTCTGTAAGTGAAAATAATTACGAGGTAAGTGATCTGAATTACATCAACAGAAACGGAAATTATTACAATACAACGTTCAATGTAGGAACATCCTATAAAATAACAAATGATCATAAAATTTCGTGGCAAAGCCAGTTTTTTGATTCTTCACAGCACTATCCCGTGTATGAAGAAACAGGAACAAAAACGAAATATAAGACTCAAAGTGTAAGAAGCCTTCTTTCCTGGGACTGGAACAAAGCGAAGTTCAGTAACTCCCTTAAAGCAGCTTATACGGAAGAAAATTTCCAGTATTTTGGCTCGTTAAGCCAGCCTAAATCAAGCGGAGGAACCGGTAAGAATTATATCTTTAAAAATGATTTCAATTATTTCCTGAATTCAAAATGGAATTTTAATATCATCGGAGAATTTCAGATCAATAAAGGAGAAGGATACCAGAGCGGAATCACCAGTGTCAGCAGAAATGTTGGCTCAGTATCAGGATTGTTGAGGTATTTTGCAACGAAAGACCTTCGTTTTGAGGGTGGATTCAAGAAAGATTTTGTAGAAGATGTGAAATCACCGTTTATGTACTCATTCTCTGGAAAATGGAGCGCTGCAAAATGGTATGATGTAAGCGTTAATGTTTCAAAAAACTTCAGATATCCGTCCTTCAATGATATTTATTATGAACCGGGAGGAAATAAAGATCTGAGACCGGAAACTTCTACGCAGGTGGATATGACGAACGAGTTCAAAGTAGGAGATTTCAGACTTACCTTGTCTCCTTACTATATTAATGTGACCGATCTTATTGTATGGCTTCCGACTGCTTTAGGCTACTGGCAGGCATTCAATGTCAATAAATCAGAATCTTACGGACTGGAATCTCAGCTGTCTTTCAGTAAACAGCTGGGTAATCATAAAATCCGCGCCAATGCCGGGTATTACTACGCAAAATCTATTGACAAAGAAACGAAGATGCAGAGACCTTACGTTCCTATGCACAGAGGAAATGTGAATGTAGATTATGAATATGGCTTCTTTAAATTTTTTGCTCAGGCACTGTTGAATGGGGTTACCTATACCACAAGTGATGAAAAGAGATCAGATGCTATAGATCCTTATTTTCTTTTAAATATGGGTGTTTCTGCAACCTTAGCAAAAAAGTATACCTTAGGGTTTAAAGTGAATAATCTTACGGATACTTACTATAAAACAGTTTCTTTTTATCCTTTACCCAAAAGAAATTATAGTGTGTACGCGGCAATAAATTTTTAAAAATTAAAATTGAATAAATTATGAAAATAACTAAACTTTTAACTGTCCTATTTGCAGTTGTGTTATTGTTTAACATTTCTTCATGTACAAGTGATTCTCAGGAGTTTGAAGTCTCTCCGATCACTTACCAGAACGGATATTTTATCGCTAATGAAGGTAACTTCAATAGTCAGGGTGCAAAAGTAACATTCCTGACAAGAGATTTAAGCATGAAGCAGGACGATATCTATGGTTATAACAACAATAAAGAGATCCTTGGTGATGTTCTTCAGACTATTGGTCTTAACGGAAACAAGGCTTATCTTGTCATCAACAACTCAAACAAAATTGTTGTCGTAGACCGTTACACGTTCAAAAGATTAGCTGTAATTACTGACCAGATTGATAACCCAAGAGGAATTACTTTTGCGAACGACTTTATCTACGTTGCCAACCTGAATTTCTCCACGAATGCAACAAGTGTAACGAAATATAAAGCTTCTGACTATTCATTTGTAAGCAAAATCACTATGACAGGTGGGGCTGATAAAACAGTAGAAGCAGGTGGAAATGTTTTTGTACAGAATGCTACATCAGGATTCGGAAATATGATTACTTATATCAATACTTCTAATGACAGCAAAACTGAAATTTCTGTTCCGAATGGTAAGATTAACAGTACTATTTCATACAAATCTAATGTTTACACAGTTTCTTCTACAGCTGCAGATTCTTATATCTATAAGATTTCAAGTACAGGAGCAATGACACCGGTAGTTACACTGACAGGAATTCCAAGTGCTACAAATCTTCAGATTGATAACGATAAAATCTATTTCAGTGCTGGAAATAAAGTGTATACAACAAGTTTAGCTACGCCTGCAATTCCTACAACTCCATTATTAACAGCTGCAGATGGTGGCCCTTATTTTACGCTTTACGGATTTAACGTTATTGACGGAAGAATTTTTGCATCTGATGTTCACCAATTTACAGCAGAAAGCGAAATGGTAATATATTCAGCCACTAACGGCAGCAAAATAGGATCTGTTAAAACAGGAGGTCTTGGTGCTAACGGAACTTTCTTAAACCCATAATAATTTATACTTCTAAAAATATAATTTTTTATTTTTTCATCATTTGTGTTTTTTTCCGGTCGGTTTCTTTTGAAGCCGGCCGGCTTTGTTTTTATAGGTGTTATAGAAAAAGCCCGGCGGGATGGAACATCCCGCCGGGCTTTTGTATTATTTATTTGTTGAATCAGATTGTTAATCCTAGTTTCTCTGCTTCAGCAATCACAAATTTGGTAGCCTCTTCTTTTTCATTTGGAATTTCACCTTCCAAAATGGCTTCTTTCACTTTTTCTTTCAGAATACCAATTTCACGGCCAGGCTTAAGATTAAACATTTCCATAATCTCTTCTCCGGTAATAGGAGGCTGGAAGTTTCTTACCTGATCTTTTTCTTCCACTTCTTTGATCTTTACCGCTACATACTCAAAATTTCTTTTGAATTTCTCCTGTTTTTTAGAGTTTTTGATGGTAATATCTGCTTTACAAAGCGTAAAAAGATCTTCAAGGTTTTCTCCGGCATCAAACAAAAGCCTTCTCAATGCAGCATCCGAAGCATCATCAGTGATCAAAGCAATGGGTCTTGATGAAAGCTTTACCATTTTCTGCACATATTTCATGTCACTTCCCAAAGGTAATTTTAATCTTTGGAAAAGTGTTTTTACCATTTTTGAACCCAAAAATTCATGTCCGTGAAACGTCCATCCTGTTCCTTCTACAAACTTCTTTGTGGGAGCTTTCCCAATATCATGGAGCAGGGCAGCCCAACGAAGCCAAAGATTATCCGTATTTACGGAAATATTATCTACAACTTCTAAAGTATGGTAAAAGTTATCCTTGTGCGTTTGTCCCTCTACTTCTTCCACTCCTTTCAGTTCTATCAGCTCCGGAATAATCAATTTCATAAGACCAGTTTGTTCCATCAACCTTAATCCTACAGAAGGTTTTTCAGAAAGCATGATTTTATTGAATTCTACCATGATTCTTTCCATAGAAACAATCTTGATTCTTTCTGCTTCCTGCTGGATAGCCTGCAGAGAGTTTTCCTCGATTTTAAAATTTAAAGTTGAAGCAAAACGTACTGCTCTCATCATCCTCAACGGATCATCAGAGTAAGTCTGGGCAGGTTCCAGAGGTGTTCTTAATATTTCTTTTTCAAGATCTTCAATCCCATTGAAAGGATCTACCAGTTCTCCGAAGTTCTCTTTATTTAAAGAAATTGCCATCGCATTGATGGTGAAATCTCTTCGTTTCTGGTCATCTTCCAGGCTTCCGCCTTCTACTTCCGGTTTTCGGCTGTTTTCTGTGTAGCTTTCCTTTCTTGCTCCCACAAACTCAAGCTCAAGGTCTTTATACTTGATCATGGCCGTACCATACGTTTTAAATACGGAAACCTTTAATTTAGGATCTATATCCTGCGCTACATTTTGAGCAAGTTCAATACCGCTTTGTTCCGTTACAAAGTCTATATCTGTAGAAGCTTTTCTGTTCATCAGAAGGTCACGTACATAACCGCCAACAATGTATACGGACTGGTTATTCCTTTCTGCTGCTTCAGAAATGATTTTAAATAGTTTTAAATTCTTATTTTGATTAAGATTAATTTTCATCGTTAATAATAGTGACAATTTCTACGTATGCTACTCATTAATCATAATGAGCATACATTCTACTAATTTTTCCATCTTCATTAAAAAACATGACTTCAACAGCATGTTTATCCATAATTGACTTATAAAATAATGCTACCGAATCTACTCCCGCTGTGGAATGAATAAGATCAAAATGGAGATCCGGAAATTTTTCCAAAGCCTTTCTCCAGTATTCACGAACAGCTTCTTTTCCTTGTAAAGAGCTTTCTTTACGACCTGTAGCCAGAGCAATCATGGGAGTTGAGATCTCAATATCATCCGAATAATGGGAGAGTATATCCTCTAAATCATGAGAATTCCATGCATTAACCCACATTTGAGCAAATTCCTGATGATCCATAGCAAATAATTTATGAGTTGAGTTTGCAAAGATAGAATTAAAAAAAAGAAATCCTGCCGATATGAACGGGCAAGACTCTAAAAAGTATATATAAAAGCTCAGAATTCTTATTCCCGTAGCACTTTTATTCTATTATCACTCCATATTTTGATTACAGAAGAACCTGAATATTTTGAAACCTTTTCTCTGTCTTCTTCCACAGCATAATCCACAAGGCTGATCATCTCTTCAGAAATATCAGAAAATTTCAACGGACTTTTCTCACCACTGAAGTTGGCTGAAGTTGAAACCAAAGGTCTGTTCAGTTTTGTAATCAGTTTTTTACAGAAATCATTTTTTACCAATCGGATTCCGATGCTTCCGTCTTCTGCAAGAAGTTCTTTAGGCAGACCTCTTGGATTTTCGTAAACAATTGTTACCGGTTTTTCGCTGAGATCAATAATTTCCCAGGCCATCTCAGGAACATCCACCAGATCCTGAAGTCTTTTCTCTGACTCCACAAGGATGATCATGGATTTATTTTTTTCACGCTTTTTGATGGCAAAAATTTTATTGACAGCTTCTATATTGGTCGCATCACAACCAATTCCCCAGATGGTATCTGTAGGATAAAGAATTGTTCCGCCGGATTTTAATATTTCAATAATATGTTCCATAATTGTAAGTGAATTCAAAGAATGGATAAAGGTAGAAAATCTATGAATTTTAGGCAAAAAATTGGGATGTAAATGTATTTTGATAGGTTTTGGCTAAAGCCATTTGAAGGTGCACAATTTAAAAACGGGCTAAAGCCCGTTTCTATTGATGTTTTTTGTGGTGTAATTAAAAGATTTAATGAATTATTAGAGATGTTATTCCATTCAATAGAAATGGGCTTTAGCCCATTTAAATAAAAAATACAAATCCCTTGGCTTTAGCCAAAACCTAATTACATTTTAAAATTATATCTTTCAATAAATTCTTTATACTCTTCACTAAAACTCTTTTTCTGATGATGCTTTTCCTGATTTTTAATATAATTTCTTACACTTTCTATCATGGATTCAGAAACTGACACTGCAAAATATTCATCCTGCCATGAGAATTTTCCTACAGTAAGTTGATTTTTATTGATCCAATACGAGGATTCACCTTTTAATAGTTGTACAATTTTTTCAATATTCTGATCAGATCCCAGAGAAATGAGACAATGACAATGGTCTGAATATCCATTAATCATGTCTAAAAAGATTCCTTTTTCTGTAGCATATTCTTTAATATGTTTCCAAACTTTGAGGCGTATGTTGAATGTATTGAGAAAGGGATCTCTGTTTTTTGTAGAGAAAACAAGATGAATGTAGATTTTGATAAAAGCCATTTGTGTTGTTTTATCAAAAATACTATTTATTTAATAAGTTTTGGCTAAAGCCAATGAAAGGTGGTATATAATGTAAAAACGGGCTAAAGCCCGTTTCTATTGATGTTTTTTGTGGTGTAATTAAAAGATTTAACGAATTATTAGAGATTTTATTCCATTCAATAGAAATGGGCTTTAGCCCATTAAAAAAATGAATATAAATTCTATGGCTTTAGCAGAAACGTATAATAATTAAAACTTTTTTTAATTATTACATCCATCCCAACTTCGATAAATATCTTTCCTCAATAATATTCAGGTGGTGATAATTATGTCCTACAATCAGCTTTCCAATGGTTTCTACAGTAATTTCATGACCATTGGCTGTACCAGTGTTCTGTAAAGCGGAAGGATGAAGTGTTTCTAATAGAATCTGAGAAGATTTTCTCACCAGTTTATATTCTTCCAAAAGGGATTCAAGAGTTCTTTCATTTGCAAAAGATTGGTCGGCATATTCATTTTCATCAAATCCCGGAAGATTATTTTTCTCTCCTCTGGCGAAAGCTAATATTCTGTATTGGAAAACTCTTTCTGTATCTGAAAGGTGGAGTAGAAGTCCTTTCAACGTCCATTTTCCTTCTGCATAAGCAAAATGAGACTGTTCTTCGGTGAGATTGGAATAAATTCCTATGGTTTTATCACCTGATATTTTCAGTTCGTTTAACCAGTCTCCTGATGGGATCTGATCTAAATATCTTTGGATGTATTTTTGAAAATCGGTCATATCATTTTTTGTTTTAGTGGTGGTTTTGGGATGTGGGTATTCGAGATTTGGGTTAGTGAGTGTAATTTATAAATTATTTATTACTCATGATTAGTCCACTCGTAGAAATTGACAGAGTCATAAAGCTCAAAGCCGCATGATGGATAAAGCTGATTTCCGATGTCATTGCTTTTTCCTGTTTCTAAAAGAATACCACATGCTTTTGATGAACGGCACAGTTCTTTGGATTTTTCAATCAGTTCTTTAGAATAACCTTTTCCTCTATGATTTTCATTCACGTAAAGATCGTTCAGCAGCCAGTAACGCTGCATTCTTGTAGACGAAAATATGGGGTATAACTGTACGAAACCGTTTAATGTTCCATTTTCTTCTGAAACAAAAATTTCCGAGTCTTTGTTTTCCAGTCTTTCCTGAAGAAAATTAGCTGCAGCAGGGATATCTGATGTTTTATGATAAAATATCCTGTACTGATCAAATAATACTGTCAATTGTGGTAAGTCGGAAATAACTGCTTCTCTTGTATTTTTCATAGATAATCAAGGTTATAAAAAATGAGAAAGATTAGACAATCCTTCTCATTTTTTATATGGTTTATTAAGAAAAAGCTTTCTCAAGATCTGCAATCAGATCTTCAGCATCCTCAATACCTACGCTTAAACGAACAAGGTCATCAGTGATTCCCAATTCAGCACGTTTTTCTGCCGGAATTGAAGCGTGTGTCATCAGAGCAGGGTGATTAGCCAGAGATTCTACTCCTCCTAAAGATTCTGCAAGGGTGAATACTCTTACTTTTTCTAAGAATTTGATTGCATCTTCTTTCTTTCCGGATTTGAAAGTGAATGAAACCATTCCTCCGGATTCCTTCATCTGAGATTTTGCCAATTCATATTGTGGATGAGATTCTAATCCAGGATAAATTACTTTATCTACAGCAGGATGAGTTTCAAGATATTTTGCCACTGCAAGACCGTTATCAGAGTGTCTCTGCATTCTTAACGCTAATGTTTTGATTCCTCTTAATACAAGATAAGAATCGTGAGGTCCTAAAATACCACCACTCGCAAACTGGATAAAGTGAAGTTTTTCTCCCAGTTCAGCATCTTTAGCAATAAGTGCTCCTGCAATCACATCAGAGTGCCCTCCTAAATATTTGGTTGCAGAGTGCATCACAATGTCAGCTCCCAAATCAATTGGTCTCTGGATATAAGGTGTAGCGAAAGTATTATCTACCGCTACTAAAATATCTTTTCCTTTTGCTATTTCTACTACCGCTTTGATGTCTACCAATTTCATCAGTGGGTTAGTTGGTGTTTCTACCCAGATCAGTTTTGTTTTATCAGTAATAACATCAGCAATCTTTGAAACATCATCAAAATTCACGAACGTAAACTTCAGCTGATATTTTTCGAAAAGCCTCGTGAACATTCTGTAAGTACCACCATAAAGATCATCTACAGCAATCACTTCATCACCTGGGTTCAATAATTTCAAAACACAGTCGATAGCTGCTAGACCAGAACCGAAAGCTAAACCTCTCGCTCCATTTTCAATACTTGCCAAAGAGTCTTCCAAAGCTTGTCTTGTAGGGTTGGCAGCTCTTGAATATTCATATCCGGAATGTACTCCCGGGCTCTTCTGTGCAAATGTAGAGGTCAGAAATACAGGTACATTTACAGAACCTGTTGCAGACTCATGGTGCTGCCCTCCGTGAATTACTTTTGTATTAAAATTCATAATTTTTTGCTTTAGGCTTGAACATTAGCTAATATATTTATTGCTTAATGTTCATTGTTTTTTATTAAAATTTGCTCTAGCTGAGTACAAAAAGCTTACCGCTTACTGCCTGCAGCTTACCGCAATTGTATTTTTTACTTAATTGCAGATTTCACAGCGAACTCTTCTGCAATTTCTTCCATCCACTGCGCTACATCTTCTTCACCCGTCGCTCTCTGATAGGTGTTTCCTAAAGATATTAAAATCTGGTGGATAAACATCTTCATCTGGTCTACAGGCATTTCTTTCGTCCAAAGATCTATTCTTAGTGCCTCCATTGCTTTTTCATCCCAAACAGAAATCATTGTTGCTTTAGTCTCCTGTTTTTCAATACCTCCATCCTGAGCGTTCCATATAATATTTTCCGGTACGTGATTTTCATCTAACTCAACATCTATTGTTATCTGAGTCTTTCTCATAACTTTCTTTTGTTTCTAATTTTGTGCAAAGTTAATACTTCTTCAGCTTATCCAAAGCTTCTACAAAATTATCTTCATCAGGAAATGGGCTATTAAAGTTAAATATTTTACCTTCAGGGTCAATGATGATAAATCTCGGAATATATTGTATTTTGTATTTATTCATGAATTGTTCCGCATTTTCAAGCCAGTATTGTGGAACATTTGAAGGTTTTGTCTTAAGATAATTAAGCCATTTAGATTTTTCCTGATCCAAACTGATTGAAATAAACTGCATATTTTTATAATTTCTATATTGATAACTTCTTGTTTCAAATACAGGGCGAATTTGCTTGCAGGGACCACACCAACTTGCCCAGAAATCTACTACAATATATTTTCCTTTATATCTTGAAAGATTTTGAAAACTTCCATTATCCTGCAGAAGTTTCAGATCTGGGAACGGTGCCCCTTTTTGTGAAATATTGATCTCTTCAAGCTTTGAATAAAGCTTTTGTTTATAATCAGTACCGTTTATCTTGCTAATCTCAGCTGCAAAAAGCTTGCTTCTGACTGCACTGTCTGTTTGTATTTCAATGCTTTTTGATAGATGTTTTGATAATAACTGATCTTTATTTTTTCCTTGGGGAAGCAGATTAATTTTAGCAAATAAAATACTGTCCGGATTAGAACGCTGATCATCATCTGTAAGCATCTGATCCAATTTATATTGCAGGTAATCATCATTTTTACTCAAAAGGGGAGTGGGTTTTAAGATATTTCCATTGAGTTCATTCAGAAATCTTTTTGGAGCAGCAAATTTAGGATCAGACCACGAAGTCATTTTTCTGTAGTTATTTATTTCATTCAGGTACTTAACCGCCATTAACTGTTTTCTATATGCCTTATAATCTTCTGAAAGTGCATTATTCTCGGCATCTGCAAAGTCATCTAAAATTCTTTTATTGTCTTCCCAGTCAGACATAGCTAATTCATAAAATTTTTCTGGGTTATTATTTAAATTCTGGTTCCTCAGGGCATACCAAAATTCCATTCCGAAAGAACTCTCAGTCTTATTATAAACCTGATCGGATTTTCTGTTTGACTTTAAATTAAATTCCATGTTGGTGCTATTTAATTTAATATCAAAATCAAACCAGTCACCATTTCCCATGACAATCTCAATTTTTTTATTGCCAATTTCAAGAATATATTCATCTAAAGGAAGATTTTGTGTAGTAGACCAGCTGAAAGAATTGTTTTTAACGGCAGCAAATCCTATTTTTTTATGAAATTCCTTTGAAACAATTTTCACAGAATCAATTTTAAGATCTGTTTCTAATGTTCCTGTGATTGAAGTTTCTGATCCACCGCTTGTATAAGGTTTTGGTTTTTGTATACAATAGAGTAGACCTGTTCCTGCAATTAATAGAACCATTGAAATGCCAATTTGTTTTTTATTGTTAAGGAAAGCATTTTTAAACCCTTTCCTACTGTACCAGAAATATCCAATAACTAGGAAGACAATCATCCAGAAAAAACTCATATATTCTGAATGAGAAATAAAATGATTCAGATCTCTTATTTCCGGAGCATTCCAGAATGTATATAATGAACTGTACGGATTAAAGAAGAAACTTTTTTTTTCGATTATTGAATAAATATTGGATCCCAATCCTAATACACCAATAAGAAAAGACCAGATAAATCCCTGGAAAACTACAGAAAAACATAGCTGTAATGCGGCAATTCCTAGGGTAGCAGAGACAATTCTTGTATAGGTTTTGAGCATCCATACCACATCAAAAGTTAATAATTTTGCAGAATTTGGATGAATATAATATTCTGTTAACGAAAGAGTTATATTAAAAGTAAAATAAGAGAAAATACAAATAAAGCTCAGAAATAATAAAATAATATATTTCGAAAAATAAAGCTGAAATTTATTGATAGGCTGTGTTTCCATCAGTTGCCATCCGTTATTTTTATGATCAGTTTGTGCAATTCTGTTTGCTCCGATAATAAGAAATAACAACAGAATAAATAGGGTGAAATTTTTTATAGAATTTCCCCCAATCGCATCTTCAAAAATGGAATATTGAAGAGCTTCTTTAGAAATTAAATCCGGTTTGAAAAAAGACGGAATAAAATTGATGAGTGGTATTAAAGCTCCTAAGATAATAGCCGTGTAGATGAGCCCTAAACCCTTTATTTTTAGCCATTCTATATTGATGGCAGTGATTAACTTTTTCATTTGTGTAATTTAATTTTTTGTAATTTCCATAAACCATTCTTCCAAACCTGCGCTGCTTTTGATTTCAAAAATCTCAGCATGGTTTAAAACCAGCTTTCTCACAAGGTCGATAATATCTTCCTTTGATTTGGAAGTAATTTCTATTGTATTCTCATCAATTAATTTCGGAGAATAATTCTCTGGGATTTCACTTATATGCTTTTGGGCATCATTCAATCCAATTTTGATATGGCTGTATCGGTACAGTTCATTCAATTCTTTTATACTTCCAGTAAATTTTATTTCTCCATGCGAAATAATGGCAAGATGAGTAATCATTTTTTCAATTTCCTGCAGCAAATGGCTTGAGATAAATATCGTTACTCCTTCTTCTCGATTAAGCTTTATCAATAATTCACGGATTTCCATCATTCCATTAGGATCCAAACCATTGACGGGTTCATCCAGAATCAACAGTTCAGGTTTCCCCAAAAGAGTCATCGCAATGGAAAGTCTTTGTTTCATTCCTAAGGAATATTTCTTCATTTTCAGATTTCTGCTTTCCCACAGGTCTACAAGATGCAATACTCTTTCACATTCTGATTTTGGAAGACTTCTTAATTGAGAGATGATCATCAGATTATCCCAGCCGGATAAATGATCATAAAACGTAGCAGTGTCGATAAGGCTTCCGATTCTGTTAAAACCCTCAGGATAAAGTACTGAAAGATTTTCTCCGAAAATTTGTATGTTTTTCTTTTCGTCCGGAATACTTCCTATAAGCATCTTCATTGTTGTGGATTTTCCTGCTCCATTGGCTCCCAGAAAACCAAAAATACTGCCTTTCGGTATCGAAATACTGAGATTTTTTAGAATTTTCTTTTTCTGTGAAAATCCATAATTTAAGTTTCGAATTTCAATAATGTTTTTCATTGTGTGATTTGTTTAATGCAAATCTATGTAATAAAAAGGTAGTATGCAATACAAAGTAGTATGTGTATTTAAATATTGCTTAAAAAAAATCCTTTAGCTTATACTAAAGGATTTAAATATTCAATTTTATAGAATTATTTTAACTTTGGTTTGTAACCGGACTGATTGAAAATTGTGGTAGCATCCATTTTAAGAAACTCCGTTAGTTTCGTTTCAGGTTTTTCCTTCAGGTAGGCCTTACAGATTTGCCATCCTGTAAAAATTCCGATTCGTGGCGAAGATTCATTGTCAATTTCTGTATAAAATTTTGAGAATGGTCCCGGCGAAATAAAACGTTCTCCCAGTCTTGGATCATCTCCGAAAATCAGATTGCTTTCTACAAAGTAGTTCCAGATATTGGCTTCATTGCTCTTTGCCCAGTCATATTGCTTCTGAGTATAATTCATTTTCAGATAGTCAGGTACATCAGGAAGAAAAGCATCCTGAAGAATCATTACTTTTCCGTTCAGAATAATCTGATCAATGAATTTCTGATGATCAGGAGATTCTGTTACAATGTTTTCAGCAAAAAGCTGGGATACTTTCGGAACAATATTCTGCGGGTTCATCGACTTCTGGAAATACAGTTCCAATCCTTTATAATTGGCATTTCCGTCTCCCATGAAACCAGTAACATCTATAAATAAAAGATTACCCTTTTCATCATAAAATATAGGATACTGAACCATCTGTAGAGCAGATGAGAACAAATATACTTTTGGACTTTTAAACTGTGGAAAGTAATATTTAATATGTGAAAATAAACTTTGAAGCTCCGTTTGCAGTTTTGCCTCATCTATTTTTCCAATAGCTTCCTTGTAGATTTTGATCTCTTCAGCATCAGCTCTTCTTTTTCCGAAGTCAGCATCAGAAACACTTCCCTGAAACCATGGGAATTTAGCTTTAAACTGATCCAGAGGAATATTCGGATTGTAAAATTCTTTGGAAATATCTGTGACATCAACTTTTTCGGCAGTTTGTTTTACTTCTACCTTCCATTGATTTTCAGGTTCTTTTTTGCAGGAAATAAGTCTGGCAGCCAAAACAGAAGAAAGCGCTATATATCTAAAAATCTTCATTATTTTTACATGGAATTTAAGTTGACAAAAATAAGGATTAAATGCACAATTCATGATGAAAATTAAAATATTTACAGTTATCTTTATTATTTCAGGACTTTCTCTTTTCTTTGGACAAAAGCTTGAGTTTAAAGATAAAAACTTTGAAAAAGCAGTACTCGAAAATTTTGACGTGAATAAAAACGGAATGCTTGAATCTCTGGAAGCTGGTATGGTGACGAATCTGTTCCTTGTTCAGAAGGGAATTACTTCTACAGAAGATCTGCGTCTTTTTAAAAATGTAAAAATGATTGTTCTTGATGATAATGTGATTCCAAATATGATAATAAGCAGTCTGGATCAGCTTGAATTGTTTTCGTGTACGGGATGTAAAATATCTTCATTCAAAGCAGAAAATCTTAAAAACCTGACTTCTTTATATCTGGATAATAATCTGCTTGAAAGTATTTCGCTGGCAGGAATTCCAAAAATTGATCAATTAACATTATCTTTAAATCAATTAAAAGCAATTGACCTGACTCAGTTAAAAAAATTAAGAAAACTAAATCTGGAACATAATAAACTTCAAAAAATTGATATCTCCGTAACCCCGGCCTTGCAAACTCTGAATATAACAGGGAATACAATAAAAGAAACGGATATCAAAAAAGGAACAAAAACAGAAGTCACCATTTTTGGGATTGGAGAATAAAAACTAATGATTATGAAAATAGAAACTCAACGACTGATTTTAAGAAAACTCGAAGATAAAGATTTTGAACGCATATTTCTTCTGGATTCAGACCCTGAAGTAATGAAATATATTGGTGTACCGGTTTTGACGGATATCAATGAATCAAAAAATGTCATCAGTATGATTCAGAAGCAATATGAAGAAAATGGTGTGGGAAGATTGGGTGTTGTGGAAAAAGAAAGCGGGCTTCTGATAGGATGGAGCGGTTTAAAATTATTGACCCATGAAACGAATGGCTACAAAAATGTACTGGAACTGGGATATCATTTTCTTCCGGAATCATGGGGAAAAGGATACGCCGTAGAATCTGGAATAGCTTCTCTGGATTATGGTTTTAACGAACTGAATGCGGAAGTTATCTATGCTTATGCTCATTCTGAACATGATGCTTCCAATCATATTTTAAGAAAATTAGGATTTGAAAAAACAAGCGAGTTTGAAGAACCGGACGGAATTTGCTTCTGGTACGAACTGAAGCGTGAAAAATATAATAAAAAATGATAACAATACGACAGGAAGAGAGCAAGGACTATCAACAAGTCTTTCAGCTTACGGAAGAGGCGTTCAGAGAAATGGAACACAGTGATCATCAGGAACAGTTTCTGGTAGAAAAATTGAGAAAATCTGATGCCTTCATCCCGGAATTATCATTAGTAGCAGAAGATGAAAATGGTACAATTGCCGGGCATATTCTGTTTACAAAAATTAAAATTATCAATGATCAAGAATCATTTGATTCTCTTGCTTTGGCACCTGTTTCCGTAAAGCCTGAGTTTCAAAATCAGGGGATCGGTGCGAAATTGATTCTACAGGGACATCACATTGCGAAAGAACTGGGATATGAATCTGTGATATTGATCGGGCACGAAAAATATTATCCGCGCTTTGGTTACAAAAAAACAAGTAATTTTGGCATTTCTTTTCCATTCGATATTCCGGAAGAAAACGGAATGGCTGTAGAATTGGTAAAAGATGGATTAAATAATAAAAAAGGAGTGGTGAAATACCCTCAGGAATTTGGAATAGACTAAAAAAATAAACGATGCAGACACAAAAAGTGATAGATCATATTGTAAGCTGGTTAAAAGATTATGCAACAAAAGCAAGAGTAAACGGATATGTAATCGGAGTTTCCGGAGGGGTAGATTCCGGAGTGGTTTCAACGCTGGCAGCAATGACAGGACTGAAAACATTACTGATCGAAATGCCGATTCGTCAGAAAGCCGACCAGGTAGACCGTGCACAGGATCATATGAACGACCTTAAATCAAGATTCCCTAACGTAGAAACCATGTCGGTAGATCTGACGCCTGCTTTTGAGGAATTGTATAAAACTTTTGATGTAAAAGATGACCTGTATCCTAACGAAAAACTGGCTTTTGCCAATACAAGATCCCGTTTGAGAATGCTTACGCTATATTATTACGGACAGCTGAACGGACTTTTGGTTTGTGGAACCGGAAATAAAGTGGAAGATTTCGGAATTGGGTTTTATACAAAATACGGAGATGGGGGAGTAGACGTTTCTCCTATTGCAGATCTTTATAAGACTGAAGTGTATCAACTTGCCAAAGGGCTTAATTTGATCAAAAGCATTCAGGAAGCAATTCCTACCGACGGACTTTGGGATGTAGACAGAACAGACGAACAGCAAATCGGGGCAACTTATCCGGAGCTGGAGGAAATCCAGAAAGAATACGGAACTAAAACTGCAGATGACTATGAAGGAAGAGATAAGGAAGTATTCCTGATCTTTGACAGAATGCATAAAGCTGCAAAACACAAAATGGATCCTATTCCGGTTTGTGATATTCCGGAAGAGTGGAGAGCATAAAATATTATTACATTAAATACTAGTTATTAATTATGAACGGTAAAATAAGATCCTTGTTTTTTATATGTCTTGGGCTCCTTTTCGGGATGGGTGTAATGTATGTTTACAGAAACTTTATTGAAGATAAGAAAGGGCAGCCGGGTTCGAAAACAGAAACAGTAAGTTATGGCAGTACCTCTTCGGATGGAGTATCCGGTAATGGAAATTCATCGGTTCAGGTTTCTATAGAACAGCTTACGGAAGAGAAAACGGTGATCAGTTATGTGAAGCAAAATCATAAACTTCCGGATTATTATATTACGAAAAATGAAGCAAGAAAACAGGGTTGGGATCCTTCCAGAGGAAATCTTTGTGATGTGCTTCCAGGAAAAGCTATTGGTGGAGATAAATTCGGAAACAGGGAAGGACGTCTGCCGGATGGAGAAAAATATTTTGAAGCAGATGTAAACTATCATTGCGGTGGAAGAAATGCTGATCGTATCATTTACACTCAAAATGGTGATGTATACCTTACCAAAAACCATTATAAAAGTTTTGAAAAACAGTAATGTATAAATAAGACCCAGTCATTGCGAGGAACGAAGTGACGAAGCAATCTCTAAAATAATCACACGTGAAAGCAGGTTTTGTCTACATCATGACAAATAAAAATCACACAACTCTTTATACAGGAGTTACTTCAAATCTGCCTAAACGTGTTCAGCAACATAAAGAATCATATTATTCTCAAAGTTTTACCTCAAGATATAATTTGTATATACTTGTGTATTGGGAATCCTTTCAGGAAATTGGAGATGCTATATTTAGGGAAAAACAAATAAAAGCAGGTTCCCGACAAAAGAAACTGGATTTAATTAATAATATAAATCCTGATTGGAAAGACCCTACAGATGACATTGAGAATATCATGGATGTTTTTTGAGATTGCTTCGTCACTTCGTTCCTCGCAATGACTAATGTATAATTTGCATTTAAATAGCTATAAGTATTAATTTTGAAGAATATTAGATTTCTTTACCTTTTAATTATTTTATTTCTGATGCTTTCATGTTCGGAAAAGAAAAGTGTGGTAAAGGAAAAGGAAGAGAAACAAGCCATAACAATACTCATACAGCCGTTTAAAGATATTAAGGAGGAAACTGTAGTAAAAGTAACCGAAGGAATAAAAAATGTATATCCCAATGTAAAAGTTCTGGATGCCATAGATTTTCCGGCAAATACTTATTATAAAGAGAGAAACCGATATAGAGCAGATTCAATCATTAAATTTTTGAATAAGGAAACAAAAGACGGTTTTGTTATAATTGGACTTACTACAAAAGATATCAGTGCCACCAGAGGAAAGATCAAGGATTTTGGGATCATGGGGTTGGGGTATAGACCAGGAAAGGCTTGTGTAGCTTCAAATTTCAGACTGAGTAAAGAAAACCAGGATGAGCAGTTTTACAAAATAGCCATTCATGAGCTGGGACATACGCAGGGGCTGCCGCATTGCCCTGAAAAAATGTGTTTTATGAGAGATGCAGAAGGCAAGAATCCTACTAATGAAGAAACGGATTTCTGCAAAAAATGTAAAACTTTTTTAATCAATAAAAATTGGAAATTTAGTTCAATATGAAGACAATATATATCGATTTTACAGACATAGGTGACTATGAAGATTTTTACGCCCAGCTAAAGGAAAAAGTTCAGCTTCCTGAACATTTTGGGGATAATCTTGATGCACTTTTTGATACCATTACCGGTGATCTGGAAATGCCGCTCCATTTAGAATTCGTAAACATGACTGTAGATCAGCTTGAGATTTTTGAAGACCTTCTGACTACTCTGGAAGATGCGGAAGAAGAA
>Ga0157370_10003921_pt1 | contig 17335 bp, 19 predicted proteins | sample C35metaG_FD_113463 | JGI IMG/M metagenome (GOLD analysis project Ga0157370, IMG submission 113463) | Corn rhizosphere microbial communities from Kellogg Biological Station, Michigan, USA - C3-5 metaG | ecosystem: Host-associated > Plants > Roots > Rhizosphere > Soil | place: USA: Michigan...
AAATGGTTCATTTTCTGGTGAAGCCAAAAAAGATTTGAAGAAAAATTATATGTTCGGAAAACTGAATATCGCTGAACTAATAAATGCATTTGGAAAATCAGGTGAAGTTAAACCTTCGGAATTGGGAAAATTCAGCAAAGTTTCGGAACAATTTTCAGACATCACATTTGAATCTCCTAAAAAGATAATCAACAATAAAGTGGTTTTCGGGTTTAAGTTAAACTCATTGAAATCGGATAAAAACATCATTCTCCAAACTTTAGATTTAACACAGGAATTAACTTCTAAATAATTTTAAATCTATAAAATACAAATCCCCGAAAATTGAAACTTTCGGGGATTTTTTATATAATAAAACCTATTCGGTTATGTAATCGATGCTTTATAAATAGCTGTAATTGTTGTACCAAGTACGGCGTTGAAATCATCATCAGACTGGCCAGCGGTAAGTCCTTCAGATAATGCTCTTGAAAAACTGGCAATCAATCCGTGGTTTTGCGCCAGTTTATCATTGGCATCCTCTCTCGAATAACCACCAGATAAAGCCACAACACGCACGACATGCGGATCTGACATTAGCTCTTTGTAAAAATCATTTACCGTTGGAATAGACAATTTCAACATCACTTTTACCTCTTTGTCTAAAGCTTTAAGATGTTTTAAGATTTCTTCTTTTAAAAGTCCCTCTGATTTTTCTTTGTCGGCACTGTAAATATCAACTTCAGGTTCAATAATCGGCACAAGTCCTTTTTCAAAGATTTGTTTGCCTACTTCAAACTGCTGTTCAACAACTTTGCGAATTCCTGCTGCATTAGCTTCTTTAATTACAGAACGCATTTTGGTTCCAAAAATATTTCGTTCTACAGCTCGAGTCAGCAATTCATCTAAATTAGAAATTGGTTTCATCAGCTGTACACCATTTGCAAGATCAGCAAGACCTTTATCAACCTTTAAAAAAGGAACGATGTTTTTCTTTTCCCATAAAAAGTCGGCTGTCCATTGTCCGTCAATTTTGCGGTCCATAGTGTTCTCAAACAGAATAGCGCCAAGGATATATTCGCTGTCAAATGCAGGACTTTTAATAATTCGGGTTCTCATTTCATGTACAAGCGTGTACAATTTCTTCATCATTTGAGAAACTGCTTTCCTGAACGCCATATTGCGATAATGCCTTTGGAGTACTACCGCCACTTTGATCTAATGCTGCAATAAAACCTTTTCCGGTCTGCATGCGATTTAATTGTTCTTTGTTCACATTTGCCATACTATTTTATTTTAGATTTTAGCCCTGATCCCGAAATTTCGGGACGGGATAGATTTTAGATTTATTACAAACCTATTTTCTGATTTACTTTATCATAAACTTCTTTTACTTTTTTGGGTGGATCAAATCGATAACCGGCAGAAAGTTTTAAAGTGGCAATATTATCATTCAATCGCGGATTGACTTTATCGTCCTGAGCAAAACTTACGGTATTGATACTTGCGAAAGCAAAGAAACGGTCATTATTATAGGCCAGTTTTAGATTAAAATCGGCTTGATATAGAGCCGATGAATCTCCGTCAATATCATTAATTCCTACTCCTAAAGCAAGTCCGGCACCAATTAAAACCCTATCGCTGATTACAAAATTATAGAAATAGGAGGGAGCTAAAGTAAAAACGTAAATATCTCCAGGTGTTGCGCCAGGAGTGTTTAGATCTATATTGGTGTAGTAAAATGAGAAAGTAGGAATGAAACTTCCGGAACTTTTGGTCTGCCATTCGTTTTGACTTACCAATGTTTTAAAAGAGAATTTATCATTGAAAACATAAGCCGTAGATCCGCCAATTTTCGTGGTGCGCATATCCGGCAATTGTGCCGTTATATTATCATCACTGATATAAAACCCTTTTTGATTGATAAAAGTAAACGACTGCATCCATTTTTTATAGTAAAAACGGGTATTGAAATTAAAATGCTTGGAATGGGAATCGCCTTTGTTTTGGCTCAGAAATTTTGGCGCGAAACCAACAGAAACATCAATGATTTTATAATTCAGATTAAAACCAATTTGTTCTCTTCTATTCGGAATAAGATTAAGAAATGTTTCCGAATCCTGAGGCCCCGAAGCAATCTGAAAACTATTGGAAGTGTCTAAATAATAAACACTGCCTGTAATTTTATCGTTGTAGGATTTAAAATAGGGATTCTGCAGTGAATCGTTTTGGGCAAAACACCCAAAAATGCTGATAAAAAGGAATATGTAAATCAGTTTTAGATTCATCTATAATTTGTTTAACACATAGAAACATAAGTTTTTAAAACTGTCTCTAAATTACAATTAAAATCTATGATTTTATGTGTTAAATAAATATATTAAACCCAATCAATAGGATTTTCTAAAACCTGTATCAATTTTTCTTCATCGCTTCCGGTTTCTGGATGATGATCGTAAACCCATTGCACATGCGGAGGTAAACTCATTAGGATACTCTCGATTCTTCCGTTGGTTTTTAAACCAAATAATGTTCCTTTATCATGAACGAGATTAAACTCAACATAGCGGCCACGGCGGATTTCCTGCCAGGTTCTGTTTTCCGGAGTATATTCCAGGTTTTTTCTTCTTTCTACAATCGGAACATAAGCCTCGAGAAAACTATTACCGACTTCGGTTACGAAATCATACCAGTTTTCCATCGACATTGATTCAGTTGCTTTGCAATAATCAAAGAATAAACCGCCCAAGCCACGTGCTTCGTTTCTGTGTGCATTCCAGAAATAAGAATCACATTGTTTTTTGTATTTCGGATAAAATTCAGGATTATGTTTGTCACAAGCTGTTTTACACGTTTGATGAAAATGTTTTGCATCTTCTTCAAACAAATAATAAGGTGTTAAATCTTGTCCGCCGCCAAACCATTGTTCGATTACTTTTCCAGATTCGTCATACATTTCAAAATATCGCCAATTGGCGTGGACAGTAGGAACCATTGGGTTTTTCGGATGAATAACCAGACTTAATCCACAGGCAAAGAAATCCGCTTCGCCAACGCCAAACATCTTTTGCATGGCTTCAGGAAGTTTTCCATGAACAGCCGAAATGTTTACACCGCCTTTTTCAAAAACAGCACCGTTTTCAATAACGCGGGTTCTTCCGCCGCCGCCTTCAGGACGTTTCCACAAGTCTTCGCGGAATTTTGTAGTTCCGTCAACAGCTTCTAATCCGGCACAAATTTGGTCTTGTAATTTTTGTATGTATGCGTAAAATTTATCTTTCATCGTAATTATTTTTGGCTTTCGCCGAAGCAATTTTGGTGTTAATTCCAAATGAGAAAATCTTGCTTTCCTGCTGAATATATTGGTAAATCGCTAAAGCTTTTCCTAAAAAATCAAATTGGTTTTCTTGAGATAATCCAACTAAAATATCGGCAAACTGCTCTTGCTGATTCCAATCTAAATGACATCGTTGTAAAAGGAGAATAAGTTCTTCTTCAGGAATTTCAATGGTTCTTTCTAAACTTAAACCAAAGCTTTTCAATTGTTCATCTATTAAGCTGGTATCTTCGACATTCCAGAACTTCGGAACAAAAAATAAGGCATGCAAAGTCCTTAGAGTATTTTCTATTCTGATACTTTCTTCGTCTCTTAAACCTTTGTTTAGCATGTTTTTTTAGTTTAAAGTTATCAGTCGCAGTTTACAGTCTCAGAGTAAAACTGAATACTGCGACTGAAAACTGAACACTTAATTCCCGTATTCTTTAACCGCGTCGATAAACGCTTTAGCATGATCTACCGGGATATTTGGTAAAATTCCGTGACCTAAATTTACGATATATTTATCTTTTCCGAATTCATCGATCATTTCGTGAACCATTTTCTTGATTGTTGGAATTGGAGAAAGCAATCTTGACGGATCAAAATTTCCTTGTAAAGTAATGTTACCGCCAGACAAATAACGAGCATTTCTAGCAGAACAAGTCCAATCTACACCAAGTGCAGAGGCACGGCTTTTTCCCATTTCCCCAAGAGCGAACCAGCATCCTTTTCCAAAAACAATAACCGGAGCAACATCTGCCAAAGCTTCAACGATTTGGTTGATGTATTTCCACGAAAATTCCTGATAATCAACAGGAGAAAGCATTCCTCCCCAAGAATCAAAAATCTGAACGGCATTAACTCCCGCTTTTACTTTTTCTTTTAAGTATAAAATTGTAGTGTCGGTAATTTTTTGAAGCAATGTATGTGCTGCAGCCGGATTAGAAAAACAAAATCCTTTTGCCATATCAAAACTTTTAGATCCTCTTCCTTCAACAGCGTAACATAAAATAGTCCAAGGCGAACCAGCGAAACCAATTAATGGCACTTCGTCATCAAGCATTTCTTTAGTCAATTTAATGGCATCCATTACATAACCAAGACTTTCCTGAATATCCGGAACGTAAACTCTATGGACATCTGCCATAGAACGAATAGGATTTGGAACAAACGGTCCTATATTTTCTTTCATTAAAACTTCGATTCCCATTGCCTGCGGTACAACTAAAATATCCGAGAATAAAATAGCCGCATCTGGAGCAATTCTGCGAATTGGCTGCACCGTGATTTCGGCAGCTAATTCCGGAGTTTGACAACGTGTGAAGAAATCGTATTTATCACGCAAAGCGATAAATTCTGGTAAATATCTTCCAGCTTGACGCATCATCCATACCGGCGGGCGCTGAACAGTTTCTCCTTTTAATGCTTTTAAAAATAGGTCGTTTTTTAACATTTTTTTCTTGCTTTAGGCTTTAAGCTTTAGGGCTTTAAGCGTTATTTATTTTTATTTTTTAGCTTACGGCTTATAGCTTAAAGCCTACAGCGTAATTAATTGCTTAAGGCTTATTGCCTAAAGCGTATTGCTTATTTATATTCAGATAAAACATCTTCAATAACGTCTTCAACCGTTGGCTGATCTGCAATGATGATGTTTTTTGTAATTTTATGTAAAGCTTCGGCAGTGGTTTCTCCAATACAGAAACAGGTTTCTTTTTTGATTGTATTTTCTTTTAAATAGCTCTCAACTCCAGACGGACTAAAAAATAATAAGGCATCAACGGCTGTTTTTATTTTCTGCGGCTGTAATGAAGTGTCATAAACCTGAATTTCGTTTAGTTTTATGCCGGCTTCATTTAAAGCATTTGGCAAAGTATCCCTTCTAAGGTTTCCGCTAAAAAAAGTATAGCTTTCATTGCGGTAAATTAGAGTGATAATTTCGGCTAAATCAGATGCATAGCCAGTATAGGCAACAACATTAAATCCGTTTTCAGATAAAAGGATTTTTGTTTTTAAGCCAACGCAATACACGTTTTTACTTTTAAGTTCTTCCGATTTTGGATTTGATAAAATACTGTGAACGGCATTTTGACTGGTAAAAATCAAACTTTCGTTGAGGTTTTTAAGTTCAAAGGGTTTGTTTTCAGTTTTAATGAAATCGGCTTCGATTAGTTCGATGCCGGCTTTTGTCAACTCTTGTTTTTGAAGAGGAGATAATATTTTAGTAGATAATATCTGAATTGGTTTCGCCATTATTTTTTCAGGGATTCTTTAATCTTTTGCATTAATTCCGTTCCGCCATTATTCAAAATCTCCTGAGCCGCATGAAAGCCTAACTTTTTCCATTCTGAAATATCAACGGTTTTGTTGATTTCCAGTTTTTGTTTTCCGTCAATAGAAAGTAAAACACCTTGAAAGTGAAGCGTGTCTTCGTCTTCATTATACGTTACTAAAGCTCCAATTGGGGCAGTACAACCGCCTTCAAGCGTTCTTAAAAACTGACGCTCAATATAGGTGCAGATTTCAGTTTCGATATCATTTAACTGCGAAAGTGCATCAAGTGTATAATTGTCATTTTCCATTGCTACAACTAGCATTGCTCCTTGAGCGGGCGCAGGAATCATCCAATCTAAATTAATATAATTTTCAGGCTTTAAGTTAATTCGCTCTAAACCTGCAGCAGCAAAAACAGCCCCATCCCAATCATTGTCTTTTAGTTTTTGCATGCGCGTATTTACGTTTCCGCGTAAATCAACTACAGTATGATTTGGGTATTTATTAAACCATTGTGCCTGACGACGTAAACTTCCTGTCGCAATGGTACTTGGGTTTGTAAAATCAGGATTTCCTTTATGTACCAAAATATCCAAGACATTGGCTCTTGGCAAAACGGCTGCCTGAACAATTCCTTTAGGCAAAGCGGTTGGAACATCTTTCATGGAATGCACCGCGATATCAATATCACCATTGATCATGGCAATGTCCAGCGTTTTTGTAAAAATTCCTGTAATTCCCAGTTCGTAAAGTGGTTTGTCCAGAATAATATCACCTTGAGATTTAACTGCAACAATTGAGGTTTTATAACCTAAGTCGTTTAGTTTTTTCTCGACAGTATGTGCCTGCCAAAGTGCTAATTCGCTGTCACGAGTTCCAATTCTGATTGTTTTTTCAGCCATGTTTTGTTTCTTGAACCATATAAGTTATATAAGTAAATTTAAGCAGTTTGGGTAAAACACAGTTTTTAAATGAACTTATATAACTTATATGGTTTAAAATTTGATTTTATTAAGATGCTTTTATTTTGAAGACTTTTTCGATCCATTCGATACTTTCATCCACCATGGTGTCGTCGTCTTTTAAATGATTTGCAAAATGTGTAGTAATTTTTTGGATGATCCTGTTGCTGATGATTTCAGCTTGAGCTTCATTGAAATCTGCAATTTTTCTGCTTTGAAAATCTAATTCCGAAACCTTAATTTCATTTAGTTTCTCTTTTAAAGCATTTATGGTAGGTGCAAATTTGCGCCCTTTTGTCCAGGTAACAAATTCCTCTTTGATTTCTTCAATAATTGCTTCAGCTGCCGGAATATGTAATTTTCTGTTTTCCAAAGTTTCATCTGTCAATTGAGACAAATAATCCATGTGAATTAAAGTTACACCTTCTAAATCCTCTACGTTTTCATGAACGTTTTTCGGAATAGATAAATCCAGAATCAACAAAGGTTTTTTAAGATTCAAAATGGCTTTGTCAACCGTTGGGTTTTGTGCGCCGGTTGCAACAACTACAACATCGGCTTTTTGAAGTTCTAAGTGTAATTCAGAATAATCTTTAACAATCAGATTTAGTTTTCCGGCTAATTTCTCAGCTTTGTCTTTTGTTCTGTTAATTAAAGTAATGTGTTCGTTTTTAGTGTGTTTTACTAAATTCTCACAAGTGTTTCGTCCTATTTTTCCAGTCCCAAAAAGTAAAATGTTTTTGTTACCGATATCTTCAACGTTTTTAAGAATGTATTGTACAGATGCAAAAGAAACCGAAGTAGCACCAGAGCTGATCTCCGTTTCATTTTTAATTCTTTTGCTTGCCTGAATCACTGCATTTACCAATCTCTCCATAAAGTTATTGGTTAATCCCATTGATTTTGAGTGGGCAAAACTGGTTTTAATTTGAGATATAATTTCAAAATCGCCCAGAATCTGACTATCTAAACCAGTTCCTACGCGAAACATATGATTAATCGCTTCTTGATTTTTATATACAAAGCCAACTTTTTGAAAAGCATCGACAGAACCGTTGCTGTTATCACAAATAAGTTTGATTAATTGAAAAGGATGTTCTGCAAAACCATAGATCTCGGTTCTGTTGCAGGTTGAAGTAACTAGTAAACTTTCTATTCCGTCATTTTTAGCTTGTTCCAGTAAACGAGTCTTCGCAACAGCATCCAAACTAAATTGACCTCTGACCTCTGCATCAGCTTTTTTATAACTCAGACCAACTGAGTAAAAATAAAGGTGTTTCGGTACGTTATTGTTTTCCATAAATTCACTTTCATAAAAGTGCAACAAAATTATCACTATAGTGTTTATAAAAGTAACGCTAAAAGTACTTTTTGTATCGCTGCATGTTTTTTTGATTCTAATCGTCTGTTTTTATGCAAAAAGGAGTACTTTTGTAGCAAAATCAAGTCATTAGAAATGATTTGTTTAGAGTCATTCTAAATAACATTTTGAACTTGCTCTGATTTTAGTTTCAAAAAAATATCGCTATGAGTTCTCAGGAAATTATAAAAATTGAAGACGACTTTACGCTGATCCGTTTTCAAAACGACAGTTCCGAACCTTTTTTCGGACAGCACGAAGTTGGTAGTGGTCTGATACAGTTTCACTTCGGGATAAAAGGCAATGCCAAATTCTTGTTTAATCAGGGCACTTACGCTTTAGATTTAAAAGAAGAAAAATCGCTGCTTTTGTACAATCCGCAGAAAGAATTGCCATTAAATTTAGAACTGGCTCCAAATTCTTGGGTGATTTCGGTAATTGTCTCCATTAAAAAATTTCACGCGTTGTTTTCTGCCGAAGCAGATTATATTACTTTTTTAAGTCCTGATAATAAGGACAAAAAGTATTATAACGAAGGAAATATCAGTCCTTCTATGGCTATTGTGCTTAGTCAGCTGTTTCATTACAACCTGCATCCATCTATAAAAAATCTTTACTATAAAGGAAAAGGATACGAATTGCTGAGTTTATATTTTAACAGAACCGAAGATCCAAATGCAGAACAATGTCCGTTTTTGATTGATGAAGATAACGTTTTGAAGATTCGAAAAGCCAAAGAAATTATCATCGCCAATATGGCTGAACCGCCGGGACTGCAAGAACTGGCAGATGAAATTGGTCTGAATTTGAAAAAACTGAAAATGGGTTTTAAACAAATTTATGGCGACACGGTTTACGGTTTCCTTTTCGATTACAAAATGGATTTCGCCCGAAAACTTCTTGACAGCGGTTCTTATAATGTAAACGAAGTTGGACTTAAAATTGGCTACAGCACCGGAAGCCACTTTATAGCGGCATTCAAGAAAAAGTTTGCCACAACTCCAAAAAAATATTTAATGTCGATTAATGCGAATGTTTAGATTTTTGTTCGCCACTCCCGATAGCTATCGGGATCACGAATAAACACGAATAAACACGAATAAACACGAATTAAAATCTGTTGAATCTGCAAAATCTGTGTGCCAATAAAAGACAATCAATTTTCGATATTCTACAATAATTAAAAAGTAATAATTATCATATTTCTAAAAAGCAGCAAATTCTACTTTTGACGAAATTTTTAAAAACAAATAAAAAGCTTAAAGCCCAGAGCTTAAAGCCTAAAGCAAAAATATAATGAAAGGCGTATTATTAGTAAACTTAGGATCTCCAGAAAGTCCAACAACAAAAGATGTAAAACCATATTTAGACGAATTTTTAATGGATAAATACGTAATCGACGTTCCGTATTTATTGAGAGCATTATTAGTTCGCGGTATTATTTTAAGAAAAAGACCAGAAGAATCTGCACACGCATACGCAAAAATTTGGTGGGAAGAAGGTTCTCCTTTAGTGGTTCTTTCAGAAAGAATGCAGAAAAAAGTACAGCCTCTTGTAAATGTTCCGGTTTCGCTGGCAATGCGTTACGGAAGCATGACGATTGAAAAAGGACTTCAGGAATTAAGTGATAAAGGAGTTACAGATGTAATGCTTTTTCCTTTATATCCGCAATATGCAATGGCTTCGACTTTGACTATTTTAGTAAAAGCAGAAGAAATTCGCAAGAAGAAATTTCCTCACATGACTTTTACAGATGTTCCGGCATTTTACAATAAACCGGATTACATCAAAAATTTAGCCGATTCAATCCAAAAACATTTAGTAGGTTTTGATTACGATCATTTATTGTTCTCGTATCACGGAATTCCAGAACGCCATATTCGCAAAACCGATATAACTAAATCGCATTGTAAAATCGACGGATCTTGCTGCAACACACCATCTCCGGCGCACGATTTCTGTTACCGTCACCAATGCTACGAAACTACAAGACAAGTTGTAAAATTATTAGGACTTCCTGAAGATAAATATAGTTTAACATTTCAATCGCGTTTAGCAGGAGATAAATGGTTAGAACCTTACACAGATGTTGAAATTGATAATATGCCGGCAAAAGGAATCAAGAAATTAGCGGTTGTAACACCAGCTTTCGTATCTGATTGTTTAGAAACTTTAGAGGAAATCGCAATGCGTGCCAAAGAAGATTTTGAAGCAAACGGAGGCGAAGAATTCCTTGCGATTCCATGTTTAAACGATGACGACGAATGGTGTCAAACAGTTAGTAACTGGATTAATGATTGGGCAAATAATAATAAGTAGTTATAAATGAATAAAGTAAAAAATTTTTCGGTTTTGTTTCTTGCTCTGATTGTTTTAATTGGATGCAAAAAAAGAGACACTTTTGTAAATAACAGTTTTTTTGATAAAACATTCAACTGGACCATTGCAATTCCGGATGATTATGAAAAAAAGGAAATAAAAGAAGAAATTAATCAAGACCCAGATTTAGCTAATAAGAAACATTCTATTGTTGCTTTTAAAAGAGATAAGGCCAATTATTTTGAGGCCAACTACGAAGATTATTCGGCAGATGTTCGATCAGCTGGTTTAAGTATGAGGTTAAAAGATTTTCTTTTTTGAAAGATATAGGCCAGATTTATCCAAAAGGACAAATGGGAGATTACTCTGTAACTAATGAAAGTGTTTCCGGTTTAGAATTTAGAAAATCCAAAACGGTACTAACTGAAAATGAAAAACCTGTTGTGACGATAGTAATTTTCTCAAGAACATTTAAGGAAAAACTCTTTATCGCTAAAATAGTGTATGAAAATGAAGCGTATGGTAACGCTATGATTGATCTGTTTAAAAAATCTACATTTAAAGAATAAGGATAAATGGAATATTACAACTATTTAAAATCACTACATCTTATTTTTGTGATTACTTGGTTTGCAGGTTTGTTTTATATTGTGTGTTTGTTTGTTTATCAAATAGAAGCCAATGAAAAACCATCTCCAGAAAAAGAAATTTTACAGGCGCAATACAAAATTATGGCCTACCGTTTGTGGTACATCATCACATGGCCGTCGGCAGTTTTGGCAAGTATTTTTGCTTTTTGGATGTTGTTTTTTACAGACGCAGGAAGTGTATGGTTGAAAATGCCCTGGATGCACGTAAAATTGTTTTTCGTTTTTCTGTTATATTTATATCACGGAAAATGTCATCAGATTTTTAAACAACTACAAAACGATGAGGTAAAATATACCAATAATTTTATGCGCTTATGGAATGAAGGCGCAACGATTATATTATTTGCTGTTGTTTTTTTAGTAGTTTTAAAAAGTGCCATTAACTGGATCTACGGCGTAATCGGAATTATTTTATTCTCCGTTTTAATTATGCTGGGATTCCGTTTTTATAAAAGAATACGCGAAAGAAAATAGTTGTAAATTGTTAATTATGAATTGTTAATGGTGAATTTAAGACATGAACCAATAATTCATAATTAACAATTTATAATTTATAATTAAAAAAACTATGCTAGACTTCAAAATGACAATGCTATCCCTTCGTACCAGGATTTTCCTGTCGATGATTGTATTGATTGTTGTAGCATCTTTTTTATTGGCTTCCATTTCCATTATTCAGTTTAAAACTGAGGCCAAAGAATATCATCAGGAACGATTAGAACGCAAAGAAAATGCGGTAAAAGAACATATCAATTATGTTCTTTCTACTACAACTTATCCGCTGAAAACAGGGAATTTAGATTTAATTTTTAAAGATAAAATCCACGAATTAGCGCAGATTCACAAAATCGAAATCAACATTTACAGTCTGGACGGAAAACTGCTCAAATCTTCAAAAGAGTCTTTTGCCGTTGATAAAGCGCCGCCACCAATCCCTGAATATATTCTGAAACTGGTTCGATCTTCTATCGAAAAACGCTTTGTAGACATTAAAACCATCGATGGAGTTAAAAACAGATCATCATACAGTTTAATTAAAGATGAAAAATTCAAACCACTCGGAATTTTAAATCTTCCATATTTAGAAGACGACGGTTATTACGATAACGAATTAAATACATTCCTGATCCGTTTAAGTCAGGTATATTCTTTTATGCTTATTGTAGCTTTTGCTTTGGCGTATTTCCTTTCAACTTATATTACAAAATCACTAAAAACGATTTCCGACAGGCTGGAAGAAACTAATCTGGATCAGAAAAATGAGAAAATTGTTTTAGAAGCCAACAGCAAAGATGTCAATTTCCTTATAAAGGCTTATAACGGAATGGTTGATAAACTGGAAACCAGTGCGATTAAATTAGCGCAAAGCGAGCGTGAAGAAGCTTGGCGCGAAATGGCAAAACAAGTGGCGCATGAGATTAAAAATCCGCTTACGCCGATGCGATTGACGGTGCAGAGTTTCCAGCGAAAGTTCGACCCGAATGATCCTGATGTAAAACAGAAGATGAATGATTATTCTGAAACCTTAATTCAGCAGATCGATACGATGACAGCAGTGGCTTCGGCATTTTCGAACTTTGCTTCGATGCCGGCGCAGCAAAACGAAACTTTAAATGTAGTCGAGGTTGTAGAATTGGCTTTGGATATTTTCAACGAAGATTATATTTCTTTTGAAAGTGAAGAAGGGGAAATCATTTCAAAAATGGACCGTACACAATTGATTCGTATTATTACCAATCTGGTTAAAAATGCAACACAGGCAATTCCGGAAAATCAGTTTCAAAAATCGATTGTGGTTACCGTTAAAAGACGAAATAACAATGTTGAAATTGCGGTAAAAGACAACGGAATTGGAATCCAGAAACAAGATACAGGCCGAATATTTGAACCAAAATTCACCACGAAAACCAGTGGTATGGGACTTGGACTCGGAATTATCAAAAACATTATAGAAAATTACAAAGGAACAATTACCTTTGAATCAACATATGGTAAAGGAACTACATTTAGAGTTTCTCTGCCTATTACAAACTCTTAAATTCAGCGTCATGAACTACGAAAATATCTTAATTTCTATTGAGGACAAAGTTGCTACAATAACGATAAACAGACCTACAAAACTGAATGCGTTAAACAAATCGACAATAAGCGATTTGAGTAATGCCATTAAGCTATTGGGTAAAAGTGACGATGTTCGCGTTATCATTTTAACCGGAAGCGGTGAAAAAGCTTTTGTAGCCGGAGCTGATATTTCAGAATTTGCAAATTATACGGTTATTGAAGGTGCACAATTAGCAGCCGAAGGTCAGGAATCGTTATTTGATTTTATCGAAAATCTTAAAAAACCAGTTATTGCAGCCGTTAATGGTTTTGCATTAGGCGGCGGATTAGAATTGGCAATGGCGTGTCATTTTAGAGTGGCTTCAGATAATGCAAAAATGGGATTGCCGGAAGTAACTTTAGGATTGATTCCAGGTTACGGAGGAACACAGCGTTTACCACAATTAGTTGGAAAAGGCCGTGCAATGGAAATGATTATGACTGCAGCAATGATTTCTGCCGAAGAAGCAAAACAATACGGATTAGTAAATCATGTAGTGCCGCAATCTGAACTTTTATCGTTTACAAATGTAATCGCTCAAAAAATCATTAAAAATGCTCCTTTTGCAATTAGTAAAGCGATAAAAGCAATCAACGCAAACTTTACGGATGGTAAAAACGGATTTGATACTGAAATAAAATCTTTCGGAAAATGTTTCGGAACTCAGGATTTTAAAGAAGGAACAACAGCTTTCTTAGAAAAACGTAAAGCTGAATTTACAGGAAAATAATTTTTTCTTAACCGCAATCCAGATAGCTATCGGGAGCAAAGATTTACGCAAGGTTCGCAAAGTTTTAAATTTCGTTGTGTTCTTTGCGAAAAAACTTTGCGACATTTGCGGTTAAAATAATAGACAAAGGTTTTAAAAACTTAGAACCTCAGTATCTCAGAACCTTAGAATCTCAAAAAAAATGTACGAACCAATATTTGCTCTTTTTTGTGAACGAGTTAAAGAAAGTATCCAGGCTGGAACTTTTGCAAAATTAACTTTGGCCAAAACAATGGGTGATACCGAGATTAAGAATATCTATTTTCGTTTAGTTTTAAATGAAGATAATACATTCTCTATTTCATTAACGACTCGTTATAAAACAGAAGAAATTGAAAGCATTCATACTTTGGATGAAGCTTTATTGGTTTTAGGTTCTTATATCAAAAAACCGTTTCTGACTGCGCTTTTGTTTACGACAGACAACGATGTTACTTTCAAAGTAAATAAAAAAAATGCCGGAAGTATTGTCGAGCAGCCGCCAACATTTAAAAATGCTTCGCCGGTTATGCTGGAAATGATTGAGAAAGGAATTGTTTAAAAGCTAACTATGGAGGAACTTAAGGGAATATTATGGAGACAATTCGGAGCTGTAATAGACATGCTCGAAAGTTCAATATTGGTTTGTCCTAAAAGTTTTTGGGATCAAAAAGATTTTTGGTATTCTGTTTATCACACTATTTTTTGGCTGGATTATTATTCCTCTACAGAACCTGATACATTTTCTCCGCCTAAACCATTTTCTTTTTCCGAATTTGATCCAAAGGGAATCTTACCAGAAAGAATCTACCTAAAAGAAGAATTACTTGAATATCTTGAGTATTCGCGTAAAAAGGTTTTCTATTTAATTGAAGGATTAAACGAAGAAACTTCAAAAGAAAGATTTATTACCAAAAAGAAAAATTACAATCGAATAGAGATGATTTTATACAATATGAGGCATGTGCAGCATCATGTTGGCCAGTTAAATATATTGTTGAGACAAAATGTTGATACAGCAGGAAAATAGGTTTCGCAAACAGATAAAAGATATTGATATTATGAATATGTTCCGTTCTTTCGGAACTTCCGTATATTGTAAATATTTGACCAACGGATTAAAATCCGTTGCTACAATTCGTTTCGTTCCTTCGGAACTTTTTCCAAAGCTTTTCAAAAATATTTAGAATAAAAAAGAGCCATTGGCTCGATCTATTTTGTAGGGACGGATTTTAATCCGTCTAAAATTAATTTGCGTTATATAAAGAACCGTAGGTTCGGCCCATATTATTCTCAACGTATCTTCTTCGCGTATTGCTGCGAAACACCCCTCTAAACCAGCTTTACAAACAAATTAGAGGCAATTTTATTTGAAATAGACAATTCCCTTCCATCAACCTTAATTTTGACTGATAAATCGAATGATTCTTTAGAAAGAAATTCAATTTTAGAACCCAAGGCGATTCCCTGCTTATCCAAATATTTTAAAAACTCAGATGAGGTGTCTTTTACGCCCACACAAACACCGGATTGATTGTCTAACAACTCCGAAAGAAGCTGTTTTTCGATTTTAATAATTCGGCCGTTTGCATCCGGAATTGGATCACCATGCGGATCTTCAGTAGGATTCCCAAGAAAATCATCCAAACGATTAATTAACTGTTCGGATTTGATGTGTTCTAACTGCTCGGCAATATCGTGAACTTCATCCCAGCTGAAATTTAGTTTCTCCACCAGAAAAACTTCCCATAAGCGATGTTTTCTAACAATCATTTTGGCAGCAAGCTTTCCGTTTTCGGTTAGCGAAACACCTTGGTATTTTTTATAATTGACTAAATCCTTATCGGCCAGTTTTTTAAGCATGTCAGTTACAGAAGAAGCTTTGGTCTCCATTATTTCTGCAATGGCGTTAGTGCTGACTTCAGTTTCTAAAGCCGCTGTTAAATGATATATAGATTTTAGATAATTTTCTTCTGAGAAAGTCATTTTTTTTCTTTTTGAGGGACAAAGGTGCAAAGGGACAAAGGTGCAAAGTAGGAAACCTTTGTCCCTTTGTAACTCTGATCCTTTGAACCTTATTTTTTTACAATCAACAAAGGTATTGAAATTTTATGTCTCAATTTATCTACTGTGGTGCCAAAAAGAATATCTTTCAATCCAGTGTGGCCGTGGGTTCCCATAACGAGGATGTCAAAATTTCCTTCGTTTATGATTTTCGAAATTACTTTGTTTGGTTTTCCAAAACCAAGTTCAGTTTCGATCTTGAATCCCTTCTGCGAAAGCATATCTTTATATTCCAGCAATAATTTTTCGTCTATTGTAGTTTCATGATCGTGAACGTGAACGCCATACATTAATGCACCGACAGTTTCGACTATATGAATCAAAGTATATTGCGTGTCGATGCCGCCCAATTCAAAGGCTCTGTTTAATGCTGCTTCATCTGCATTTGAAAAATCTACCGAAATGGCAATATTTTTAAGGCTTTGACTTTCTTTTGGCGAAAACTGTAATTTTAAATTATGTGGAGAATGATTGGCAATATTCGATTTGGCTTTTGCGATAAAAGGTTTAAAAACAATATAAAGTAATAATACCGAAAATGCAAATGCAAGCGGTACAACCGTAAGCCATAAAATTATTGGGTGATTTGATTTTTCGAGCCACGATGAGATTTCATCATAAACCAATTTCGCATTTAGCGAAACTATGATCAAAGCGATAATCCAGGAAATAACCTGAGTTGTTTTAGAAATATGAAAACCATTCATTTTTGATTTATCGCTTACAAAATGAATCAGCGGAATAATAGCAAATCCCAATTGTAAACTCAATATAACCTGACTTAAGATTAAAAGTTTTCCTGTTACACTTTCGCCATAAATCCAAATTACGATTAAAGCCGGAACAATGGCAATTAAACGCGTTATGATTCGGCGTACCCAAGGCTGAATGCGTAAGTGTAAGTAACCTTCCATAACGATTTGTCCTGCAAGCGTTCCCGTCACGGTCGAACTTTGTCCTGCAGCGATTAAAGCCACAGCAAATAATATGGGCGCCCATTTTGTTCCTAATAATGGTTCCAGAAATTGATGTGCATCCTGAATCTCGGCAACTTCAAACATTCCGTTTTTATGGAAAGTGGCGGCAGCTAAAATTAAAATGGCGGCATTTACAAAGAAGGCCAGATTCAATGCGATGGTTGAATCGATTAAATTATATTTTAAAGCTTGTTTGATCCCGGCTGGACTTCGGTCGAATTTTCTGGTTTGAACCAAAGATGAGTGTAAGTAAAGGTTGTGAGGCATTACAGTCGCCCCAATAATTCCGATGGCAATGTATAAAGCAGCTGAATTTGGAATAGAAGGAACAAGTCCTGCAATTATTTTAGAAACTTCCGGTTCTGCAAAAATCATTTCAAAAATGAAAGAAAAACCAATAATTGCTACCAAAGCAATAATAAAGGCTTCCATTTTGCGAATTCCTTTATTGATTAAGAATAATAAAATAAAAGTATCTAAAACGGTAATCAGAACGCCTTCAAAAAGCGGAATTCCGAATAACAAATTGATACCAATCGCCATTCCGAGAACTTCGGCTAAATCGCAGGCCGCAATGGCAATTTC